>LFIK01002817.1_pt1 | contig 14096 bp, 9 predicted proteins | sample 643401 | NCBI WGS metagenome assembly LFIK01 (sample SAMN03777447, study PRJNA286221) | soda lake metagenome | biome: soda lake; feature: Kulunda steppe; material: water; isolation source: sample T5-Br brine of Lake Tanatar-5 | place: Russia: Kulunda steppe | collected 2010-07 | reverse complement strand
GACGATCGGGGTAATGAACAGGTTGGCCACCACCGAGAACAACATGGTGGCCGCAGCCAGGGCTCCGAACTGGGCTACCACGGCAAAGTTGGAGAAGGTCAGGATGCCGAATCCGAGCGCGAGTGCCAGGCTGGATACGATCAGTGGGGTGGCCTCTTCCTCGCAGGCGCGATGCACGGCCCCCACGTAATCAGAAGTCCGCCTGCACAGTTCGTTGTAGCGGGCCAGCAGGTGGATGGTGCCATCTATGGCAATGCCCACGGCAATGACCGCCACCATCGCTGTGCCGGGATTGAGCGGAATCCGCAGCAATCCCATGATCCCGAACATGATCGCAATGGGGATCAGCGCCGGAATCAGCGCGATCGCTCCACCCTTGAAGGACGTGAACATGGCCGACATGATCAGGAAAACCAGCGCCAGCAACAGCCCCAGCGCCAGTACCTGATCGATCATCAGGCGCTCGGCAGCCCTGTTTACCAGCAGGTTCTCTCCCGTGATCGCAACCCGCAGGGCATCGTCGGTGACCTCGTCAATGAAGCGCTCCAGTTCGCGGATGCGCGCGTTGAGGGTGTGCGAATCATCTATGTCATGGCGCACCACGATATTGGCACGCCGGAAATAGTGGCTGACGTAGGTTTCCAGATCACTGCGGTGAAAGAACAGCAGGTACTGGGCAATCAGCTCCCGGCTTTCGGGCAGGCTGCCTGCCTCCCCTGCCACGACTTCGTGCATGAATCCCAGGTGATCCGCCAGCGACAGGCTGCTGTCGAATGCTCCTTCCTGTGCCATGAAACGCTGTATTTCAGCCAGCTGGGCGATCTTCCGTGGTTGCTTGAAGGTGCCCTCATGGTCCGATCCCAGGGTGATGAAGAACAGCTTCACGCCCGCCAGATCTTCGGCGATTCGCCGGGTATCCTGGATCAGTGGCCGGTCCTCGGGAAAGTAGGACAGCGGATCGTTGGTCACGTACAGGGTGGAGGCCTGCCAGGTGAAGAAGGCACAGATGACACCAGTGCCTGCCAGGATCCGACCGGGGTAGCGCTGCTGCAATCTGCCGAAACGCGCAGCCAGCCGCTGGGGCAGTGCAGCCAGACCCTCGCCAAGGCCACTGGGCAGCTGCTCGGGTCCGAACCGCGCCAGCAGCAGCGGGACCAGCAGGATGGTAATGATGCCATTGGCCAGCATTGCAAAGGCTGCGGCCAGGGCAAACTGTTGTATCAGACCGATGTTGGCCAGCAGATTGCTGGCGAAGCCCAGGGTGGTGGTCAGGATGGTCAGCAGCAGCGGCAGGCCTACGTGGCGCGCCATGTAGGAGACGCCGTGGAGTCGTCGCTCTGCTTCCCGACCACTGGCCAGTCCGCGCAGGTAGGCCGCGATCATGTGGGTATCTTCGGTGGAGCCGATCACGATGATCAGCGCTGGCACCATGGCACTGAGCATGTTCAGCGGAATGCCCGCCCAGCCCAGCATGCCGAAGGTCCAGATGATGGCCAGCACCGAGGTGATCACGGGCAGCAGTGCTGCCAGGATGCTGCGGATGAAGATCAGGATGGCACCGATCAACACCAGCGCGGCCAGCGGACCCAGCACCAGCATGTCTTCGAACAGGCTCTCTGTGAACTCGACGCTGATGCGTGGCGGGCCCACCTGAAACAGGGCGTCGAAGTCTTCCTGCAGAGGCGCCAGCGCTGCTTCCAGGCCGGCGTGCACCCTTTCGTTGGCGGCAGTCCGCTCCTCGATGTCCTCAAGGGTGACGATGATGGCCGTGACCTGGCCATCGGCAGAAAAGAAATTCTGCCGGTAGAGCGGATTGCGCAATGCCAGCTCGCGTGCCTCTTCCGCAGCCTGACGCGACTCTGGAACGCCGGGCAGGATCGGGCGACCATCGAGGCGGCCATCCGCCCCTTCCAGCGTGCGCAGCGAGAACGGCCCATCCACTCGCGCCACATGCGGCACCCCTGCAAGTTCCCGCTCCAGCGCCTGCAGCTGGGCAAGGCGCTCGGGCGACCAGAGGTCGCTGGCTCGAACGTAGATCAGGGTGCGGTTGTCCGAACCGAACTCGTTCGCAATACGCTGATAGACGGCGCGTGCCGGGTCATCGGCCGGGATCAGGCTGTCGAAGCTGGTATCCACCTGCAGGCGAGCCATGCCGGCCGCCGCCAGCAGTGTCAGTGTGACCAGCAGGCCGATGACCAGACGCGGATAGCGCAGGCTCCAGAGCAGGATTTCCCGGCTCATGGCCTGAGCTCCAGCGGCGGCCTGTTGGCGAACAACCATTCGGAGGTGAAGACACGGGCAGGAACGCGGTCCTCCGAGAACACGCGCCTTTCTACCCGCAAGAGGCTGTGATGCTGCAGTCGCAGGTTCTCCATTCGAACGAGATTGGGTCGCCAGGCACCGCCACCTACCGACATGAGGTCATGCTGGGTCTGGCGCCGCACCACCTCGCCACGGTCGTCCAGGTAGTCGGTCCTGACAATGAAGGCAATGTCAGGCCGGATGTAATGGCGTCTGCCCGGGTGCTCGCTGCCCGCCGTCTGATCTCCATGGACGGCCACGCACAGCAGGATCTGGTCATCGATGAACAGGTCCTCGCAGCGCTCGAGCCGGGTCTCCGGTTCGACCATCCCCAGCAGGCTCTCGACCGTGAAATCGCTGCCCAGCAGGAAGCCGTCACCGGACGGGTCCCGGGTGGTTATCAGGCGTGGTCCCAGTGCCGGCAGATAGAAACTCTGTCGGGCTCCTTCGTCGGGCTCGTAGATAGACATCAGCGCCACGCCCGCAACCTCGCTGGGAGCATCGAAGACCACCAGGAACCGCACGCTGCCATCCTGCTCCAGGCGCGTGTAGCGGCGCAGCTGTCGACTGGTGCGTTGCCCCAGACGATCCACCAGGACCAGTGACTGTTCTTCGTAGACGTAGGGGTACTGCTGCTGCCGGGAAGCCACCGCGTCCATCAGCGCCCGCGCGGAATCATCGGCAGCGAGGTCTGCCCACAGCATCGGCGTCCAGAGCAGGCCCAGAACCAGCAGCAGCGGCTTCACGACGGGGAATTCCCGTAGCCGGCGTGCTCGAGGGCGGCCTCTGCCAGCAACAGCACCAATTGGCCATAGAGCCTTTCCATGGCATTGACCTGGCCGGGAATGCCCGCTGTGACCTCGCTCTGCTGCAACCGCACACGGTCCCGAATGACCTCGCCTGCGGCCGTGGTCAGCTGCCAGCGGGCGTCTAGCACCACACTGCCGTCGGCGCCACGTTCGAATTCCTCCACACTGACCAGCAGCCGGTAGTCAGGGGTACCACCTGCCTGCTCGCGACTGCTGGTCACGTGACTGCTGTCCAGCAACGTGCTCAGATCGCGCACCGTGGTGCGCACCAGATTGTGGCGCAGGCTGTCACCCCACTGATGGCTGTCGGATCGACGCAATTGCCCGTGGCGGTCCCGACTCACGACAGGGTTCCGGTCCAGATAGGCGGGCACCCGCACGTCCAGCACTTCCAGCCGGAGACTGCCGTCGGCGCCTGGAAGCGGGCCTTCGGCGCGCGGATCGATCAGGTGATAGGTCAGCTCGGTACCCCCGAAGCAGCCGGCGAGCAAGGCGACCAGAAACAGCGGCAGGGCCCGGTAGCAGCAATTCACGCGCATCAGTCATTGTCCTCGTCGCGGCCGAAGATGATGGCCTGTGGCTTGCGTTCCAGCGTCTCCACCAGCTGTCGAATGGCGCGAGCAGCCGCTTCCAGCTCTTCAAGCATGGTGCCGGCCTGGTATCGCAGTGGCGCATGTGGCGCCAGCGCTTCGTTGGTGGTCTTCAGCGTCTGTTCCAGCTCGTCCAGGACGCCGCGAGCATGGCCCAGGGTCACCTCCATGTCGGCGGCACCCACCTGTTCCAGCACCGTCTGCAATGCTGCGGTGGAATGCTGAAGGTTCGCCAGCATGGCTTCCAGCTCCGGAGCGTTGGCCAGCGCGTTGGTCCCTTCCAGGGTGCCGAGCAGGTTGGCGGCGATCGCATCCAGCTCCACTTCATCAAGCTGTGCAACCAGGTTCTCCATGGTGCGGGTGATGGTCTCGACGGCGCCTGGAATGGTCGGCAGCTCGGTATAGCTTGCAGTGCCCTCGCCGCGCAGCACCTTCTCCGTGTCCGGATGCATGTTCAGCTCGACGAACAGCTGCCCGGTGAGCAGGCTGCCAGTCTGCAGACGCGCACGCAGCCCCCGCTCCACCAGCCGACTGATGATCTCCTCGGGCGGAAATTCGGCAATGGTGGCCGCATCCAGCATGCGCTCGGGTTCGATCTCGATCTCCACCGGAATCCGATAGGTGGCATCTTCCGGATCCAGTTCGAGCCTGATGTCGCCTACGCTGCCGACCCGAATACCCCGGAACTCCACCGGTGCGCCCGCGCTCAACCCACGCACGGAGCTGTCGAAGTAAAGGACGTAGTTCAGCTTGCGGACATAGGTTCGTTCCTCGATATCGCGCCGGCTGTCATGGAGCGTGAACAGAAGGTCCTGTACGTCGGCACTGGCGGGTTCGGGCGTGTCCGGCGTATCGAAGGCAACCCCGCCAAAGATCAGCGACTGGACCGATTCGAGTCGTACTTCGGGGCCGTCTGCGCCCAGCGATGCATCCATGCCGCTGACGTTCCAGAAGCGGGTGTTGGCGCGCAGCAGCTGATCGAACGGGTCGCGCACGAATGCCGAGATATGGACCTTGCGCCTGTCCGTGGCCAGTTCGTGTCCGAGTACCTCACCCGCCAGGATCCCGCGATAATAGATGGGCGAGCCTGTATCCACACCGCCCAGATGGTCGCTCACCAGAGTGACGGTACGGCCGGGTTCGTCCGCCGTGACCAGCGGGGGCTGATCCAGACCCTCGAAGTGTCGCTGGGGCGAGCCGCCGCCGGGATCGATCTGGATATAGGCACCAGAGATCAGCGTTTCCAGCCCGGTCGCACCACGCAATCCCAGCTGGGGGCGCACTACCCAGAAACGCGTGTTGCGGCGCAGCAGGTGCTCCATGCCGGGATCCAGCCTGGCCTGTACCACCACCCGATCGAAATCTTCACTGAGCTGCACGCGCTCGACCACGCCCACGTCTACGCTCTTGTACTTGATGCGGGTGCGTCCTGCTTCCACGCCGGCGGCCGCCCGGAAACTGATGGTCACATCGGGACCCTGGTTGAGCAGCGTGTGGACCACCAGCCAGCCGCCGATGATCAGGGTCAGCGCTGGTATCAGCCAGACCACCGAGGGCCCTCTGCCCCGCCTGACCAGCGGCTTTTCCACTTGCGCGTCCGACATCATGACTCCCTGCTTCAGGCCTGTACCGGACCATCCGGCCGTTGCGTCCGGAGACGCGGCGAGGCTTGCTCATGCTCCGTTGCGGGTTCGCCGCCCGCAGGATTGGCTGTGCCGGGAAGCTGGTCCCAGATCAGACGGGGGTCGAAACTGGCAGCCGCGAACATGGTGATCACCACCACGCTGGCGAAGAACAGGATTCCGATCCCTGGCGTCACTGATGCCAGCACGCCCATGTTGACCAGGCCACTGAGCAGCCCTACCAGATAGACATCCACCATGGACCAGGATCCGACCACTTCGGTGACCCGGTAAAGGCGCGTGCGATCCCGCGGGCGCAGCAGCGAGCGTCGCTGCACGCTCTGCAGCAGCCAGATGAGGCTTGCGAGCTTGGCGATCGGCACCACGAGGCTGACGAAGAACACCAGCAGGCCCAGACCCCAGAAACCGGAGTCGATCAGCTTCACCACCCCGGAAAGAATGGTATCCGGCTCGCCCTCTCCCATCTGGACAACCGTCATCATGGGGAAAATGTTGGCGGGAATGAAGAGCACGATTGCCGTGATCACCAGTGCCCAGGTGCGTTCGATGCTGTACTGCTTGCGGGCATGCAGTCGCGCCAGACAACGGGGACAGCGCTCGAGACCGTCTCCACGAGGACGCAGCAGGCCACAACCATGGCAGTGCAGCAGCTCGACATTGTCCTGATACTGGTGGGCGCGCAGCTGCGGGACTGGCGAAAGTGCCCAGAGTGCGCGTGGATCGAAACTGGCCCGTGCCCCACTGAAAGCCAGCATGGCACCGACGAAGGCGAACAGACCGATCCCCGGCACCACGCTGGCCAGGTCCAGCAGCTTGACCAGAGCGACCAGGGTGCCGAGCAGAAAGACGCCGAGCAGGCTCCAGGGCAGCAACAGCTGGGTGATGCGGAATACTGGCCCCATCGCCGGTGCCTGGCGTCCTGCAACCGCTGGCAACAATAGATAGATCATCGACAGCATGGTGGCCAGCGGGAACAGGATACTCGTCAACAGGACCAGCAGCGCCAGTTCCGGCATGCCCTCGGCATGCAGGGCAAGCCCGGCACTGAGCAGACGCGTGGGTTGCTCCAGACCACCGAACTCCAGGGTGATGAACGGTGCCAGGTTGGCGATCAGGAACAGCCCCAGGGCCGACAGGAACAGAGCCAGACTGCGCTGCAGGCCATCATGAGCCGGCTGCCGGTACAGGTGACCACCACAACGGCGACACTCGGCATGATCTCCGGGCAGCAGCTCCCGCTCCTGGTGGACCCGGCCACACTCGTGACAGGCGACAAGTGCATGGGCCAGACTGGTCATGGAGCTTCCCCCGGTGGTTGCCGGGGCTCAAGGTAGCAGACCTGATCGCGGCAAAACATGAGCAGCTTCTCGCTTCCGTCGCAACGTCACCTTCGGTATGGTTCTTCCCCGGCCATTCGGCGCTGAAACGCACGTCAGGCCGTGCCTCCGAGCAGGAAGAGATTGCGTCATTCCCGGACGGATCCTGAACGTCCCTGTCCGGGAGAGGCTTTGAAGTCGTACCGACCATGAGCGCTGCGCTGGATTGCAACCTCAGAAGCCGCAGCTCAGCGGCCGGTCAGCCTGGCGGCCACCACACTATCGGAAATCAGGCCGGCCTGCGGAGGCCGGCTGCTGGAGACAGAGCAATGAGTGAAGCACAAGTCATGCAGGACGCGGACACCCCGCTGGAGCAGCTGGACGTCAGCCGTTCCGAGCGGTTCCGGGATGACACGGCTCGGGAACTGTTCGCCCGCCTGCGGCGCGAGGATCCGGTGCACTACTGCCCGGACAGTCTCAATGGCCCCTACTGGTCGATCACGAAACTTGAAGACATCAAGTACGTGGACAGCAACTTCAAGCTGTTCTCGTCCGAGGCCGGCGGCATCACCATCGCCGATCAGGATGAAGAAGCCCAGATCCAGATCGAGAACTTCATCGCCATGGACCCGCCTCGGCACGGTGCCCAGCGCAAGACCGTGGCGCCTTCGGTTGCACCGACCAATCTGGCCGAGCTGGAGCCGCTGATCCGGGAGCGCGCTGCGGACATTCTGGACAAGCTGCCGGTAGGCGAAACCTTCAACTGGGTCGAGCGCGTATCGGTGGAGCTGACCGCCCGCATGCTGGCCACCCTGTTCGCGTTCCCGTACGAGGACCGGCACAAGCTCATCTACTGGTCGGACGTCACCACCGCTTCGCCGCTGCTGATGGGCGACGAGGGCATGCCGGAAGAAGAGCGGGTTGCTGCACTGACGGACTGCGCCCAGACATTCATGCAGCTCTGGCACGACCGTGCCGGTGGCGAGCCGGGCAACGACCTGATCTCCATGCTGGCGCATGGTGAAACGACTCACGACATGATCGAGCGCCCCAAGGAGTTCCTGGGCAACATCCTGCTGCTGATCGTCGGCGGCAATGACACCACCCGCAACTCCATCAGCGGCGGCGTGCTGGCCCTGAATCAGTATCCGGAAGAATATGCCAAGCTGCATGCCAATCCCGACCTGATTCCCAACATGGTCTCGGAGATGATCCGCTGGCAGACGCCGGTGATCCACATGCGTCGCACCGCCCAGGAAGACACCGAACTGGGTGGCAAGCAGATTCGCAAGGGCGACAAGCTGGTGATGTGGTACCTGTCGGGCAACCGCGACGAAGAAGTGTTCGAGGACCCGGAGCGCTTCATCATCGACCGCCCCAATGCCCGTTCCCACATCTCTTTCGGCTTTGGCATTCATCGCTGCATGGGCAACCGCCTGGCCGAACTGCAGCTGCGCACCTTGTGGGAAGAGATCCAGAAGCGTTTCCGCAAGGTGGAAGTGGTCGGCGACGTGGTCCGTTCACCGAACAACTTCATCCGCGGCATCGTCGATCTGCCGGTGCAGGTCCACCCCTACTGAGGGGCAGGACGGAGCGCCCCGCACGGGCGCTCCATGCCCTGCCGGTCAGCCCGGGTCCGGGATGACCGGCAGCATGGTTCAGCCTCGAACCATGCTGATCACCCGCAGCTGGGTGAACTCCGCCAGACCTTCCTCGCCCAGCTCCGTACCCAGACCGGACTGCTTGGCGCCCCCGAACGGTACTGCCGGATTCAGGTCGGCGTGCTGGTTGATCCACACGGTTCCGGACTCCAGCTTGCTGGCCAGCGCATAGGCACGGTCCAGATCCTTTGCCCAGACCGATCCGCCAAGGCCGTATGGCGATGCGTTGGCGCGCGCCACCACGTCATCGTAATCGCTGTACTTGATCACCGGCAGCACCGGCCCGAACTGCTCTTCGTCCACCAGCCGGGTGCCATCCGTGATGTCGCGCACGATGGTCGGCCGGATGAAGTAGCCGGGCTGATCCATGACTTCGCCGCCGGCACTGATGGTGCCGTGCTGCGCGGCATCCTTGATCAATTCCTGGACCTTCTCGAACTGCATGCGGTTCTGGAGCGGGCCCAGTTTCGTCCCCTGCTGCAGGCCGTCGCCTACCACCGTGTCGTTGGCGATGGCGGTGAGTTCGTCACAGACTTCGTCGTAGATGGACTCGTGTACGTACAGGCGCTTCATGGCGATGCAGACCTGCCCGCTGTTCTGGAAGGCACTGTTGAACAGCTTCGGTGCCACTTCCTTCGGATCCACGTCGTCCAGCACGATGCCGGCATCATTGCCGCCCAACTCCAGGGTGATGCGCTTCAGCAGGCCGGCCGCACCCGCCATGACCTTGCTGCCAGTTGCAGTCGAACCCGTGAACGAGACCTTGGCCACGTCCGGGTGGGCCGTCAGCGGTGCCCCCAGGTCATTGGCGTCGGTGATGATGTTGACCACACCCGCGGGGACCACATCCCGAATCAGCTCGCCCAGCTTGAGGCTGGTGAGCGGCGTGGTCGGCGCCGGTTTGAGTACCACGGTGTTGCCCGCAATCAGCGCCGGCGGCAGCTTGAACGCCATCAGGATCATGGGGAAGTTCCAGGGTACGATCGCTCCCACGACGCCCAGTGGTCGGCGGTGGGCCTCGATCAGCTTGCCTTCGCTGTCCTCGATCACCTTCACCGGCAGGTCCAGGCTCAGGAAGTAGCGGAAGAAGGCTGCGGTGCCATAGACCTCGCCCATGGCGTCCGCCAGCGGCTTGCCCTGTTCCTGAGTCAGCAGCTGAGCCAGCTCCTGGGCATTGGCTTCGATCAGATCGGCAATCTGCGCGACCACGGCCTTGCGTGCGTCGATGCTCTGGGCACTCCACGCCGGGAAAGCGGCCCGCGCTGCCGCAACGGCCTGATCGAGCTGGGCCTCGGACGCCCGCGGGCAGGCACTCAGGACCTGCTCGGTGGCCGGGTTGACCACGTCCATGGACAGATCACCGGCAACAAGTTCTCCGTTGATCAGCAACTTGTAGTCTGACATTGAAGTTCTCCATCACTTGATGCGACCGCCCTGCCGCAGCAGAGGACAGGCCTGCATAAACACCCTTGTTCAGGTCGCCGAAGACTTGCCGGCACCCGATTTTGGCGCGACGATTACAGCACAGCCTGCCCACGGAAGACACGCTGCCATGCGGATCTGGACCTGCACCGAATGCGGTCAGACACTGTACTTCGACAACACGACCTGTCTGCGCTGTGGCGCGACCCTCGGCTTTCTGCCGGATCCGGATCAGCCTCGTCTGTCAGCACTGCAGCCCGATGACGAGCTCTGGAGCGAAGCCGACAAGAGCAGCGCGGGCAGTCGCTGGCGTTTCTGTGCCAACCAGGAACTGGGCGTCTGCAACTGGATGGTGCCAGTCGAGGACGACAACCCGCTCTGCCGTGCCTGCCGACTCAACCGCACCATCCCTGATCTGAACGATGCCGCTCACCGGAACCTCTGGGCACGCCTGGAAGCAGACAAGCGCAGACTGGTCTATGGCCTGATGCGGCTCGGACTGCCGGTAGCCAGCAAGCTCGAGGACCCTGCCGGTGGTCTGGCGTTCGATTTCCTCGCCGACCTGGAGCCGAACTTCCGTGAAGGCCCCGGGGGCGTCACCGGCCATGCGGACGGGCTGATCACCATCGATATCGCCGAAGCGGATGATGCCGTCCGGGAGCGCATGCGCCAGCAGATGGCGGAACCCTACCGAACCGTTCTTGGGCACTTTCGTCACGAGAGCGGCCATTACTACTGGGAACGCCTGGTGCGCGATACAGTCTGGCTGGAACCGGTGCGCGAGTGCTTTGGTGACGAGCGCCAGGATTATGGTCAGGCCCTGCAAGAGCATTATGCCAGTGGCGGGCCGCCGGACTGGCAGGCACGCTTCGTCAGCCAGTACGCCAGCTGCCATCCATGGGAAGACTGGGCCGAGACCTGGGCGCACTATCTGCACATCATCGACACGCTCGAAACCGCCAGGCAGTTCGGCATGCGCCTGCAACCCAGGGCCGAGACCTCTGATGAGCTGGCGATGGAGCGCGTACGGGATCCTTTCCGGACGGTCGACTTCGATGTGCTGGTCGAAGCCTGGCTGCCTCTGACCCATGCGCTCAACAGCCTGAATCGAAGCATGGGGCAGCCAGATGCCTATCCGTTCGTGCTCAGCGCACCCGCCATTGCCAAACTGACCCTGATTCACGAAATCGTGCAGGCCGCATCATGATCCCGCGCTGCCTATTGCTGCTGATACTGTCGGTCCCGGCACTGCTCCCGCCCCAGGCAACCGCGCAGTCATTACCGGGTCCGGTAGCGCGTACGGCTGCCGCGCTGGATGTGCCGGAATCGGCCATCAGCGTATGGATTCAGCATCTGGATGCCCCCGAACCATTGCTGACGCTGAATGCGGACACCCCTCGTAATCCAGCCTCCACCATGAAACTGGTGACCACGTTTGCGGCCCTGCAGGCGCTTGGCCCCCAGTATCGCTGGCAGACGGAAGTGCATGCACTGGGCCCGGTGGAAGACGGTCGGCTGAAAGGTGATCTGCTGCTGCGTGGCAGTGGCGATCCCTGGCTGGTGGAAGAACAGTACTGGCGCCTGATCCGCGATCTGCACCGCAGCGGACTGAGCCATATTGAAGGCGATCTGGTATTCGACAACAGCCACTTCCTGCTGCCTCCAGAGTCGGCTGCAGACTTCGACGGACGTCCGGATCGCGTCTACAACCTGCTTCCGCACCCATTGCTGGTCAACTTCAATGCCTTCCGCTTCGAGTTCGCGCCTGCAGCAAGCGGTGTCGACGTGCGCGTACACCCGCCGCTCTACAATCTGCAGGTCCAGAACAGACTCGGATTGGCACCGCGCCCGTGCGGAGGTTACCAGCGTGGTGTTGCCTTGCACGTGCTGGACGCCCAGGGTTCAGGGCAACGCAACCAGGTCGCGCTGGAGGGCAGCTTCCCGGACAGCTGCCCCGGCCATGTCATGACTCGCACCGCCCTGCAGCCCGAAACCTATGCCTACGGCCTGTTTCGTGAACTCTGGGAACAGCAGGGAGGGACCCTGACCGGCAGCTGGCGGATCGGCGAACTGCCTCCAGTTCAGCGACCGGTACCTCTGCTGCCCGTGGATGCTGACAATGACGCTGTTGCGCTGCCCTGGCACGTGCATCAGTCACGTCCGCTGGGGGAACAGATCCGGCTGATCAACAAGTACAGCAACAATGTGATGACCCGTCATCTCTATCTGACGCTGGGCGCGGAACGCTTCGGTCCACCCGCCACACCAGACAAGGCCCGTGCTGCCATGGACGAGACCCTGGAGCGGTTCGGGCTGGATCTGACAACAATGGAGATGGACAACGCCGCGGGACTGTCACGCAACAATCGACTGACCGCACGCCAGTTGGCAGAACTGCTGCAAACCGCCTGGCAGGCACCCTTCATGCCGGAATTCGTTTCGTCGCTGGCTCTGGCTGGCCTTGATGGCACAGTCCGTCGACGTTTTGAAGCGCTTGCCGAAGGCAGTGTCCTGCACCTGAAGACGGGGTCGCTGGACGATGTCAGCGCGCTGGCCGGCTACCTTCAGCGTGGCGACGGCAGCCGACTCGTGTTCGTCACGCTGATCAACCATCCCATGGCCCACCGCGGGCCGGGCGAGGAGATCCAGCAGGCCTTGCTGCGCTGGGTGCTGGACGCAACCTGACGCCAGCGACTCAGGGAGTGGCTGGAGAGACCCCCAGGTCTCGACGCAGGCGTTCCCGCAGCGCCTGGGCAGTCCCCTCCAGGTGAGCCGCTCGCACAAGGTTGCCATCCCGGTCGAAGGTCATCAGCTGTCCGGGGCCTGGGTCATGGCGCTCGAGAAATTCCGCATTACGAGGGTTACCGACGTCGGCGACCAGAAAATACAGACGCCCCTCGTAATCCCCACGGACCTGGCGCATCAGGTCCATGGCATCCATGCTGGCCGGCTGGTAGTTCTCGAATGCCAGCACCACCGCCGGGCGATCGCTACCGATCGCCGACAGATCCGAATCGAACCCGCCCCTGGGCAGGAAAGCCAGAATGAAGATTCCGGCCAGTATCACCACGACCAGACCGGTCAGGACAGCGACCATGCGTGACATCTTTGCCAACTCCCGGCTGCAACGGAACGAAACCATACCACTGGCAGCAATGCCTCGCATGACCTCGGTCGCGGGCCATGCGTCCCCAGAAGGCTGCCATTCGTGTAAAGTGCGCGCAGCACGCAGGTGACAGGACAAGAGAGGAGACCCCATGCGCTGGATCCGGGCACTGCCGCTGCTGGTGCTGCTGCTTGCGGGCTGTGATAACGATGCACCCGATGAACCTGTCGCCGGCGTTCCGATCATCCCGGAAACGGTAGAGCCGATAGCAGAAGAGCCAGAGCCGGCAGTGGTCGAGCCGGAGGGCATGATCAGTGCAGCCAATCCGTATGCAGTCGCGGCTGGAGAGACCATTCTGGCTCGCGGAGGCTCCGCCGTTGACGCCGCAATCGCCGCGCATGCAGTGCTGGGCCTGGTGGAACCCCAGAGCTCGGGTATTGGCGGTGGCGGGTTCATGCTGGTCCACCACCGGGTCGACAATACCCTGAAGGCCTTCGATGGCCGCGAAACCGCGCCTGCCGGCGCCACGTCCACCATGTTCCTGGATGATGACGGCGAACCCCTGCCCTTCTTCGAGCGGGTCCAGAGTGGTCATTCCATCGGCGTGCCCGGCACCATAGCGCTTTACCATGCGGTGTACGAGCGCTATGGCAATCTGCCCTGGGCAGAGCTGTTCGAACCCGCCATCGAACTGGCCGAACAGGGCTTTGAAGTGTCTCCGCGGCTGCAGGACCTGCTGGAGCGCGTCAGTCGCATGACCGAGATCGATACTCGTGATGACACGGCCAGCTACTTCTTCCCGGAAGGTGAACCGCTTCAGGCCGGTGACCGTCGCACCAATCCTGCCTATGCAGAAACCCTGCGCCGAGTGGCAGCCGACGGGCCGGTAGCGTTCTATCAGGGAGAGATCGCGGAGGCCATTGTTGCTGCAGCAGCGGAAGAGCCTGGCGCCAGCACAATGACACTGGAAGACCTTGCCGGCTATCAGGTCGTGTTGCGCGAGCCGGTCTGCGGCCCTTATCGCGGTTACCAGGTCTGTTCCATGCCACCGCCCTCGTCCGGTTCGGCCCTGGTCCAGATGCTGGGACTGGTCGAGCGGCTGGCGCCAGAGGGTATCACCCATGATGCGGATGGCTGGTCACCCGTCATCGACGCGATGCGGCTGGGCTACGCTGATCGGGACCATTATGTCGCGGACCCGGACTTCATCGATGTGCCGGTTGCGGCGCTGCTGGATCACGACTATCT
>LFIK01002816.1_pt1 | contig 14100 bp, 12 predicted proteins | sample 643401 | NCBI WGS metagenome assembly LFIK01 (sample SAMN03777447, study PRJNA286221) | soda lake metagenome | biome: soda lake; feature: Kulunda steppe; material: water; isolation source: sample T5-Br brine of Lake Tanatar-5 | place: Russia: Kulunda steppe | collected 2010-07 | reverse complement strand
GACCGCACGTGCCGGCGGCCAACGCCCCGTCGGCAAAGCTGCCTACACGTCACAGACCTGCCACGTCTGCGGGCACATCGACCCTGCGTCGCGCGAGAACCAAGCGCGATGGGTCTGTGTCGCCTGCCAGCATGGATGCCACGCGGATGTGAACGCCGCGATCAACGTCCTGGCCAGAGCCGTCCCGGCTGGCCAGGCACCGCGTAAGGGACCTGCCGCTGGACATGCGGTTGCAGCCTGCCAAGCCCTCCAGACATCGGTCGGGGCGTCGACGCAGGAACCCGCTCCACGGCCACGGGCACGCCAGGCAGCGTGAACGCCACCCGGAAACCCCCACCTTCAGGTGGGGGAGGACGTCATGTCGTCACGTCACACGTCTGGTGCATGCTTGCCCCTATCAGACGACAGACCGCTGAGGACCACCGACGATGCTGACCGTTGCCAAAGCCAACGCTGCCGGTGCGGGAGTGAAAGCCGCCCCGCCCGCGCCGGACCCTGCGAACGCCCCCGCGGCGCAGCCTGGGCTGCCTGCACTCGATTTTGGGCAGGTTCCCACCCTGACGCTCGCTGCAGTGTGGTCCGGTGACCCGGCCGTGGTCGTCAAGTCGCCGCCCGGCGCCGGTAAGTCGCGGCTGCTCGCGATCGTGGTGTCGCACCTGCAGGTCCGTGCCGGCCTGACCGTCGGGGTGGCCTGCCAGACGACCCTGCAGGCCCGCGACCTTGCCGTGCGCATCGCGGAGGTTGCCCCTGCTGCGACGGTCACCCTGGTCGGTTCGTCGTCCGCACGGGTGCGGCCCGTCGGGCTGCCGAAGGGTGTCAACTATGCCCACAAGGTGCCTGCCACCCCGGAAGGGATCGTGGTTGCCACCTCCGCCAAGCTGCTGTTCCAGACCCGCGACGAGCCGCCGTTCGACCTGCTCGCCATCGACGAAGCGTGGCAGCTGACCTACGGGGACCTGCTCGGCATCGCACAGCTCGGCACCCAGCTGCTTCTGGTCGGTGACCCGGGACAGATCGACCCCGTCGTGACTGGCGACACAACCCGGTGGGCAGCGCTTGCGGACGGCCCGCACGTCCCTGCCCCCGACGGCCTGCTGCACCGTCACGGCAAGGACGTCACCGTGTTCACCCTGCCGAACACGTGGCGGTGCGGGCCGGCCACCACCGCGCTGCTGCAGCCCCTCTACGACTTTCCGTTCGGGTCGTGCCGTCCTGACCGGGCCGTGCAGGTCGACGGCACCGACCTGCCTGAGCTGGGCGTGTGGACCGTGCCGTCCGCAACCTCACCCACCGACCCGGCGCTGATAGCTGCGGCCGAACAGCGGGTCCGCACGCTGCTGGCCCACGGCCGCTACCGCGACGAGCACGGCAAACTTCGTCCGTTGACCACGGCAGACGTTGCCGTGGTCGTGGCCAACACGGTGCAGGTCACTGCCCTTGCCGCCCGGCTCGCCGACCTGCCCGAAATAGCTGTCAACACGATGAACAGCCACCAGGGCGCCGAGTACGTCGCAACCGTGGTCGTGTCGCCCCTGGCCGGCAACCAGGCGATCAACGCTGGGTTCCACCTCGACCTCGGTCGGCTGTGTGTTGGCCTGTCCCGCCACACCGGCCACGCCACCATCGTGCGGGACGCCAGCGAGGAACAGCGGCTGCACACCCAGCGGGACCAGCTGCCAGCCGGCCAGGTCGACACGTGGCTGTCGGTATCTGACCTGCTCGCCCCCCTCGACAAGGCACAGCTGTGAGCGCCGACGTGTACGACCAGCTGCTCGACCGGGTGTTCACCACCGGCCCGCACGACCGTGCTGACCGCATGGTCGCTGCCCGCACCGCCGGGATGCCGCTGGCCACCATCGGCAGCTGGTTCGGGGTGTCGCGCCAGCGGGTCCAGCAGATCACCGTCCAGCAGGCCCCGTGGCGCCCCTGGGACGCCACCGCAACCGAGCAGGCCGCAGTGGCCGCAGAGATCGACCAGGTCCTTCTCGAGGTGCACCGTCAGCTGCGGCCCACCTGCCGCTGGTGCGGCCATCCGGCCCCGCCGCCGCGCACCACCAGCTGCACCGGCCGGTGCGCCGGCCAGCTGAACACGCTGCGCTACCACCTTGACGGGCGCGCCCGCCGCCGCCAGCGCCTTGCGAACGCCCGCCAGGCCCTTGCCTCGAACGACCCAGCACAGCGCTCCTACGCCCGCCGGGTCCTCGACCACGACGGCGAGTCGCTCACCGGCCGCCGCTGGCTGATTGAAGGGTCCGCACCGTGGCGGGCTGTCGCAGAAGCCATCGCCGACAACCTGCCGGTACTTGACCTGCTGGACCCGGCCCTGATCGAACAGGTCACCGACCAGATGTGTGGCCCGGCCGACCATGACCTGAACGCGGCGGAAGGCTGACAAATGCTGGCAGTGACCCACACGATCTGCGGTGCGGCCGGCTGGTTGGCTGTCGCACCAGCTGTCGCGCCCGGCATGACCTCCACCCAGGTGGGCGTGTCGACCGTGGTCGCGGCCGGTGCTGCGCTCGCGCCCGACATCGACCATCCCGGGTCGACGGTGTCACGGTCACTTGGGCCCGCCAGCCGGCTTGCGTCCGCAGGGGTGTCAGCCGCCGCGGGTGGCCACCGGATGCTGACCCACTCGTTCGCGTTCGTGGCGCTGGTTGCCGCCGTCGCGTGGGGCACCATGGCCCTGTGGGGCCCGACCGCTGCAGCACTGTGGGCCGCGATCCCGGTGGCGCTTGCCACCCCGCTGCTGGCCCGACGGCTGCCCATCTTCATCTCGACCGGCACCGGGCTGCTGCTGGCAGCACTGCTGTGGTACGCCATCCACAACGGGCTGCTGGCCTACGACGGCTGGCTGCTCCCTGCCGTCACCATCGGGGTGCTGCTCCACACCGTGCCTGGTGACCTGCTCACCCCGTCCGGGGTGCCGCTGCTGGCGCCGTTCACCCGCCGCCGGTTCGCCATCCCGCTGTTTCGGACCGGTTCCCCGGTCGAAGCGCTCGTGGGGACCGGCCTGACCGTCGCCACCGTGTGGCTGCTCGTGCGGGCCCTTGGATGACCGCCACCAGCACGCCTGCTGCCGTCGAGGCGTCCGTAACACGCCGCGGCGTTGCGGCCGTCATCGACCTCACCGTCCTGTGGGCCGTACCAACCGTCCTCTACCAGCTGCTGGGTCGTGTAGGCGCTCACCTGTGGGCAGCCAACAGCTGGAGCTTCGACAGCTACGTGACCACGTTCCAGATCGTGGCGTGGACCATGATCGCCGTCCAGCTGTGGTACCTGATCGCCGCCGAGGTTCTCGTGGGCCACACCTGGGGCAAACGGGCCGCGAGGATCACCGTCGTCACCGCGGACGCCGGGCCGCTCACCGTTGGCCGTGCGGCCCGCCGCCGGGCCGCACAGCTGCTCCTGCCTGCCACCCCACTGCTCGACATCGTTGCGGCTGTGCGCCGCACCCCGCGGCTGCGGCCCGTGCAGGACACCGTGTCACACACCCGCGTCATCATGGACGACACGGCACCGTCACGGGCCCCGTGGCGCTACGTCGCAGACCTCGCCAGGAGCCGCCAAGATGGCCGCTGACACCGCAACGCCCGTCCCGACGGTACGGCCCCCAGAAGGCCACACCGTCGCTCCTGCGCTACCGTCAGGGCTCTCGCCATCGTCGCTGAACAGCTACCGGCAGTGCCAGGTCCGGTGGGCGTACGAAAAGGTCGTGCGGCTGCCCACCATCGGGTCGATCGCCACCATCGCAGGCACCCACGTCCACCGGGTCCTCGAACTCACCATGGCCCTGCCCGGCCCCTACCGAACCCTGCCCGTCGCGCTCGCACACCACCGCGCCACCCTGCTGACCGTGCTGGCCGCAACCCGCAGCTACGTCGGCCACGACGGCCCCCTGACCCCGGTCGCGCCCGGCCAGGTCGACACCGGGCGGGCCACCGACCTGCTCGGCTCTGCCGCCGACGACAACCACTCGCTGTCGACCGTGGTCGAGATCCTCGAGGTCGCCCCCGACCTCGACGAACTGGTCGAACGCACCGACGCCGGTGTGCGCGCCTACTTCGCGATGTCGGCCGACCCGGCCGCCATCGACGTCGAAGGGCTCGAGCTGCCCCTCAACATCCGGCTCGACACCGCAGCTGGGACCGTCCCTGTGCGTGGCATCATCGACCGGCTTGACCGCCTGCCGGACACGACCCTGATGCCTGTCGACTACAAGACCGGCCGCTCCCCCGACCCGCGGTACGACGACGGGTCCTACCGCAACCAGCTGCTGTTCTACGCCGTGATGCTGCGCGCCACCCTGGGCGAAACCCCGACCGTGGGTGCGCTGCTGTACCTCGGGGACCAGCAGGTCAAGACCTACCGGTTCGGCGACGTCGACCTTGACGCGTTCGAGGCCGAACTGGGCCAGACCTGGGCCGACATCAACGTCCGGTTCGACCGCGGGCTCAACTACCGCCCGACCGTGGGGCCGCTGTGTGGCTGGTGCCCGTTCGTGGCGCTGTGCCCCGACGGGGCCGACGAGGTCCGTCGACGTGACCGGGCAAACGGCACCGGCCGCGGTGGGGTCCGTGCGGACGCGCCCGCACGTGAGCTGCTGGGGCTGCGGGCTGCCGGGTGAGGTGATCGCCCTGCTGCATCCGCTGCTGACGGGCCCACCCCACGGCCGACCATGCCTCCCACCAGGAGGTACATGATGCTCGACACCCTGATCGACCGGATCGACGGCCTGCGCTGCAACGCCGCCGCCCCCGACGGCGACGCCATCTGCTGGGCCAAAATCCCAACCGACCAGCCCGGCCTGCTGTGCGACGACTGCTGGCTGCTGCTGGCCACCAAAGGCGAGGTGTCCCAACGTGTCCTGCTGGCTGAGGAACCCGAACTGCCCGCCTGGATCGCTGACACCCTCGCCAAGGACCCGCAGGTCCTCGTGCGCGCCAACCTGGCCTCCCGTCCCGACCTGTCAGGCGACGCCCGCACCGCCCTGTTCGCGGCCGACGAAGCAGGGCAGGTGACCCGCCGGCTTGCCCGCCGCGACGACACCAGCCCCGACGAACAGCGGATCCTGCTGCACTGCACCGACATCGCCACGCTACGGATCCTTGCCGGCACCACCCTGCAGCAGGACCTGCGGACCCTGCTGGCCCGCCACCCCGACGACGGGGTCCGCACCGCCGCCGCCGGCGACCACTCCGGCTACTAGCGCGCCAGGGTCACCGAACGGCGCCACCCGCCCGGACCTGCGGCGACCGGCACCGCATCCCCGTTACCGACGGCCGCACCGGCCGCGTCCATGCGGGTCAGGTCCGGGCCCTCCGCCTCGTTGGGCTCGTCGAACTCGGCAAACAGGTCATCGCTGCTGCCCGGCCCTGCCGGCGCCGGCGCCGACGTCGCAGCTTCTGCCGCTGCGCCGTAGTCGTAGTCCTCCAGCAGGTCGTCGAAATCGTCGTCGTCGGACAGCAGCTCAACCGGGCCGAACTGGCCGCCGGCCTGCTGTGCCGCCAAGATGTCCGGGTCAGCTACCAGCTGGACCGGCACCGGGTCATCCCCCAAGAACTCCATGGGCTCGAACTGGTCGCCCCCACCGACCAGCTGCACCGTTGCCCCGTCCGGCAGCGGGCCGCTGTGCACCGCAGTTGCGGCCCCTGGCAGCGACACCCCGAGGTCCTCCGCCAGCAGCTGCAGCTCCACGATCAGTTGCCGGCGCCGACGCGTGTGGTCGCGCTCGTCGCTGTCGTCACCCGCGGCGGCTTCCAGCTCCTCCAGATCCGCAACCAGCCGGGTGTGCCGGTCCGCAAGCCGGTCAGTTTCGTCCGACAGCTCAGCCAGCTGCGTCTGCCGCCGCTGCAGCAGATCGACCAGCTCGGTACGTCGCGTGCCGTGCTCCTCGATCTCGTCCGACAGCCGCCGGATCTGCGCTTCAGCCTCAGCCTGCTCCGCTTCGGTGTCGGCCCGCTCGGCCGCTAACTGGTCGACCTCGCGCTGCAACGCCACCTTCGACGCGGTTGTGTCCGCCAACGTGGCCTGCGCCCGGTCCCGTTCCATCGTGGCCGCAGCCGCCTTCGCTTTCAACTCGTTGCGACGTGACGCCAGCGCCCCAACGTCGGCCGTTTCGGACGCGACAAGCTCCAGATGCCGGGCCTTGTCGGCCCGGGCACGTTCCAGCTGCTCTGCGAACCCGGCCGTTTCCTCCTCGAGCTCCAGGCGGTCCCGGTCGGCGTTGGCCCGCTCGCCGCGCTGCTGTTCAGCACGGTGCCGCAGCGACGTCACGTCCTCCTCGACCTGCGCGATCTTGGTGGCCAGCCGGTCCCGGTCGTCACGCGCCCGCGCCGTTTCCGCTTCCGCCTGAGACGTGTCGGCCTGTAGCTCCTCAACCTCAACCTCAAGCCGCTGCCGGGATGCGTCTGCACGACCCTGCCGGGTTCGCAGCCGGTCAAGCTCCGCGCGCAGCTCCTGCAGGGCGTCGGACAGCTCGGCGCGATGCTGCGCCAGCTGGTCGCGTTCCTGCTCACGTTCGGCCACCGCCGCACTGACGGTCTCGTGCCGGTCACGGACCCCTGCCAGCTCTGAGCTGGCCCGATCGTGGTCGTCAGCGAGCTGCGCGACCACGTCCGCTTCGGCCCGCACCGTGCGGTCCATCTCGTCGTTGCGGGCCTCGAGCCGTTCCAGTTCGCTGACCAGCTGGTCACATGTGCTGTTCGCCTCGTCGATCGCGGCGGACAGTTCGCCGTGCTCGACGGCCAGTTCCGCTTGGCGTTCCTCGAACGTGGCTGACAGCGACGTCAGCTCCGCACGGGTGACCGTCAACTCGTCAGTGCGGCCCTCCAGCTGCTGCTGCTCGTCCTGCAGCGCCACCAGCCCTGCGCGGGCGTCATCCAGAGTCTTGCGCAGGGGGGCGGTGTTGGCCTCCAGGGCAGCCACGTCCAACTCCAAGCCAGCAGCCCGGGTGCGCAACGGCTCCAGTTCCTCGTCCAACGCTGCCGCTTCAGACCGCAACTCCGCAGCGCGGGCCTCGGCCGACTCGGCGTCGTCGATAGCGGCCTGCCGGCGTTGACGCAGCTGCTCAAGGTCAACGCCCAACTGCTCGATCTCGCCCTTGCGGGTCGTGACCTGCCACGACAGCTGATCAAGCTGTTCCTGCCGATCGGTGCGGGCCTGCTCGAGGTCGACCACTTCGCGCCGCAGTGCCGCAACGGTGCCGTCAGCCTCGCACTCGTCCAGCTGGCGGCGCAGACCGTCCGCTTCGCCAGTTGCGGTCGCCACCGCGTCGTCCAGCTCACCGACCGTTGCAGCTAGCTCGTCACGCTGCCGGGTCACGGTGCCCAACTGCTGCTGCAGGTCACCAAGCTGGGCCCGCGCTGCCGCAATCGCCGAGGCGAGGTTTTCCCGTTCGACCGTCAGTGACAGCTCGCGGCCCTGAAGGTCATCAACCTCAGCGGTCACGGTGCCGATCTCGCCAGCGGCGGCGTCCCGCCGCGACGTCGCAAGGTCACGGGTCTTGGTCAACTGCTCGATCTCATCGTGGGCGGTCTGGATCCGTTCCCGCAGGTCATCACGTTCGCGTTCGGCCAGCATCAGGTCGGTCGACGTGGACGTCGCTTCGTCGTCCACCGTGGCGAACGTGGTGGCAGCCTCGTCGAGAGCGACCGTGGTGTCCTCCACCTCACGGCTGAGGCGCGCAACTTCCTGGTCGATCACTTTGAGCTTGCGGCGGACCTCGTCACGGCGGCGTTCAGCCCGGGCGATCTCGTCCTTGGCGCGGGCCTTGCGGGTCGAGAGCCGTTCCCGCTCCCCGATCAGCCGGTTACGTTCGGTGCGTAGCTCCTCAAGCTGGGCGTCCGCAGCAGACGCTGACTGCTCGGCAGTCTCAAGCTCAGCCGCGAGCGTTTCAAGCTCGGTCTCCAGCGTTGCGACCGAGATGGTGGCGTCGAACACTTCCTGGTCGTATTGCTCGGCCTGGTCGGTCGCCCGGGCCGCCTGTGCACCCGCGGTCTTAGCGGCTGCACGCAGCTCGTCACGTTGGGCAAGTCGGTCACGCAGGCTCTGCGCAGCATCGTCCACAGGGTCGCCTCCAGTCGAGAAGCATGGTCGGCAGACGCTCCGGGTTGTCTGCCGACCATGCCGCACGGAGGTGTGCGTGATGCCGGAACCGCTGCTGGCCCTGTTCGCTGCCGCCTACGCGGGCGCGTTCGCATCGTTCGTTGGGGTCGTGATCGACCGGGTTCCGTCCGGCCGCCCGCTGCACGGGCCGTCCCGCTGCCAGTGCGGCACACCGGTGCGGTGGCGGCACAACATCCCGGGGCTCTCCTGGCTGTGGCTTCAAGGCCAGGCGGCCTGCTGTGATGCCACGATCCCACGGCACCTGTGGGCGCTAGAAGCCTTCACGATGCTGCTTGCAGGGACGCTGGCCTGGTGGTCGATACCGGCCGCGGTGGCCGTCACTGTTGTGTGGTTGACGGCCGTTGCGGCCGTCGGGGTCGCCCACGGCAGAAAGTCTGCTGTACCGCTTCAGCGGTAAGAAGACGGGCCGACCAGAACAGTAAGCGGCGCCCCGCCCTGCTCCCCCCGTGCAGGCCGGGGCGTTGCCGTGTGACGGACTATCGGACCCCGGTGTGCACGAGTGCCGGATGGATCTGGACGGCGTCATCGACCCAGCGGGACTGCAGCGCCTCGATGCCGGCGCGGCGCAGGTCGGCGACGATGTCGGCCCGTTCGTGGGCGTCACGGACCAGGATCCGGTCCGGGCCGTACCGGCCGTACAGGTCGATGCTGGTTTCGAGCAGCAGCGACGGGAAGCTCACGTCGCCGTCAAGGACCCGGCCGGTCGGGTCCAGCGGCGTCATCCGTGGCGGCGCTGTCGGGCTGTGCAGCGCCGGCGCGGGCGTGCCGAGCGCAGCAGCGTCCAGCCGGTCCAGTAGCCGGTCAGGATGGTCCCAGATCAGCGCAGGGGGCGGCATCAGGGTCACCTGCGCCGGGTCGACCTCGAGTTCCAGTACATGCGACATGCCGGTGTGCACATCGGTGTGTGCCGACCAGGAGTGCTGGTCACCGCCGGACAGCCGTGCGACCCGCAGCGACGTGAGCCGCCCGGCGTCCAGCACCGAGAGGAGCGACCCGGGGCCGTGCTGGTGCGGACCGACCCGTACCGACGCACGCCCTGACAGCAGCAGCTCGGGACGCCAGGTGGTCCGCACCCGCGCGAGCGTCAACGCGCCGACGGACACCTCGGGGGCAGGCAGGTAGCCGCCGGTGGCGACCATCGCTGCGGGGTCAGCGAACCCGGCCAGGACCGCCAGGCCAGCCCGCAGCTCGCGGACGTCCGCTTCGACGGGCGGGCAGATCCCAGGGGTGACCCGCGCGACGTTGTCGACCAGCCAGCGGCGCTCATGCTGCTCGCGGGAAGCCCACCCGTCGACCAGGCCGGTGGCGAGCAGTGCCGCCAGAAGCCGGTCGGGGGTGCCGGGCCTGCGTGCAGCGGTGACACAGACCTGGTGGCCGACAGGGTCCGCCACCCATGACACGATCTCGGTGCCGACCCGGACCGCGACCGCACCCGCGACGCTGGTCAGCCCGTCCCACATGACCTGCCCGCCACCGCAGGGCAGCAGCAGCGGCCACACGGGCGGGCAGGGAGACCCGGCAGCCCGCAGCGGACCGCCGGCCTGTGGTGGCAGATCAACGAACAGGGCGAGCCGGCCGCGGCCGGTGCGGCGGTCATCAAGGTTGGCCAGTAGTGCCGGCGCGCCAGATTTGCGGCCAACGCCCGGGCCGACCAGCAGCTGGGGGCAGCCGAACACCTCACCAGGTGCAGGGACATGCTGGTTCAGCAGCGGAGTCGCCATCGTCACCCGTCCTCGCTGTAGCTGCTGAGCTCACCGGCTTCAGCGGCCGCCCGCAGTTCCGCAAGATCTCCTTGCTCCCCGCTGGTCAGCGGCACATACAGCCAGCCGTGCGCCGCCGGTTCGTAGCCGGACGGGAACGCAGTGTCGGCGTCATACACGCACCCTCTGAACACCGCGAGATCCACGTCGATCGCGCGGGACAGGTCCGCGGACCGGAACGTCGAGCCGGAGAACCGGGCACCACGCAGCCGCGCACCAGGCCAGCGGGTGTAGTCGAAGTTGCGGCGCGGCCCAACCGCTAGTTCCGCGTTGACGTCATCGAACTCGGAGTCGGTCGCGGACGGCAGCGTTGCCAACGGCAACGCCGACCCGGTGAACCGGGTGGCGACATGGAACCCATCAAGGTTCGCGGACGGGGCCGACACTTCCACAAAGCTGCAGTGGGTGAACGTGCCCACGACCCCGGGATGGCCAGTCAGGTCAGACCGGTCGAACCGGACCTGGTGCAGCCGGGGCACCCCAACGAACTCGAGGTCCCGCAGATCGCGGCCGGACAGGTCACGGCCGGACAGCATCCCGCGGATCCGGTCGGGAGGGGCCAGCGCCCCAGCGCGCGCCACCTGCCGTGCATAGTCGGTCTGTTCACCGGCCGCAACGGCTGGCCGGGGCCGCTCCGGCGGCTTGTCCCGGTGCTGGTTCGACCCGGGGCCGCGTCGCCCTGCCATCAGCTTCCCTCCGTCACGGAGCCGCGCACGTCCGTGACGAGGTCGGTGAGGTCCTCACACAACGTCAGCAGCGTCTCGCGGTCTGCGGCCGTCACGGTCGCGCCGTGCGCCAGGTCGGTGTCGAGCTGGTCCAGCCAGGGGCGGACCCGCTGGTCGATGTCGCGGTTGAGGTCCCGCAGCCGCCCTGCAATCTTCGAGATGTCCGCATGCTGTTGACGTTCCAGGTCGATGTCGGGCTCAACCGGCGTAGCTGCCAGCTGTGGCCCCTCCTTGCTGGCGGACCGTTCAGCCATCACCTGGTCGACCGCATCGTCCGGGTCGAGGTCAGGGTGGTCAGCGACCAGGTCGTAGGCCTCGGCAGCGACCTGGTGGCTGTCACCGTTGGTGCCGGTCAGCTCCGCAACCCGGGCAGTGATCTCGTCGACAGCGTCACCCAGCCCCCGGTTCGTCAGGTCCCGGGCTGAACGCATCGTGCGGCCGGTGGCACCGAGCTCCTCGAGCGCTTCCATCCGTGCTTCGCCCAGGTCACGGAACTGCCGGGCGATGTCACGGGCGGTTTCCTCTGCGATCTCCATGCCCAGCACCCGCGCAGAGTCCGCCCAGTTCGCTCCGACGTTGTGAAGCTCAGGGGCGTGCGCCTTCTTCCATTCCTCGACGGCGTGGAACCGCTCGACCGGGTCGTTGACGGCGTCGGGCATGTCGCGGCAGCGGTCCGCCAGCAGCTCGTCCCAGTCGGGCGCCTCGGCGCCAGCAGCCAGTAGCCGGTCGCGCAGCAGCGACACCCGCGACAGCCACAGGGCCCGGCCCTTGTCGACCTGCGACAGGTCCTTGCGTGCCAGGTTCTCTGCCAGCTGCACCGCCCGCCGTTCGTACACCCCAAGCGGCCCCTCGATCACCAGGGCCCGCACCCCCTTGGCAAGGTGCGGGTTATCGGGGTAGCGCTGCAGACCCAGTTGCATCGCATGTAGCCGCCGCTGCCCTGCGATCAGCACGTCGCCGTCGTCAGGGACGCGCTCAACGATGATGGGCTGCAGCTGCCCAACCGACGCGATCGACTGCGCCAGCGACGCCAGCCCCTCTGGCGTAAGCGCCTGCGACGAGTGCTGCCGGATCTGCGGCTTGACCTTCGGCTGCCCGCCGCCCTGCAGCGGCAACAGCTCGTACTCGGCCCGCACGAACCGGTCCGACACGTCCAGGCGCGCCAAGATGTCCTGCATCACCGGGTCAGTTGCCGACCCGTCCACCGTTTCGACGGCGTCAACCTTGCCTGCAACCTCGACCATGGCGTCCCCTTCAGATGGGTTCCCTCACTGGGGCACGGTCGGCCGACCGTGCCAAGTGACACGAAGGGGCAGTGATGTCTGGAGCTCGGTGCCACCGCATCAAGGCAGACGGCAAGGCCCGCTGCCGCCAGCCGCTCGATGCCGACGGCCACTGCCGCTTCCACGGGGCTGCCACCACCCCCGCCGCAGCACAGGTCGCCGCGGCCGCCGCGACCGGGCCTGCACCGAAAGTGGTGACTGCTCCGCCGTTCCAGCAGGCCGCTGCACCCGGCCCGTCCGACGTGCCGATGTCGCAGCTGTGGCGGTCCCGCCCACGGTCCTACTGGGACAGCTCCGCAGCCGCATGGGACGCCAAGGCCGCCACCCACGAACAGCAGCTCGGCAGCCGCGTGACCCTGGCGACCGTGGAACGCCTCACGTGCGAACTGCGCCGCGACCTGGCGCGCGAACGGGCCCAGATCTGCCGGGATGGCGGCACTGCCCCGTTCCCCAACCTGTACGACGACCAGGGCCGCCTGGTCAACGCACGCCGTGTCGACGGCCATGACGGCCAGCCGGCCTGGCACATCTACCGGCGTGACGACCGGGACCAGCAGCAGCCACCGCAACGCACCGTGCCTGACACCCCGGGCGCGTTGGTCGACGCGGGCCTGGCACGCCGCGTGGAGCACGTACCGGCATGGACCCGGCTGTCTCCGCCGTCGAACAAGGTTGGCGACATCGCGCAGGCACTCAAGGCCACCCGGGTTGTGACCTTCCGAACAGACTACGGCCGGCCGCTACACGATGCAGTGAGAGTGCTCCCACCTTCAGGTGGGAGGTGAATCACTGCGGTCTTGGGTGGGGCGCTGCACGACCCTGAACTCGCCGCTGCGGCCTAACTGCGCCACAGTTTCGCCAGTAGCCCACCGCGGGAACGGACCGGGTCCGCGACCGTTGACGGTTTGCCGGGACGGTTCAGAGCAGGTTCGCGCGTTAGCCGGTACAGGGACGCCATCATGGCGTTGCGGGCCTCGGATTGCGCCAGGTGCAGGCTGGTGTCGTTCGCGGCCTTCTGGACCTCGTCAGCGAACGGGATGGAGCCCAACCAGCCGAACCGGGTGAACATCGCCTGCACGTCGGGTTCGTCCCATCCGACACCGTCACGCGCCATGTTGAGCAGCACGTGGATCCGGTCCATGTCGAAGTTCATGCCACCGGCCACGTGTGGGTCGGTGACCGACTCGAGCCATTCGACGTTGTTGCCGACCGCTTCGCCGGGGGCAACTACGACCACAAGCTGGTCAACGACCTGGAAGATGAACCGGTCGAACATCGGCTCGCCAAGGACCTTGGCCACCTCGGTGTCGACGACCACGTAGTCGTACCATTCGCGCATTTCGGACACACACCGCACCCACAGCTCCGGGTTCAGGACTTTGGGGTCTGCCTTGCGGGCCTTCGGTGGCGACAGCAGCACATCGAGGCTGGTGCCAGGCACGTTGACGATCGTGTTCTTCAGCTTGTTCGCGTCAAACGGGGGGCGTGAAACGTCGAAGATCGTGGGTGCGGATCCACGCAGCGACAGCAGGGTTGACTGGGAAGACTGTGCGAAGTTCGCGTCGACCAGCGCGACCTTCTTGCCGGTCTCCTCAGCCAGGGTCGCGGCCGCCAGCAAAGCGGTCGTGCTTTTGCCGCTACCGCCCTTGAGGGATCCGAACACCAGCACGGTGCAGTCGCTGGTGCCGCGGCCGTGCGCCACCTGCGGGGTCGCTACGGGTGCTGCGTGGCCGTTGCCTGAGCTGCCAGCAAGCCATCCGGGCAGGTCGCCCGCGAACGACGGTTCTGGCTCGAACGTCGGCAGGTCCTCGTACCTGTCGTCCACCAGCTCGGCGGCCGGCTGTTGTGGCTGCGGCTGCTCAGCCCAGGCAGGCGCAGCGGCGGGTGGCTGCTCGGCCCAGGCAGGCGGAGCGGGCGCGGCGGCGGGTGGCTGCTCGGCCCAGGCAGGCGGGGCGGCGGGTGGCTGCGCCGCCGGCTGGTCCTGCACCGGAGCGGGCTGCTGCGGCTGCTCGGCCCAGGCAGGCGGGGCGGCGGGTGGCTGCGGGGCCGGCTGGTCCTGCACCGGAGCGGGCGCGGCGGCGGGTGGCTGCTCGGCCCAGGCAGGCGGGGCGGCGGGTGGCTGCGGGGCCGGCTGGTCCTGCACCGGAGCGGGCTGCTGCGGCTGCTCGGCCCAGGCGGGCGCAGCGGCGGGTGGCTGCGGGGCCG
>LFIK01002813.1_pt1 | contig 14102 bp, 19 predicted proteins | sample 643401 | NCBI WGS metagenome assembly LFIK01 (sample SAMN03777447, study PRJNA286221) | soda lake metagenome | biome: soda lake; feature: Kulunda steppe; material: water; isolation source: sample T5-Br brine of Lake Tanatar-5 | place: Russia: Kulunda steppe | collected 2010-07 | reverse complement strand
ATGGGGGCACCAACTCTGCCTGGGGCACCAACTCTGCCTGGGTATGCAGGCTGGGTGCATATGGGGGCATATGGGGGCACCAACTCTGCCTGGGTGCATATGCTCGCATGCCCCGAGTGCACCCTTATGCATGCAAGCGCCCCTTCGCTGAAAAGCATGCCAGGTCCATGCGCTTGGGCTCTGCATGTGATCAAGTCCTGCGTGCCCCATGACCCTGCACACGCAGCACCATGACAAAGCTGCTGGACCTCCTTGAGTATTACCTCCGATGGCGCAAGCTGCAGAACGGGACGACCATGCAGTACAGGTTTGGCACGCCAAGCATGTGACTCTGCAAGTAGGAACGCTGGGACACGCTCGGCATATGTGACACTGCACGCTGCACGGCTGGGTGCGCTTTTGGCTCATGGCAGCAGCCTCTGGGCAGTGTCATCCTGCAAGAGAGGTGGGGCACCCTTCCTCTGGGCTCCCTTGCTCTGGGCCCCACAAGCGCACACAGCTAGGGCGCTCGGGCGCACAGCACACGTGCCTTCATCCTCTCGTATGATCATCCTCGCATGATGAGGCGATGCAAGGCAGGGACGTGATGCGTCTGCAGCATGCTGGTGTCCTGGGAACATCTGTCCCGCACTGTGTTTGCACCAAGGAGGCAGAAGCTTTTGCGTCACACTCTTGAGTCCAACCATTCCCAAAGGACTGCTCCTGAATGCATGCCCAAGGCCCTTCCAACTCTTCTGTTGGACGGCCTTGAATTGCGTGAGTACACCACCTGAAAGCGCAATGCACTTGTGCGCAAACATGCGCGTGGCTTGAGTGGCCTGCAGTTGCACACACCGTGCCTCGCTCGTGGAACGCAACACGCCCACGCATGCATATGGCACCTGTACACATGCGTGCGTGCGCACACCCACAGGCGTATCGACGGCTCCACGCCCCTTGAGGCCCGAGAAGTCGCCATCAAGGACTTCAATGCTCCCGACTCCGATGTCTTCATCTTCCTGCTGTCCATCCGCGCTGCCGGCCGCGGCCTCAACCTGCAGGTGCGCTTGGGCACTCCCTCCAAAGAGCAAAAAGCAATGCACGTGGAGCCTGGCTGCAGATGGAGCGTCCGCCCCTCTCGCTCCTTTCCATGACGCGTGCTGTGTTGTGCGCACACGCTTCTTGTCGTGACCATGGCCGCAGACCGCCGACACCGTCATCATCTACGACCCTGACCCCAACCCCAAGAACGAGGAGCAGGCCATCGCGCGCTCGCACCGCATTGGCCAGAAAAAGGAGGTGCGGCACTAGTCGGCCATCGCGCACTCGCAACCGCATTGGCCAGAATTAGAAGGGCGGCACTGATGGCCAGAGGGGCATGCTTGCTAAGTGCGCTTCCATGAACTCACGCATCTGCTGGTAGGCCAACGTGGCCTCAGGCTGGGGCCCCCTCAGAGCCGCTGAGCTGGGACCCCTTCAAGAGTCGCTGAGCCGGGCGCCCTCAGAGTCGGGAGCCGGGACCCCTCAGAGCCGCTGAGCCAGGACCCTTTCAAGAGTCGCTGAGCCGGGCACCCCCAAGTCAAGGGCAGAGGGTCCATCTGCACCACCAGCAGTGGCATTCTCTCTGATTGGGACCTGCACAGGTGCAAAAGGAGCCCTTTGAGGGTCACGAAGCGCATGCCCGTGCATACCAAGCAACAGGCAGAGCTTGCATCGGTGCCAGGTCCACTGGGTCGGTGGATAGATTGCTCACCTCCAGACTCATCCGTGTGCGGGGGCAGCCCTGTGGCCCGGCAACCTCAAAACACTTGAAAAAGACACTTGCACGCACCAAAATTAGGCCTTGTGCTTGTGCTGTGCTTGTTTTCATGCCCCACTCGTTTTCATGATGCCGCACTTTGGGTCATTGCGCAGGTCCGTGTGCTCCACTTGGAGACTGTGGCCGACCCTGTGGACGCCTACTTGGTGGGTGGTGTTCGCTCCTGTCAGCATATGTTTGTGATGCAGCATGCACGCCTCCTTTCCTCGTGGGTGCCCTGTACGTCTGTCAACACGACAGAAGTGTGCCAGGTGCCGGCCACGCTCAAGCGCGTGTGGGTGGCCTGTGTGGTGGCTGTGCTTGAGCGCGTGTGGGTGGCCTGTGTGGTGGCAGTGCCCAAGCACATATGAGTGACCTGTGTCTGTCTAAATGATGTGAGCATGCTGATTGCTGACTGTGCCCAAGCGCGCATGGATGGCAAGTCAATGACCCCACAAAGTGCCGTTTTGTTGGCCGTGCCCAAGCGCATATAGGATGCGTGGCCTGTGTTGGAGTGCAGAGCTCAGCGTGCGTGACTCGCTCGTTTTAGAGTGCTGAGCTCTACGTGCGTGGCTCGCCTGTTTGAGTGCAGAGCTCTGCGTGCGTGGCTCGCCTGTTTGAGTGCAGAGCTCAGCGTGCGTGGCTCGCCTGCGTCTTAGTAAAACAGAGCTTTGCGTGCATGGCTTGCAGCAGATTGCGGAGCTCTGCGTCCGTGGCTTGCTTGTGTTAAAGTGAAACACAGCTCTGCATGCGTGGCTTGCCTGCGGCAGATTGCAGAGCTCTGCATGCGTGGCTCGCCTGTGTCAAAGTGGAACAGAGCTCTGCGTGCGTGGCACGGCTGAGTGTTAAATTCCTGCATGGCTCTGAAGGCGTATGTGCATCCAAAGCGCACCTGCCCTTGCTCTGCGTGTGTTGGCATGTATTGTCGGTCACCACAAAGCTCAAGCGCGCCCTCTGACTTCCCTGCAAGCACAAGCACCAAAATTTCCAGCAGGCGCCTATGACTTTGATCTGCACTTCCCACCAGCAAGCTCCTGCCCATGTTGCTTCACTCATGCAAACGGGCGCTTCACGGCCCTGGACGCCTGAAAAGAATGGTCATATGCAAATGCGTGCACCACAGACAAGCAGGCGGGCGCATTTTGATGTGCTGGCCATGCCCAAGACGGGCAGCCCTGCAACCATTTTGATTCTGCAAGCAAGGCTTGATGTTTCGTGTGTCCTGTGTATGTGCGCGCACAGGGCACCAAGGAGGCCGCCATGCAGCTGAAGAGGGCCATCATGGCAGCCACCACCGCCGGGGAGCGCCCTAAGTACTCAGACAGCGTGGAGTCTCTGGTGGGTTTGGCCCTCCACAGGGGTCCAGGGCTGTGTCGTGTCGTGCGGTGTGACGCGCAGCTGGGGAGCAGCCTTTGCGCTCCGGCAGTGTGGAGTCCCTGGTGGGCGGCCTTTCAAGGCAACTTTGGCTGTGTCGTGTCACACAGAGCTTGCACCTTAATGTGATGTGCGCCTGGTGACATGGTGTGACATGGTGTGACATGGTGTGGTGTGCGCCTGGTGACATGCTGTGACATGCTGTGACATGCTGTGATCTGTGCCTCACCAGGCGCCCATCACACCATATCACACCATGTCACGAGGCGTACATCACACCATGTCACACCATGTCACAAGGCGCACATCACACCATGTCACTGACTACACGTCACACCATGTCACACCATGTTACTGGTGACACACAGAGCTTGCACCTTAATGTAAAATGCGCCTGGTGAGATGGTGTGACATGGTGTGACATGGTGTGGTGTGCGCCTGGTGACATGGTGTGACGTGCAGTCAGTGACATATGGTGTGATGTGCGCCTAGTGACATGGTGTGACATGGTGTGATGTACGCCTCGTGACATGTGATGACATATGATATGGTGTGACGTGCACCTAGCGGACCTCCCCCCTTCCCTCCATATGCTGCCATGGACCTTGCCCTTATAGCTGGACCCTTCGCTCAGGCTAAGAGATGTGCTGGTGCCTGACTGTGCTCTGTCAGGCTAAGAGATGCGCGGGTGCCTGACTGTGCCCTGTCAGGCTAAGAGATGCGCGGGTGCCTGAACGCGCTCTGGATGCCTGGGCCCTGGCTTTCTGGCAACCTTGCAAACTGCAAGGGCTCCATGAGACCTGTGGGCCCCTTGCACCACACGCTCCCCTCACACCACACGCTCCCTCATACCACACGCTCCCTCACACCACACGCTCCCTCACATCGCACGCTCCCTCACAACACACGCTCCCTCCCACCACCCACACTCTGTGCGCCATGCCTCTGCCCAGGGTGTGCCTCTCTGTGCCCAGCCCAACCTGGCAGCAGGTCATCCGCCCCATCCACAGCACCTGTGCAATATGTTGTGCCGTGCAGTGCAGGCGCGCTACCACATCCAGCGCAAGGCAATGTGTTGTGGCAATGTGTTGTGGCAATGTGTTGTGGCCATGTGTTGTGCCAATGTGTTGTGGCGCCAGGCAATGTGTTGTGGCCATGTGTTGAGGCAGTGTGTTGTGGCGATGTGTTGTGGCGCCAGGCAATGTGTTGTGCCGTGCTGCGCAGGTGCGCAACCACATCCAGCGCCAGAAGATTGACATGGCCTCGGAGGTCATCGACGCCGGGCGTTTCGACATGACAACCACCATGGACGAGCGCAAGGCCACGCTGGAAGCCATGCTGCAGGTGCCTTTGGCGCACACACGCACACTCGCACACGCACATGCACATACCTAGCTCGCGCGCACACACATGCACACATGCACGTGCAATCAAACGCGCACATACAAACATGTACCCGGGATGCAAGCACGTGCTCAGCACACAAATGAAGACGCGGGTATCATGAGAAGCATGGGCACCACGAGAGGCCCTAATGTTGGCTGCTTACCAGTGCACGCGCGCGCGCGCTGTGTGTGTGAGCCATGGTCGGTCATGTCCCTCACTTGCATGCAGTAGAAGTAGAATGTGATGCCCTGCCCGCAGGATGACATCAATAGAAGGGTGGCCCTGATTGCTCGTGTGTGTGTGTGTGTTCGCACACACTTGCATGATGATTTGCCATGTGCTCCACACACAGGCTGGCTCATGCGTGCGCATGCTTGCCGCCGTGCCTGCAGGACGAGGACCGTGCAAAGGCCGCCCTGAACGAGGTGCTGTCCTGGCATGACCTCAACCAGCAGCTCGCGCGCGGCCCTGATGTGAGTGTGGGCACAGCGGTGTGCGCTTGAACGGAAAACAGGGCAGCTCCCATCTTGCCCTGCGCACCTCCTGCCTGGTGCTGTCCTGGCTTGACCTCAATCAGTAGCGCACGCGGCACCCTGCTCAATCAGTAGCGCACGCGGCACCCTGCTCAAGCAGTAGGGCACGCGGCACCCTGCTCAAGCAGTAGCGCACGCGGCACCCTGCTCAAGCAGTAGGGCACGCGGCACCCTGCTCAAGCAGTAGCGCACGTGGCACCCTGGCGTGCGATAAGGCTGAATTTGCGCGTGCTTGTTCCTGCGCCCAGTGCCCTGTGCTCCCCTCCCCGCATCTGTGCTGCTCATGCGCACACGCTTGTGCTGCCGCCCACTGGTTTGCGCCAGGTCTGCTGCTGGCTGGCTGGCACGCAGGAGCTGGAGCTTCTTGGCCACGCTCATGCGGATCTCCATTGAATGGGCCAGCATGGAAGTGGTGGTGCATGCCCACAAATCCCTGTACGCGCGCGTGCGCAGGAGCTGGAGATTTTTGACCGCATCGACGCGGAGCAGGAGTGGCCTGGCCAGCCGCTGCCGCCTTGGGAGGAAGGCGCGGTGCCAGATTGGGCCAGCTACACTGCAGAGCAAGTGAAGGCAGCGCAGGAGGTGGCGCAGAAGAAGCCGGCCACAGGTGTGGTGCGTGTGTGCAGGGGGTGCGTGCCGTGTGTGCACGCAGGGGCGTGTGCAGTGCGCGCTTGGCACTGTGTGTGGTGTGTGTGCGTGTGTGCAGGGGGTGCGTGCCGTGTGTGCACGCAGGGACGTGTGCAGTGCGCGCTTCGCACTGTGTGTGGTGTGTGTGCGTGTACGCCTGGCAACGTGTGTGGTGTGTGCGTGCGCGAAGTGTTTTGAACCCTCCACCCACCCACACGCACACACAAATACACACATGCGCGCATCTACACACACATGCAGGTATCCTTTCCGTCACGGGAAGTGCGCCCAAGAGCAAGAGCAAGGCTGGGAGCAGTGCGTACTCCATGGGCAAGCCAGAGGCCCCCAGCGGCAGGGGGCGCGGAAGGTGGGCTTTTGTGTGTGTGTGTGAGTGTGAGTGAGTGTGTGTGTGTGTAAAACCACTGGTGTGTGTGTATGTGGGTGTGTGAGAGAGAGAGGATGGGCAAGGCAAAGGGACCTCACAGGATATAGGGGGGAAGAGTTCGTGCAACGCTCATTGCACTCGTGCGTGATTTGGAAACAAAGAGGCCCCAGCGGCAGCGGGCACTTCCTGTGCCTTGCCTCCACACAGAGCACGCATGCACCTGCCACCGCTGCTGTTGAGCACGGCTGGCGACCACCTCAAACCTGCAGCATTTATTCAGCTTGCCGAGTCTCACGGCTTCAAAAGCTGGCCTGCACATGCACTGCACTTTTGGGCCGCGCAGGGGTCGTGGGCGTGGGCGCGGCAGGGGCAGGGGGCGTGGCCGACCGCCCGGTGTGCCCAACGGCCCACCTGCTTACCTTGTAGCGCGCTCTGCCGGGGCCGCGGCGTCTGCGGCTGCAGCGGCCGCCAGGTACGCAAGCAAGCGAGATTGGTTTCCTGGACAGCATGGCGTCAGCCACAGGACTTGCATGCAACACATGAGCAGAGGGGCACACTTCAGACTTGCTTGTAGACAGACATGCCAGAGTGCACAAGTGCGTGCACAATTTCCCCGCTCAAGGTCCCGCGCAAACACACTAACACATACACACAAGACAAACCAAGAAGGCAGTGCCAGCGTCGGTGCTCGTCCATCCCGCACGTATGTGGACGCACACTGATGTTGTTTGCCCATGCACGTACAACCATCCGCTCCTGTGTGCAGGGCTGCCGAGCGCGCAGCCGCGGCAAGCCAGGGCGGGCATCCGCCGGGGACTGCCGGGCCTTCGCAGCCGGCGGCCACAGCAGCCGCCACAGCGGCCGCCGCCCCAGGGAATGGCCTCCCAGGGGGCAGTGGCGGCTTCGTGCTGGGTCCTGAGCACGCCCGCCACATCTCAGGCCAGCAGGCCCCTCCACAGCAGCAGGCGGCTGCTGCAGCAGCTGCGGCGCAGCCGATGCAGCTAGGCAGCAACGGTGGCACATTCCTCGGGGAGGAAGAGGAGGAGGAGGAGTACTCGCTGCCTGCCAGGCCCGCAGCCAGCGGAGGCACCACACTGTACGGGGCCGACGGCAGCATGGGAGGAGGCGGCGAATATGGAGAAGGCAAGCATGGTGTTTTCGCGGGCTGGCCCAGGCTGCATTCCGCGCGCAGCGGGGCGCGCATAACATGCGCCAATGCGCTCACACAGCACCCTGTCGCAGCGATTGTTGTGGAGACAATGATCGCCCGATGATGCACCTGTGCATGACCCTCAGACAGCACACCCTGATGATGCGCGACCTATGTGTGGCCCTCACACAGCACACCCTGATGATGCGCAACCTGTGCGTGACCCTCACACAGCACACCCTGATGATGAGCAACCTGTGCGTGACCCTCACACAGGACCCCTGGCCCATCGCCAGTCTGGTAGCTCTGCAAGCCGCTGCGCTGATTTAGGTCTGGTTGTGTGTGGTGTGTGTATGTGCGTGTGTGTGTTGTTGCAAGTGCCGGGCCTCAGGCAATGTCAGGAGCTGAGTCTGGCAGGGCTGTGCAGCCTGTGTATGCACGTTAGGCTGAGCCTGATGCGCCTCCCCTGCGCATCCGGCAAGTGTCAAGCACGCTGCACGGCCTGCACTGTGTCGTGCTGTGCTGGGTGTGCTCTTTGGGTAATAGCACTCTGTGGGTTGCGTGTGTTGTTGGCCGTGCCAGATGCTGGTGCAGGAATGCATCTGGATCTCACGTAGGCCGGTCCTGCTTTGAAGGGCGTGTGGAGGTGGGCGCCAACTGAGCCCAGTTTCTTGCCTGCAGTTGATGGGAGCCTTAAGGTGTCCTTGGCGTCATGCGTGCCCTGTTTCTTGCCTTGCCTGCAGATGATGAAGAAGTGGACATGCTGGAGCAGGAGGAGGAGGAGATGGAAGAGGAAATGGACCGGAACATTGTCATGGTAGGTTGTTGTCCTGGTCAAGGGGGGGCGTTGCCATGGAGGGACGTGGTGAAAGAGCAGATGGACCGGAACATTGCCTTTGTGGGTGATGCCCTCTTGAGGTACCAGCCTGACTGGGCTGTGTGCTTTTGTTCATCTCAGGTCGGGTGCTCTTGTCAGGTGAAGGCAGCTGTTTGCAATGAAATTGCAGCTTCTCTCAAACTGCGGCCCATTTGGTTGGAAGAGGAAGAAAAAAGGGGGGAAAATGCTACACCCTTAGGGAGTGTTTCACTGCCTGCGTAGCTTCTCTTCTGTCCCTTACCGCCCTCTGGGGCTTGTTAGACTGAATTAAGGATAAGGTTTTTGAGTACAGTTTGATTATGAGTTGGATTGCGCTCCGAGGTGATCTGCTCCCATCTGCCTGTCCCTCACTCCTGCGCCATTCCCTTGATGCTTGCCGGGTCCAGCAAGGCCCTGGCAAGGTTGGGGGTATGCGTGTGTGCATGCAATCTACATTTTTGTGCAGGGAATGTTGCGCTGAAGTGCACGAACCACAGATGTGTCTGAAAGCTCTGTTTTCAGATGCACCAAGAGGCTGTTCTCAGATGCAGTGCACGCGCCCCTCTTATACGTGCAGGATGCTTGAGGGCGCATCAAGGACGGTTCATAACAATGCTTTCAAATGCCTGGCTTCAAGCTGCGGCTTTAAGCAAGCTCAGAAGTCCATGCTGCCAGTTGAGGCTTGGCATGATGCTGGCATATGCTGCCTTGTGCCCACTGCTAATGAACGCCAGTGCCTCCGATCAGCTATTAGAATCCCTCGTAGTCATTCGATCTCTTCATCATGGGCCTTAGCGTATGGCTCTCTTTGCTCGGACTGTTGTGGCTCCACCTTGACTCCCTAATACCACTGTGACGTCAGTAAGTCTTGGGTATGGGGATTTGCAGCCATGTTACCCGCAACCTTACCTTTCCCTTTCTCGGGGATTCCACAATTGCTCTACCAAGCCCTGGCTTGTTGTAAAAAGGCCGCAACGATAAATTCACACTTATTAATCACGGTGATGAAGGCAAGGCAACGTTAAGGTGATAAAATCCTTTTATTTTTTGTACTATCAAAGAATCTGAAACATTAGGCAGGATCATTTGAATGAAAGAAAACCTTGTCCTCAGGGTCAAGTTCAGCTTGACCACAGCCAGGCTGATGGCATCATGATGTAGCTCTACTTAAGCTTCGCGGTTTTTGTAGTTTGTAGGGAGTGTTTTCACTGACGAGGTAGCTTCTATCTTCTTTTCCCGGACAGCTCGTCTTTATCTTTTCCCTTTAAGTTGCTACAAGGTGTATTTTTTATTGCCTTCCTATAAGCAGGTATGAGTCCAGATTACATAACTAATAGGCTACAGCTCCGTCCGAATGAAATATCTTTATTTCACCTTCACGGAGAGGCGTGTCCTGGCGCAAGCGTCATATTCTCCCCCACCATGGTGTTAACGCGCGTTTTCTCATTGGGTGATGCCCTGGCAAGTTCTGTTCCTGATGCAGCATTCTATGGCTGCGTTGGTGCACTTCAAATTACTGCACACAGCCAACAACAAAAATTCTGCACACACAAGAAAGACAAATAAATAATGAATAAACACATGGGCTGACCACTTTTTGCACTGCTTGGAAGTCAAATATAAGAAAAAAACACAGGTGCAACATGTCCGAAGGGAAGAGTGGTGATAGTAGAGCAGGTGATGTGAGAAGCTTTTTTGCTGCTTGCGTAGTTTTTCTTTCTAGCAGGCAGCTTGGATTAGGACCTTGGCAGGTCAATAGCATTCGAGGAGGCAGGCGACTTGGTTGATGATGTTGGAAGGGTCTTGTTGGCAGCCTGTTGCCAGGCTTGCCAGGTTGGAGATGTTTATAGCTAGAAAGCAGTGAAAAGGCTCCACAGTCACAGCAGCAGGAGTAAAACGCGCGTGGTTTTTTTCCGACCCAGGCCACGACACATGATCATCATGATGTTTGCGGTCCTCATGAGTCACTCCATAAAATTGGCACGCCATCCTCGCGCCAGGATATGCGCCCATCCACGAGTGCAGACACCGCATGAGGGAAGAGGAGGTGCTCCTGACGGTCAGAGGTGGACAAGGTGTGGGCAATGAGCTATACACAAAGGCAGCAATTTCCGTCAAACCAACGTATGAGTGTTGTGATGCGCATGGTCTGAGCAAATCAAGCAGTCCTGGAGGTCCGACAATATTCTCTCCCAGCAAGGGCATGCCTGCAGGCAGCATGCAGTGGTCTTGATGTGACCTAGTTCTCAGCCATACAGAGCAATCAAAAAGACCACCCATGCATGCAGCGCAGGCCTCAAGCAGTGTGTATATTGGCGTGCGGATGGTGTCATTTTTAAGGCTAGGACAGACCGTTGCTGTCTGTAGTGCACTGCCAGCTCCATCCCACGTAAACAACACAAAGTCCTAAGTGAGCATCATGGAGTCCTACCTGGACCAGCACTCGAGCTGCTAGCTGCTTAGGGGTGTCTGTGGGCTTGACGGGAACAATTGCCTGAAGGCCAATGCATGCATATGTGCAAATGAGCATCTGCATTTGTATGTGTGTGCTGTGTGTGCATGAGCAGTTGCACGAGGTAGGCTACCAATGTCATGTGAAACACGTGCACGTGCACAATTCAAGGAAGCGGCTGTGTGCATGCCGAGCAGTCAGCTCAGCATGACTGCTCAGAAGATGAACCCTTGCATGTACGCGCACTCGCAAGCACGAACACAAGCTCAAGAGCCTGGCAGGATCACTAGGGCTGGCATAGTGCTCCCTTCACCCCTACAATGGCTCACGTTGGCACAGACCTACTAGCTAGTGAATGAATGCATGAAAGGTTGTGCACGTATACAGCAGGTGTGGAGGTGTCTCAGGGCTCACACACGAGCTGCTCACCACACATCTTCAGCAAAAAATGGAGTCAAAAGGGCATACCTGCGCCAGAATGGGTCCGGTATCAAACTCCTCATCCACAAAATGTATGGTGGGCCCAGAAAACCTGAATACAAAATTGTTTTTGTGCAAGAGTGTCTGTGTGTGCCTGCCTGCATGTGTGCCAATGTTTCCAATACCATCCTAAGTTCATTCCCACGTGTCAAACCACTTGAGCGACACACGCCCGTAAGTCATGCTGTGCCATCCTTGACACGATTTAGGACGTGGTTATCCTCAAGGGAGAAGGACGTACTGCAGCAACTGCAAGACAAGAGCATGAGATGCAATACCGCAATGTGTCTTCAAGCAAGCGGCCCAGATGACCATTATATTATCTTGCCCTTAGTTATGACGGCATCAAGCCATACATCACCTTGCTCCACAAGCAATACGCGCATCCAGTCGAGGTAGGGCACGCATCCAGCCAAGGTTCGGCTCCACAAGCAATGCATGCATCAAGCTGTGGCAAGGCTCCACAAGCAATGCACATGTCCATCCAAGGTAGGGCCAGCTCAGCCTTCAGAGCAAAATAAACAACTTTTGAGAATCAATGACTGCATTGACCCAAGCATCACCCACCTTGCACCAGAAGCAATGACGGCCTTATGCACACGCTCCCCGTACATGCCCTTGCCCCCAAAACCTGGTAGCAACCCAGGGTGAATGTTCAGCATGGCCCTGGGGAAGGCGCGGATAAGCTCCGGAGGTATGAGCTGGAGGGGCAGCAGCAGCAGAGCAGGGGCAGAACGTGCAGGTGAGCTCTGGAGGTGTAAACTGTAGCAGCAGCAGCAGCAGCAGCAGAGTAGGAGCAGGACTCGTGAGTCAGGTCTGAAGGTGCAAGCTACAGGGGCGGAGGCAGCCGCACGTACTGGGCCAGATCTGAGCCAGGCTATAAGTTGGGGAGCTCAGGTGAGGCAAGCCAATTGGTAGCCTTCAAGACGGCTAAACTCTTAAGCTTGCTATAAAAACAAACTGCAGAGTGTGCGACAGATGGTGGTGGCCACATGAATGAGCAGTGGAATTTGAAAGCATTCGTGTAATTGATCATGATTAGATTATCCTTCCAGAGGCGTCTCTGGCCAGACAAAACAGGTTCCCTTCCAGGGGGATGATGAAATGCATGACCTCAGGGATGGTTGCGATGAGAAGCAAAAAAATCGGCGCAGTTCATCACAGGGGACCACCTGCCATTCCAGCAGACTTCTGTCAACCACGGTTGCATTTGATATTGTCTTCCTTTGAAGAGTCTTACCTTCAGATACCCGGCGAGGATGACATAGTCAATGCTCAGGTTTGTTTTAAGCTCCTCCACTATCTGAGTCGCGGTCAAACCCGGGTAAGCATTATTCTTGGGGATGGGGAAGGTGAGGGTCTTGATGGCATGCGCCTCAGCATACTGCACACCTCCACAGCTGGGCTTGTCGCTCACAACCACCTGATGGATTGATGGGAATCTGCACGATCTTAGGAGGGTCCATCATGTCAACCTGAGAGGAGAATGCACATTCTCCACCCAGGAGCCGGTGTTATCATGATTGCACCAAGAAACGACCCCATAAAAAGGAAAAGAAAGTTACATAGGTGGTGAAAACACTTCCTACATCAATTGAGGTAGTGCATCTCACCGCAATCTCTGCGTTCAAGCGACTGTCCTGGATGGCTGCGTGTAAGGCCTTCATGTTTGAGCCCCCTCCGGATACAAACACTGCTAGTCGTGCTGGTGGTTTCTCTGCCAGCTTGTACTCAGGAAGGGCATGTCCAGCTGCAGGCACAGTCCGCTGTCGAGATTGATGTTGGCGGGGCAGAGCCGCAGCAGGTTTAAACAGGCATGGTATGGATGTGATACATTTGGGAGCCTGGCATGGCAAGGAGGCAGGTGAGGGGCCAAGATGAAAACAACGTGCTTGCAGTTTTCCATTTTCACGCGACTTTGTCACACATCGATGCACCGATCTTTGATTGAGAATCATCTTTACAACATTTAGACTTGCATCGGTCCAGTGTTCCAATGAATGATTGTTAATGATCCCATACCAAACAAACAGTACGCTTTGTCAGATGAAATTAGTTAAAAATAACGGATTTCTTTACAAATATTCTACCACCCAGCAAAGTCAGCGCCTCCCTTGGCGGCCCCCTTAGCGCCCCCACCCTTCCGGGTGCCCTTGCCCTTTGCTTGCTTGGAAGCATTTCTCCCTGCCCGCACAATATCCTCTTTCTTCATTTCCCGCTTCCGCTGCACTGATACCATTTGCTGGACGTCTCGTTCCTGCAAAAGGAAGCAAGGCAGCAAGGCCAGAAAGCCGCTGAGCATAAAACAACATCTGCACGCTGAAGAGAATAAATGCATGCTGTCCTGGTACATGCAGATTCATGCCCTGCGCTGCCCCACGCTATGCTACGCTATGCAGGTTGTCATGGTACAGCACCTATGCACACCTTCAGCGTGGCTTGTGCAGTCCTCCGTGTGAGTGCCTCCATTTTCTTGTGCTGCAGCACGTCCCGCCGCTGGTGCAGCCTCTCCTTCAGCTCCCTCTCCCCCTCGCTTTCGCACTCGCTGCAGGAGCTGCTACTGGCGCTGCTGCTCCCATCACGACCATCCTCATCACCAGATTCTCTTGGCGTTTGCCTTCCTCCAGCGCTGCCCCTAAGAGTACTGCTCGACGCATCCCCTTGGGCGTCAGCTGCTGCATCCTGGTCAGTGCGCCCTGCCGCAAGCATCCATGAGGCAAACACACACACGCCCATGTGGCGACTAGGAACCGAGAAACATGCGAACACACACACACACACACACACAGATCAACCAAATCTGCATTTTAGATAGAGCCTGTACAGCCTCGTCAGAGTCACACAGTGGTTGAGAGCGCCCCCGTGGTCCAAGAGGGCGGCAGCCCCTAATGCAAGCGCGATCCCCGCTCCTGATGCGCGATCCCCACCCTTGATACAAAGATGACCCCCGTCTTGCCCTCACCTGTCCCTGCCGGCTGCTGTCCTTTGCTGGCACCCTTCTTAAGGGCAGCGTCTCCTTCCTCTTCTTCCCTTTTTGGCCCCTCCCTGTGCCCCCCCTCCCCTTCCTCCTCCTCCTCCTCCT
>LFIK01002811.1_pt1 | contig 14106 bp, 10 predicted proteins | sample 643401 | NCBI WGS metagenome assembly LFIK01 (sample SAMN03777447, study PRJNA286221) | soda lake metagenome | biome: soda lake; feature: Kulunda steppe; material: water; isolation source: sample T5-Br brine of Lake Tanatar-5 | place: Russia: Kulunda steppe | collected 2010-07 | reverse complement strand
TGCACGCACCTTGTAGCTCCATGTAAGATCTTCTACCCCACTTGTGCCAGAGATGGCTACCGGGGACAGCACTGCATCCACAACATGCAAGAGCGCCTGGCCGTGGCTGGTTGTGTGGATCACGGCAGCCGAGTTCCCCCCACTGGCTGCAAGGAGCTGGCCACCGCTGCAAGGTATTTTTAAGGAAGGGGGCAGCATTTGAAGTTTTAGCATTTGCATGTGTCTGCATGTGAGCTTGCAATTGACGTCCCACATTGTGTGCAGGATGCATGTACACGTTGATGCATGTGAGGCCCTGTGGGCAGGGATCAGCTAGAAATTGACATGGATAATTTGAGAAGAAGGGGAAATACTGCAAATTTAAGCGATGGTGAGCGGAGCCATCATTGCAAGATGGCATTGTTCATTCCAGTGCAGGCTGAGGTGAGTGGGCCGATTTGCATGGACTGCTTGCAAGTGTGCGCAAACGGGAGTTGCTCTGGCTAGCCTATAAAGTGATGCTCCAAGCACACACAAAGCATAGTCACATGAGAGGACATTGGCACCCTTGCTGTTGTTGAGAATTCTAAGGAATGCACAATGTTTGAGACCCACTTACTTCCGTTGCACAGACAGCTGCGTCCCACTGCGTGTTGTGAAATGCCTTGTAGCACCGTCCATGAAATCTGAGGGGGTCAAGCGGACCTCTGGTCTGTGGCGCAACACAAGTTAATCACTTCTAAGTTTTACACTGGTGGCCATAATGATTGTGGCGCAAGGTCAATGCTGGCTGAATCGGACAAGGTTGCTCAAGCCAGACGAAAATTGTGACAGACATGATGTGAGAGGTGATTGCGTGCAGCCCTGCTCGCGTCTTCAGGGCGGCAAATGCGGAAGGATCGGTGGCGGCATAGCTGGCAAGCGCGCTGTCTGATGGCACAAAGATGGTCTCAGGCTGAGCTGTTATGTGCTTGACGCCAGCTGCCAGAAGTGACTGCAGATACAAAAGCACAATCAGCTTCTTTGGGGAGATCACAGAACAGGCATTGGCTTGAGCTTACACTGCACCTGTATCTGCGCGTTCGAGGCCATAATCAACAGGATATGCATCGATCGATGCATGCCAAATTTCCTTCGCGTGTCAACCCACCTCGAATGCCCAGACCATGGTGTACGCCATGCTTGAGGAGCACACGAAAGTATAACATAAATATTTCAATTCCGATCCAGCGTCAGCGAATTCATCGGTGACGCACTAACACGTAATCGTTTCAAAATAGCAAACATTGCGGGTTGCTCCGTGTTCTTACTCACTTTCATTTGTCATGTATAACGAACAATCACATAAATGAGCTGTTTGGACGTAGCTCGATCACGTTTATACGGTCGCACGAGCATGTCTAGCGCCCAGCATGCTGCACCGGAAGTCATCAGGAATCCCTGCAAACCTCAGGTCAACAAGCTTCCTGATAGCTTTTCCAGCGTCCCATCAATGGAGTGGATAATACTGTCCCCAAACTTCAAGTCCGCAGACACCACTTGGGCACTGCGCTCCACTCCATCTACGCTCTGGCTAGATGCCCTAACTTCAGCACCCCTGAGCAATTGAATGTTTAATGTAGTTTTGAATGAAGCATGAAAGTAGTCTGCAGTATCTTCACAAGCTAAGCTTTGGGTGCAAGGCGTCAGAATTTTGAATTTGACATCCATGCTCTTTTGACAACTGATCATGGCAGTGCAGATGATGTTTAACAAACAACCAATGAAGGGCGCCATGAATCTTACCGTCTGTGCACGGAGATTCTGGTACCAGCCTTTGAGATGTAGTTTGTGCAGCCCTCGGGAAAATCATTGATGGAGAGTGCTGCATGACATCAGCAAGAATTTCCAGATAGTTCTAAATCATTCACAAATAAAAGAGGGTTTATGTCCATGCGATCAAAGTTTCCTTCCTGCAATCAAAGTTTACTTCCTGCGATTAAAGTTTATTGATGTACCCATGTGCTTTCTATGGGCACACCTTGGCCGGTTATGCAGTGCGCATCCACGACCTTGGCTCCTGCTGAGGTGGGTAGCAATGCCGGGATCTCTGGGCTGTTGGATTCGCTTTCCATAAACTTTGCGAGCGCCTGATTCATGCATTGCAACAAAATCATGTTTGCGGATACTTAAGAGGTCTTGATGTCCAAGCAGAAAAGCACTCGTTGGACCAGGGGTGTTGACCAAGTACTGCGTTAAAAAATGTTCAACAGCATTTAACAGTGTAAGGAATGACACCCAACCACCTCAACATGACCCAAATCCTACTGTGTCTGTTGGAGCAAAAATGGTGCAAACATCTCTTGTCGGGTCAACTCCAGCACTCGTCACCGTCTGCAGAAGGCGCAGCATATGGAATGCATGGACGAATTTGAAAAAAGAGGCTTGCGATGGCCTGAGAAAGGAGCATGCAAAGAGGTGAGCAATGCACGACTCTCATGGCAACACACTGCTGGTATGTTCCCTTGCCTTGAGTAGGTTTGTTTTCTGCACACCTTTCCCTGGCTTGGCACCATTTATGCATGCCCAGATCACTGCCACAGCACATTTCAAAGCAAGTATGCTTCCTTGCAACTGTTGTGCCACCACTGCCTGGCATGGGCTGGCCACGCGCTGCTCCACCTCAAAACGCTTTTGTGCGTCACCTCTTGCACCATTGCAATGCAGTCCCTGGTGGCCTAAGGCCAACAGGAGCTCCATATGCAATGCACACACTCCAGTGCAGCAGCCCACCCCAAAGCTCCACTTCAGCTCCTCCATCACAGTAATAGGAGAGGCTGCAAGCGCCCTGGTGGCCACAGCTATGGGAGCCAGCACATCAGAGACAGTGTGCACAACACAGGTGCCAAAGTTTAGGTCAGGGGTGATGATCTGGGCGGTGCGGTCCCCGCAGGTGACGATTGATGCTGGGCCCCTGCCGAGCAATTCATGTGGGTACAGATGTGTGTGTGTATGTGCACGTTTGCGAGTCTCTAGGTGCTTTCAAGGGCAAAGCTGCATGCACACATATGCATGGGCTTGCAAATTATACACACGTATGCTGGCCGGCAGCGCTCAGAAAAAGCCTTTCTAGAAGAAAAAACTCCCTACATCAGATAAGGAACACTGCTCGAGCATCATTGTGAACCCTGACAACTCAAAAGCCCAAGTGGAAGTCAATGGGCACGTGTGTGAGATAGGCCATAAGCAGATCAGCAAGACTCACATTCTTGTGATCAGGATGGTCTGGCCTGTTTTGGAAGTGTAATTTCCCCCGCCACCCTGTGGAATATCTGCTCACAAAGCGTGCCAGTTGTCTGAAGTATGACTTCATCCATCGAGTTTGGCTGTGTGGGTATGGACACTTTGTGGGTAGGACATGGACTGAATTTGTTTTGCAACATCCTACCTACATGTTTTGCATTCTACTGTAACACCATCATGTCAAATAATTTATGTGCATTACGACCTTTTCTTTTCACTGGTAATAGGATTCCATTGCATGCATCACAAATGGATCAAGCTTGGCTTACCCTACCTGACACCATAATTCTCTCCCCTTCAACCACGTGTGTGTTTATGCAATCTGCCCCCGCTGCAGTCTGCAGGATCCTGACTCCTTGAGGGTCGATTGCATGGTACTTGGCAATGGCCTGCAAAGGAAACGTGCGCTCTTGTTCAAATCCATTTGGAAACACTAGGGTCCTGCACAGAAACGCGTATGCCTGCAGTGGCGCCTCAAAATCTGCCGGTCTAAACGGTCCTTCAGGCAATACAGCAACACAGGGCGCGGTCTCTACACGGACGCATGGCATTTGGACATGCATCTCACTGGCTCCTTCTACTTTCTGGATTTGCTTCTTTATCATGGACCAGCAGGCTGCTTAAGATGACAATGAGAATGGCAAAATGTTCTGGGAATGGAGCAAACAATGGTAGGCCTTCACCAAATTTGCATGCATGCAAGCACTTTTGTAAACGTCTGTTGTGGCCTGGCAAGGCTCTGCATACCCTGAGGTGTGCATTTTTGTGCAAGCAACTGTGTAAAGCTTTGATCTGAGGAGCTGTGCACACCTTCAAGCAGTGGAGCTGAGTTAACTTATATGGATTGTTTTCTAAGAGCCATGGATTGGGCTTGCAAATAGGGCAGCCCGGACAGATCGAGGTGGCATTAAGGAATTTCAGTGTGGTGCAGTGCGTGATTGGTTTGCATCACAGACCTTGTCCGAGTAAGGACAGGTAGGTGAAGATAGGCAGGTAAGGACAGGTTGGCGTCCCAAGGAGTTATGAGGAGAGTGTCAGAATACTGGCCGTGGGAGAATCTGGTGTTGATAGTTATGATTGGTTCTGCTCTGGGTACAATCTTGAAACATTTATGCTTTGTCTCTAGGGCTGCTGCATTGAGATTATCCATTGTATGCTCATTGTAACTGTGCCCCTGCAGGAAGCCCGTATGCTTGCAAAGGTCACAGATGCAGTGTTAGGCAATTTGAGTGATATGATGTACCCAAAGCCCCTGACAAGGGCAAATTTATGTTTTCACGTCGCAAGCTCCAATCATGCTTTTGGTACCTGTAGGTCTGTGTTTTGCTGCTTGCTTGCAAAAATTATGCTCGCTCATTCATGCAGCATTCTGCATATTACTAATTTTAGCTTTGATATGAAGCAACGTGTCAAACTTGCTTGTGTCTTCTCATAGCATGTACTTCCGTTAAGAAGGTTACTCACCCCACTGACAGGCACAAATATTGTCTTGGGTTGCACCGACCACAAATTTACTCCTGAGCAACGCAAAGCCTGCATGTCAAACAGGCCGCAACAGCAGAATTGGATATAATTTCTCTGAACTGTGCGCCTAGGCTGATTCAGCAAAGATAAAAAGAGAAACTGGCACAAGTGCTGCTTGCCATGACTAAGCATTAACAACGGTGCATTAAGGGTCATGAGCCTGAGAGAGTGTACTGGAGGCGAGTGAAAAAGGCATCTGCACCTTCGGTGCCAGCAACTTCAAGTAACTGCAAGAAGGGGAGCCATCAATTATAAGCACCTCTACTGCCAGTCCCAGGTCTTGGACGACATCCTGGACAGGCGGTGGTGCTAGGAGTGCCGCCTTGGCAGGGGTTACAGCAGGGGAAGCCAGCACATGGTCGAGCTGCGGAGGGCCACAGATTTTTTTTGGTGGGGTGTACCTTGGAGCCAGGCCTCCTGGTGAGGGGAAGGGGAAGGTTCTTGCAGGCAGCTTAGTGCCTTAATCTGGACGGGCAGGGATTCAGGGTGCTTGTGCTTGCGAGGTCTGGAGACAAATGCTGTGCCCAATTGCTGGACAAGCCTCCCATTTCATTAGAAGCCAGAGCTAGAGCCAGAGTCAAGAAAGAAGAATACATAGTGATAAAACTAGCTTGATTCAAAGGGCTTACCAGCATCTGCAGCCATGCTCTATCTGCCAAAATGCTGATCTTAATGGACATCCTTCAAAACCACTCACAGTATAGATGATTGCTGAGCCAAATTGTTCAGGCAAGGACATGGCTGCACTGTAAACTCCTGTGCTTGCGCGCAATGCGCTTCCCCTGCAACAAAGAGGTCAATACACTGAGCCCCTTTTGCAAAAAATGTTCCACAGGCTCAGCTTGTAAACAAAGCAAGGAAGAGTGCCATTGCAGAAAGAAACATGATCTCGCAAATGCAGGTTCCGTGTCAAGAACATTATCCCTCAGCTTTGCTGCAAGGTATTACAATATATAAGGATATGTCTGGTGGATCTAAGGCTCATGGCTTGAGGCAAACAAGCATGCATTTTGGTGCAAGTATGTGGATTGCAAGCTTGGAGGAAAAATCCTGTATATATAGGGTTATATAGCCCTGGCTGCAAACCGCTTCAACTCCCTCATTGGGCGACAGTGTGTTACCTTTTGCTTATGATCAATGGCAGGCCGGAGGAGGCTGTGAACATGCACGGTGTGCCTTCCACAACATCTGTAGGTGACAGGGCTACTCCCTTGATGACATGAGAGGCAACAGCCTCCATCCCCAATGGGCTGGACAAGGTCAGTGGCGATGCTGGGTCAATTTCTGTGTTTCGTGTGGATGAGGGTTAGATGATACTCTGTGACTATGAACGTTAAAAAAGTTGAAACTCTGGCCTACGCTGGCAACTGGCGTTGCAAGTTGTTAGATGCATTTTTTGTTGTCCTGCAAGTTTGTAGACCTGCAAGCTGCAGTAAAGCAGCATTTTCCGGCACGAGAAAGGTGCAGGGCTGTCCACTAGACAGGAGGTACATGAGCCCAGCTCGCCTCAGCGCCTGTACGAGCGGCCGCATTGATCTGAGTTAGGAATTTCTCTGGGCTGGGATTGAGAATGGACTATATATGCACCAAGCAATTATGTCTCATCCTCTAACTCATCATTTCTTCGATGTTGGAGACCCTCACCTCGTGAGCGAAGTCCAAGCTCATGCTGGAGTGATTTTTTAAATGATAAAATTTTTTTGGTTGTGTTGATAATAAAATTCAATGACGAATAGAATGGAGGCCTCGCTTCTGAATGCGGAATGGGCTGTGGAGGTGAGCGCGATTGCTCACGCACATGCCGAAACAATTAAACCCCATTGCGCGTTTCAGTTGCCCCTTGGTTTGCACCCGTGACGTGTTCGATGAATCACGCCGCAGGTGCTCAACCGAGCTGGAGTAGATCCTACAAGCACACTGTGCACAGTATTTGTCCCGAACAATATGGGTAGGGGGTTGCATGTTGACTTGAACAACAGGAAGAACAGGACATGACATGATGTGAAGGGCTTTCTTTGCACATGTCTTCCGGAAGACATGACGGATTTGGCGTTCATTGCATAAATACGTGTGCACTTTTCCGTACAAGTGACACCATTGAATGCAGTGCATGCATGCGTGCGTGCACGTCCGTGTACGAACTATTATAATGGCAATTACTGTCTACAAATTTGTGGTTTTTTATATGGTTCGTCAGTGTGCGTGTGCCAGCAAGTTGTGGGAGCGTGTGGGGCGCCTGGTGCATGCAATAAACGTGGGACCTGGCCTAGCCATGCAAATGCACACAAGGAGGCACATGCCAGTGAGCTCACTCGTTAACTTTCTTATTTTACAGATCTTAACCCCTGTCTTTGCCTCTTTGATGCGCCCAGCGATCATGGGCTACGCGGCTGCAGACAGCACAGCCACAGCTGCCCTGCCAACTTCTGCAGGGGCTGATGCAGGCAAGACAGAAAAATGGCATGCAGTCTTTGAACAGCCAGTGAGGAGTGTGATGCTCAAACTTAGTGTCTAAGGTTATGCCCAAGATTTGGTGCAGCAGCAGAGACATGGGCTCGCCTGCCCAGGCTTACCTCTACCTCTATGCAGCAGTGGCTGCCCTCCAGCGTGCGCAGTTCAGCACTTAAAATCAACTTACATGTAAGAGGAGTCGTCACAAGACAGACGTCGCCATTTTACCTCAATTGATGTCATGCTTGAAGCCATTTCTCCTTCACACAGGTTAAAAACTTATCCCCGTTATTGGGGCCAGGACGTGGTGTGACAGATGTGCTGCTGCCCAAATCCTATTTGTAGGAATGGATAAATAGGGTTTGGCAGAGCCTCGACGAGGCTCTGTTGAGCCTCTGTAGAGCCTATTTGAGCCTCTATAGAGCCTCTTTTGCATTATGATCAGACCCTATTTACCCATCCATACCTATTTGTTTGATGCACACTTACTTACAAACACTTACTCTCACGTGCTTGCACACACATACACACTGTGCAGTGAGTGCGCATGTTATCCCCGGGGTCATGCTCACAATCGCCGACATGCCGGAAGGCGCCACAACATATGCAAGCCGCACGGGTACAAACATTACCGTCATGAAAAGGTGGGTATGTCACACGAACACAACTCTCAGGAAAAAGTGAGTATGTCAAAAAATCAATTAAATTGAGATTTTCTGGCTTGCAGCTAGCCAAATTTGCTGCTAATTTGCAATAATGCTACAAATGGTCCATGTGGCTGTACACACTTCCTCCGCTCATGACAGCACGGCCTGCATGTTTGTTCCCAACGGGGAGTTAAAGGAGCATTACAAATTGCTGTATTTACCTTGCTTTGCTGGCACCCTTGCTTGCGCATCCTTGCAGGCTGCATTCCTCTGCTTGTAAATTTTGCCCTATGGGCTATAAGTGTGGATTCAACTTGCTGGCTAGCTAACGAGAGAGCTGCTGTGATTGTGTCTCTGGATGAAGAGATTTTACTTTAGGTAGCAACTGTCATTGGTGTGCCCATACATGGCCGTTTTCTGAGTCTAATGCAGTGGGAACCGTGTCCAAGTGGCTGGCGTCTTCAGCGGGTTTGGCAACATCATCACCCCAAACATTACGCATGGTTCCGCAGTTGTCCATGTGATTGATAACGTGAGTTGCATCACTCTGAATACACGCCATGTTCTTGGGCGATTACTTGACCTACATGCCAGATTAAACTAGTGTAGAGGAGCGCACTTGAGGCCCCAAATGGTTAAGCTTATAAAGAATGAGGCCCCTACTAGCAAGCTTTAAGCTCAGATCTGGCATGTAGCCCTACTAAGAAAGTTGATTTTGTACCTGGCCAGTTGGGGGGCACATGCCAGATTGGCCATGGCATGAACCCTATATATGATCCCCCAATCTCCACACTTCATCGCCCACTGCACCAAATTACATGATTTTTAGTGCAACTGTTTTCTCATAATAGACAAAGGCGATGTGGTTGGGGAGATGCGCATTTTTTGCCATTTACCTTCTGAGATGTCAAATTGGGACAAGAATTGCACTCCTGTGTCACAAAAAAATATACTGGTGATGAATAAACGTAGATCTGGCTTGAGTTGGGTCGTTCTGGCTCAAAAAAGAAACCGTTTATGCAACACGGGCAGCGCAACCACCCAGGCCACCAGGCTCATCTGTTATGCCCCAGATTTTACCATGTTCCTAATTGTGTTATATTGCTTGAATGCATGTTTAATTGTTTGGCCAGCTGCCTTCCTCTGGATCATTGTCCAGGAAGATATGGAAGTTCATCCGATGACGAGTCGTGTGTGAGCACCCAAGCTAATCAAAGCTTTGCCATGGAACTATTTTGACCTCACGTGACCTGTCTGCCCCCATTGTCACCTTGCCTGATCATACGTCCTGCCTTTGGCGTCAGGTTCTTGCCCCTGTGGCAACAGCTGTGCCAGCCTCAATGGCAGATTTAGTGTGGAGCACGCAGGTGTGCCGTCTTCAATACTGTTGCACACTTTCTTTGCTGCTGCTGGCAATGAGAATGATGCCTTTTCCTTTGCTGTTTGTATTTGCTGCTGAATGACAATTATGAGAAGCCTGGGTGAGATTGAATAAGGTTCTGTAGGCTAGTATTTGTAATATCGTGGTGCTGTTGGCAAGTTAGCTTGATTGTGCAAGTGCATGCGGGCCTCGTGCAAGTAGCTGTTTAGATCTGCATATGGTTAGCCATATGAATCATCAAATCTGTGCACCATCAATCATGCTTAAGTATGATATCTGTGTGCGCGTGTGCAGGCGGCCTTTGAGGCAGGTGTTGACCCCACTCTATCCCAGGTTTGTGGACACATAAAGGATAGCAATTTTTCCCTCTTCTCTCACAGCAATGCTGTGCATCATGGTTCACTCCTCATGTCGTGAAGAGGTTGTTATACCCTGCAATTTTGGCAAGATCTATTTGTCATATCCTACAACCAGCACATTATGGCGCAGCCCATGCAAGCAAGTTTTGCTCATATTCCGTTAATGAATTGCACAGCATATTTGCTTGTTCAGCTTGTTTCAGTCAGACTGATAATGCCAGCTTGGTGTGCATTATATATGCTTGTAAGAAGGCATCGATATCATGAGCTTGTAGCCCACTCTATGGTTACTCAGCCGGTATTATCTGGTGCTGTGTCTGTCCTGCAAAGGTCACATGCTTTGTGCCCAGCGACTCTGCAATAGCACGGTATGCGGCGGCAGACTCCCAAGCAGTGCAAGCTTTGAAAACAGCCGCTGGCATGGACTGCATAAATGCTCACCTGGTGGGTCTATTGTCTAAAAAGAACTTATAAATGTCCACCAGGTGGGTCTATTGTCTAAAAAGAACTTTTAAATGCTCACCTGGTGGGTCTATCGTCTAAAAAGAACTTATAAATGTCCACCAGGTGGGTCTGTCATCTTATAGGAGCTCATAAGTGCCCACCTGGAAGGTCTGTTGTCCTAGGAACTTGTATTTACTAGCAAGCAATCACCGTGACACTGCCACCTCCTAGGAATGTAACAAGCCTGTGCAAGCAATATTGACAATAAACATGTCACACTTGCTCATTATGTTACTCGTGTGCTGGCATCTGTCTCACCTCCTTTTTCAGGTGCCAGGCGTGAATCTACCACTTTCAGGTAAAGAAGGAACAATGCATTTCTTTCCCTCAACTCCAAACACCCCCAAAGTAGCAATGTCAGGTGAAAATATGCATCGACCTGGTTCGCATTAGTGAAGCTGGCTACACAGTGGTCCCATGGTCACGATGCGTGAGTGCATAAACATGAGCTTTTCACAAAAAGATTGGAGGGGTAGAAGGAAAGGAAAGCTAAACAAAATGCAAACTCCACCCTGCTTATGACACACAGCTCTTCCTGAGGGGTTGAGCACGTACAACACAACAGCAGGATCGCAAATCTCCATTAACAAGCGGTAAGTCAGGCATGAGAAGCACAAGTAAGAAACATTTGCGTAGATGCAACTCCCAAGCGCATGTACGATGTTTCGCTTGCTTGGACTCAGAGAATCAAAGCCACCTGATATTGCCACTCATACCTACTCATACCTCCTTTTCTGCATGACTGTAATCCAGTGGGTCAGAGGCTGTGGTCAGCCAAGGCGCCTACTCAGCTAATATCCTTACACCTAATTTAGGACAGGTCAGGCATGTCCACCCATGTCTGTCCTTTATTGCTGCAAGAGATGAGGAGTGACAGACCAGTGCATTGTGCTGCAATTGCTAATGGACCATTCCTTTATGCATGCTGCCAGCTGTCCGGTTGGCCTAGACTTCTTTGCCAAAATCAGTGTGCTTTAAACTAAAGCCATCAAGAATCTTCCGTATTTCAGCACTAGAAGAGACTCATGATTAAACTTATGGTCTTTTGCGGGTGCAGGGAAATTGCACTATCCACATCATTGACAACATTCTTGCTCCAGTTGCCCCAGCAGGTATGCTGGGAGATACCTTCATGTACCCAGGTCTCTAGCTAGAGACCTCTCTACCTGTAGGTATACACCCGTCGTCTTGCTCATATTGTGATATGCTGTCCTCAGCTGCCACATATGCACTGGATGCCTGCTCTGATATTTGAAGTCATCATTCAGTTTTCAGCTGTGCAGTCCAAGGCTTTAAATGTGTAGGCCTCTTTATTGTCCCCGAAGGCAGAAGCCCCAAATTAGGCTTATCGAAAGTTCCCATGTCAAAGCGTTTTGAAGCGTTAAGTTGAGGGGGGGTGGGTACTTACAATTTGGCTCATGCTCCTCAGAGTTTTGCCCATCGTTTGAGAAGTTTTGAATACATAGTGTAGCTGCAGCAGCTGCCATTAAACTATTTGCTTTTTTCTGATAATGCAAGCACACCCAGCCTTTATGCAACTTGCATGCCGGTGGCCTTCTTCCTTCTTCAAGATGTATCCCAAAGTAGTGCAAGGACAGAATGCGCGCATCCGTTCAGGTCCCAAACCAATAAAACTCACCTGCTCAGGCCAGCTAGCTTATCTATTTACCTACACACATTGACAAGCATATTTTTGTTTGGTTCTGAAGCATGATAAATAACCATGCCTTTCTCTCACAGTGATCTCCTGCTGGGACCTGATCTAACCCCTTCTGCACCCATGGTTTTGATGGGTGCAGTGGCTACAGTGGCCGACATCTCTTGGGCAATGGAAAGCATTGTACGAGCGGGTGTGAATCCAACACAAAACATCAGCACAATCTTTGTTCCAAGGTACGTGACTGCCGTCGCATGTTTCTGTCAGGTGCATTCCATTGTAACACCCTAAGTTGCGTCAAGGATGGCATAGCGTGACATACCTCTAGCGCCTTAGTGTGATGCAACCTGTGAGACAGAAAGTGCTGAGGGACCTCAGGCTGGCTCCTCTCGTGCCAAAGCCTGTCAGCGTCTCCGCCAGGGTCCGCCTCTAAATTCAATATAATCAAGAACTCCCTAGCCTGCACGCTGCCCAGGGGAAATCCTCCTCAGCCCAACCACTAAATTGGTTGAATAGGTAACGCCAGAAACGTTACATTCATTGTGGCAAGAGACTTCTGCAGTGGCAAAATCAGGTGGTCAGGATTTCATAGCATGCACAGCACCGCTCGATGTAAACAGATTACGGGTGACAAGCGGCTTATCCTGAGTGTAATGGAATCACTTGCACCATGTGCTGCTCGTCTTGAACACGCAGTGATGATGCTCTGGCGAGGTACGCAGGTATGAGTCAGGACAAGTTTTTCTGGGGCCTGATTTCTCGTTTTGCTGGCTAAGAGATTTGCTCATGGATTCTCCATGCCACACACCGTGATGCAGGTCAGGAGTCATCTCTTGTCGAAGCAGGCCTCGAGAGTCCTGCAGGCATTGCGGCCATTAATTCCCACGTACGTTTTTGATGCGCATGAGAGGTTCAGGTGTTCGAGAGGTCCAGGTGTATAAAAAGGTCAAGGTGTATGGGAGGTCCAGATGTATGAGAGGCATCTTCCAGCTTGGTGCAGTGCATGGGCTGTGTCCAGAAGGCAGCAGCGCCATATGTGTGGAAGATCACTGCACCATTATTGCCTTCCAATCGGCTGCATGCACAATTTACGTGGCAACAAACCAGCGCCCTGATCTGACAGAGGGAACGCTGCCATCCTCTGCCCTGTGTTTTGCTTGGTCATGCTGCCCTTGTCCATGTTGCACACTCTTATGCACACTTTGAGCACGGCTCTGTTGGCTGGCATGCAGACACAATACAAACACGAGCTGCTCTCTGGCCCCTTGCTTTCATTTACCACAGGTGATCCCAGGCGTGGCGCTTGACATGACCAGCTTTCCAGAGGGCCGCACCTCTTACACAAGCATGGCAGGCACACCTGTAAACGTGGACAAGTTGTAAGTCGGACCTCGTTGTTGGAAGGGGACCCTGCGCATGTTAATGTGGACAAGTCAGGCCTTGTTGCTGGAAGGGGTCCCTGAGTGGCTGGTGTGCAAGATCAGAATGATATGCATGATCAGAGTAAATTTCAAGATCAGAGACGCCTGCATGCCGCACTCCGGCAGGGGCTTGGGCAGTGTAGTCTCACACTTTGGGCATACAAGAAATTGTTCAAGAGTCCAAGGATGACACAACAGCTGGATACTTCTGGAATATAGGAACAGCAAGGGGCAAACTTAATCCATCCATTTCAATCAATCCCATCTACCCAGATATATTGTGTCCAGATCCATGCAGCTGGTTCTCCTGTTCCTGCAGCCTGCCTGTCTGTCATTTCTCCATGGCTCACATCTCCTTCCCACTCACATTGCAGGGGCGCCTCTTTGACAGTGAGCAGTGGCGCATACCGGGCCAATGTTGTCTCCACTGACATTAAGTATGGAGCTTCCACCATCCACATCATCAGTGGCGTCATGGCCCCTGTGTCCATGCCAAGCCCTGGATCTGCACCAGTGGCTGCGCCACCTGCCACCACAACAGTTGTGACCCCTGCAGAGGCCCCAGAAGGTCCAGAGGTCAATCTTAAGATGCCATGGCTGCAGGCAGGCAGCACTGCTGGGTTGAGCAAGCAAGTGTCTGGCGACCTCACGTGGGCCGCAAAGGTGAGTGGTAAGGAGACAGGCACAGGCACCTGTGCACTCAAAACTCCTCTGTCCTGGTAGGGCCCGTTTGGTACACGCTCAAGGATTCCCCTCCATTCCTGTTCCCCTTCGCTGAGCTGATAGATACTCCTGTTTGATCCTTGCCCAGGTATCTTGTTTGTATTGACGCCTATATTATCAACCAGGACTTGATTCTGCCTCCTCAGCTGTCCTAATCCTGCATCTGACCCTCCCTCCC
>LFIK01002810.1_pt1 | contig 14126 bp, 14 predicted proteins | sample 643401 | NCBI WGS metagenome assembly LFIK01 (sample SAMN03777447, study PRJNA286221) | soda lake metagenome | biome: soda lake; feature: Kulunda steppe; material: water; isolation source: sample T5-Br brine of Lake Tanatar-5 | place: Russia: Kulunda steppe | collected 2010-07 | reverse complement strand
CCCCGCGCGCCGCGACCGGGCCGCGCCCCACCCGCCCACCCGTGCGCGCCCCGGTCGCGGCGCGCGGGGGCGGGGGACGCAGACGGGGGAGGTCAGTCGGTGGCCAGCATGTAGCCCTCGCCGCGCACGGTCTTGAGATAGCGCGGGCGCCGCGGGTCGGGTTCGAGCTTGCGCCGCAGCCGCGTGACCTGCACATCCACCGCGCGTTCCTGCCCGATGCCGCTGCCATGCGTGCCGCGGTCGCGCTCCAGATGCTCGACCAGCGCCTCGCGGCTGACGACCTCGTGCGGGTGGCGGGCGAAGTGGCGCATCATCGCGGCCTCGGTCTGGGTCAGGCGCACAAGCTCGTCGCCGCGGCGCAGTTCGCCCCTGTCGACATTGTAGTGCAGCCGCCCCAGCATCAGCATCTGCGGGGCAAGCTGCGCGGGTTCCGGCGCGGGATTGCGGCGCAGGATCGCGGCGATGCGCAGCAACAGTTCGCGCGGCTCGAAGGGTTTGGCGAGGTAATCATCGGCGCCGGTCTCCAGCCCGGCGATGCGGTCCTCGGCCTCGCCGCGCGCGGTGAGCAGCAGGATCGGAGTATCGCCCCGCGCGCGCAGGGCGCGCGCCAGGCTCAGCCCGTCCTCGCCCGGCATCATCACGTCGAGCACCACCAGATCGAATTCCAGCCCCGACAACAGCCGCCGGGCCTGCGCCGCGTCGCGCGCCGAGGTGACCAGAAAGCCGTTGCGCACCAGAAATTTCTGCAACAGTGCGCGGATGCGCGTGTCATCATCGACGACCAGCAGATGTGCGGATGGATCGGGGGCCGGGGTCATCGGCGGGTCTCCTTCAGGGCCAGATAATGCCGGCGCATGTCTTCCTCCATCATCGCCTCGAGCACCTGTCGGAAGCCCGCCACCGCCTGCGGTCCCGCGGCGCGGTAGGCGGCGCGCATCCGGGCGCGCTGGGCCTCGGAGAGTTCGGCCTCGAGCGTGCGGCCGGCCTCGGTCAGATACAGGTGCCGCTCGCGCCGGTCGCGCCGGCCCACCCGCGCCTCGACCAGCCCGTCGGCGATCAGCGTCCGCAGCACCCGGTTGAGCGACTGCTTGGTCACCCCCAGCACCGACAACAGGTTGCTGACCGTGGTGCCCTGGCTGCGGTTGATGAAGTGCAGCGCGCGGTGATGCGCGCGCCCGTAATCATGCTGCGCGAGGATCCTGTCCGGGTCGGCGGTGAAGCCGCGATAGGCGAAGAACATCGCCTCGATCCCCTTGCGCAGCTGTTCGTCGGTCAGAAACAGCAGGTTTTCCCCGCCTGAGCTGCTGTCGGCCATGGGCTGCGGCCTCCGATTGTGTGGGCTGGGCGTCTTTTACGTCAGTGTTGTTGACTTTCCAAGACTCGCTTGTTACCGACTCGCCGAGTTTGCGTAACATTATGCCCGATGCGGACCTTATTTGCGCAACATCCGGAAAATCAGACGAGGAGGCGCGGCGATGGCCGGGGCGTATGACGATCGGGACGGCTACATCTGGATGGACGGCGCGCTGGTGCCGTGGCGCGAGGCGAATGTCCACATCATGACCCACGCCATGCACTATGCAAGCTCGGTCTTCGAGGGCGAGCGCTGTTATGGCGGCAAGGTCTTCGAAAGCCGCCGTCATTCGGAGCGGCTGATCGAATCGGGCCGCTTGCTGGACATGCCGCTGCCGCTGCAGGTCGATGATCTGGAAACCGCCAAGGCCGAGGTGCTGGAGGCCAACGGCCTGCGCGACGCCTATGTGCGCGCCATCGCCTGGCGCGGCGCGGGCGAGGACATGGGCGTCGCCGCCAGCCGCAACAAGGTGCGCGTCGCCGTCGCCGCGTGGGAATGGGGCGCCTATTACGGCGACGCCAAGATGCAGGGCGCGAAGCTCGACATCGCCCGGTGGAAGCGCCCCAGCCCCGAGACCATCCCCACCGCCGCCAAGGCCGCCGGGCTTTACATGATCTGCACCATGTCGAAGCACGCCGCCGAGGCCAAGGGCTGCTCGGATGCGCTGTTCATGGACTGGCGCGGCTACGTGGCCGAGGCGACGGGCGCCAATGTGTTCTTCGTCAAGGACGGCGAGGTGCACACCCCGCTGGCCGATGCGATCCTGAACGGCATCACCCGGCAGACGGTGATCGAGCTGTTGCGGAACATGAACGTCACGGTCCACGAGCGCCACATCCAGCCCGAGGAACTGCCCGGTTTCCAGCAGTGCTGGCTGACCGGCACCGCAGCCGAGGTGACGCCGGTGGGCCAGATCGGCGAGCATCATTTCCAGGTCGGCCAACTGACCCGCGACATCGCCGAGGCCTACGAGGCGCATGTGCGCGCCTGAGCGCGCTCAGGCGTCGCGGTCGCGCTGCCGCTCCAGCCGACTGTAGACACCCAGCCGCGGCGCCTCCGCGCGGGGGCGCCGGATCAGCGCTGCGCTTGCCGGATGCGGGCCGGCGCGCTCGCGCCCCAGATATCCGGGCAGGCGCGGCGCGCTGTCGGTGCGCGGGTGGTCAAGGATGTGTCTGGCCATGATCCCCTCCTGTCAGAGCCAAGCGCGGGGAGGATACCACGTGCGCAGCGCCCTGCCAAACCGCGAAGGTGGCGGGGCGGGCGCCGGCGGTCTATATGCCACGAGGTCAGGAGGCTGCCTTGTCGCTGTTTCGCCGTTTCGAGGATCTGGTCGATCCCTACACACCTTATGCCGAGACCGACCAGCCGCCGCAGCGGCTGTGGCCGTTCCTGCGCCAGTATGCCGGGCCCTTCCGGGGCGTGTTCTGGGCCGCCGGCGTCATGTCGCTGGTCGTCGCCGCGATCGAGGTCGCGCTGATCTGGTACATGGGCCGGCTGGTCGATGTGCTGGGCCAGACCGGCGCGGCGGCGTTCTGGGCCGAGCACGGGCTGGAGGTGACGCTTGCGGCGCTGTTCCTGCTGGTGCTGCGCCCGCTGGTGCAGGCGCTCAGCGTGGGGCTCTTGAACAATTCGATCCTGCCCAATTTCGGCACGCTGATCCGGTGGCGCGCGCATCGCCACGTCATGCGTCAGCCGGTGGGCTGGTTCGAAAACGACTTCGCCGGGCGCATCGCCAACCGCATCATGCAGACCCCCCCGGCGGCCGGCGAGGCGGTGTTCCAGATCTTCGACGCGCTGAGCTTCGCGCTGGCCTATGTGGTGGGCGCGGCGATCCTGCTTTACGGCTCGGACCCGCGGCTGGCGCTGCCGCTGCTGGTCTGGCTGGGGTTCTATCTGTGGCTGGTGCGCTGGACCATCGCGCGGGTGGGGCCTGCGTCCAAGGCCGCGAGCGACGCGCGCAGCGCGGTGACGGGCCGCGTGGTCGACAGCTACACCAACATTCACGCGGTCAAGCTGTTCGCGCATCATGACCGCGAGATCGACTACGCCCGCGACGCCATCGAACACGCGCGCCGCACCTTCCAGACCGAGATGCGCATCTTCACCAGGATGGACATTGCGCTGGTCACGCTCAACGGGTTCCTGATCGTTGCCGTGGTGGGCTGGGCGATCCTGCTGTGGTCGCAGGGCGCGGCGACGGTGGGCGTGGTGGCGGCGGCCACGGCGCTGACGCTGCGGCTGAATGCGATGACCGGCTGGATCATGTGGGCGGTGTCGTCGTTCTTTCGCAACCTCGGCGTGGTGGCCGAGGGGATGGAGACCATCGCCCAGCCGGTGATGCTGACCGATCGCGCGGGCGCCAGGCCGCTCGAGTTCCGCGAGGGCCGCATCGCGCTGCATGGCGTCACGCATCACTACGGGCGCGCGCGTGGCGGGCTGCAGGACGTGTCGCTCACCATCGCCCCGGGCGAGAAGGTGGGCCTGATCGGGCGCTCGGGCGCGGGGAAATCGACGCTGGTGAAGCTGATGCTGCGCTTCTACGACCCCGAGGCCGGGCGGATCGAGATCGACGGGCAGGACATCACCGCCGTCACGCAGGACAGCCTGCGCGCGCAGATCGGCATGGTCCAGCAGGACACCGCGCTTCTGCACCGCTCGGTGCGCGAGAACATCCTCTATGGCCGCCCCGACGCCACCGAGGCCGAGATGATCGCCGCCGCCCGGCGCGCCGAAGCGCATGATTTCATTCAGGACCTGTCGGACTCCGATGGCAATCGCGGCTACGACGCGCGGGTGGGCGAGCGCGGCGTGAAGCTCTCGGGCGGGCAGCGCCAGCGCATCGCCATCGCCCGCGTGATCCTGAAGAACGCGCCCATTCTGGTGCTGGACGAGGCGACCTCGGCGCTGGACTCGGAGGTCGAGGCCGCGATTCAGGACACGCTTTACGGGGTGATGGAGGGCAAGACCGTGATCGCCATCGCGCACCGGCTGTCGACCATCGCGCAGCTCGACCGGATCGTGGTGCTCGATGATGGCCGGATCGTCGAGGATGGCCCGCATGACGCGCTGCTCGCGCGCGGCGGGCTCTATGCGCGATTCTGGGCGCGGCAATCGGGTGGCTTCATCGGCACCGATCCGGCCGCGCCCGAAGGGCAGGCCGCGGAATGAGGGGACGCGCATGAAACTCGCCGATCTGATCGACCCGTTCCAGCCTGCGCCGGGGCCGCCGCCGCGCAGCCTGTGGCGGTTCATCCACTGGGGCGTGGCGGGCGCCTGGCCGGTGCTGCTGGTCGCGGCCGCGCTGTCGGCGCTTGCCGGCGTGACCGAGGTCGTCTCGGCGCTGATCCTCGGCGCGGTGATCGACGCGGCGCTGGCCAGCGGTCCGGGCGCGTTCTTTGCCGAAAACTGGCTGCTGCTGGCGGGGTTTGCGGTGTTCTTCGTGGTGCTGCGGCCGCTGGCGTTCGGGGTGTCGTCGGCGGCGAACACCATCGTCGTGCAGCCCAATGTCAACGTGCTGGTGCAGGCGCGGCTGAACCGCTGGACGCTGGGCCAGCCGGTGACGTTCTTCGACGATGATTTCGCCGGGCGGATCGCGCAGAAACAGGTGCAGACCGCCCGCGCGCTGACCGATGTGGCGAATGAAAGCATCAACACGATTTCCTTCGCGCTGGCCTCGATCCTCGGCTCGGTGGTGCTGCTGCTGACGATCGACCCGCGGCTGGCGCTGATCCTTGCGGTGTGGATGGTCGGCTACTTCGCGCTGATCCGGCACTTCCTGCCGGCGGTGCGGGCACGCTCGGGCGCGCGGGCCGGGGCGCGGGCGATGGTCAGCGGGCAGGTGGTGGACACCATCACCAACATCAAGACCGTCAAGCTTTTCGCCCACGCCCAGCATGAGGACCGCGCCGCGCTGGGCGCTATGGACGTGTTCCGCGACCGCGCGATCGAGTTCGGGCATGTGCAGGCGGCGTTCCGCTTCTGGCTGATGGCGGTGGCGGGGCTGCTGCCGGTGCTGCTGATCGGCGGCGCGGCGTGGCTGTGGTCGGGCGGCATGGCCTCGCCCGGCGACATTGCGGCGGCGGGTGCGGTGTCGATCCGGATCGCGCAGATGACCGGCTGGGTCAGCTTCGTGCTGATGGCGATCTACGGCAATCTCGGCGAGGTCGAGGACGGCATGCGCACGCTCACCCCCGAGCCCGCGCTGGTCGATGCCCCCGACGCCTCCGAACTGGGCCGGATCGGCGGCGCGGTGCGCTTCGAGCGCGTGTGCTTCGCCTATGGCCGGCGCAGCGGCGGGGTCGAGAACATCGATCTCGACATCCGCGCCGGTGAGAAGATCGGCATCGTCGGTGCCTCGGGCGCCGGCAAATCGACGCTGGTGGCGCTGTTGCTGCGGCTCTACGACACCGAAGCCGGGCGCGTGCTGGTCGAGGGCCATGACGTGCGCGAGGTCACGCAGGAGAGCCTGCGCCGACAGATCGGGATGGTCACGCAGGAAACCGCGATGTTCAACCGCTCGGCGCTGGACAACATCCGCTATGGCCGCCCCGACGCCTCGCCCGAGGAGGTGGAGGCCGCCGCCCGCGCGGCGCAGGCGCATGACTTCATCCTGGGGCTTGAGGATCACACCGGCCGCAAGGGCTACGCGGCGCATCTGGGTGAACGCGGCGTGCGGCTGTCGGGTGGGCAGCGCCAGCGCATCGCGCTTGCGCGCGCGTTCCTGAAGAACGCCCCGATCCTGGTGCTGGACGAGGCGACCTCGGCGCTCGATTCCGAGGTCGAGGCCGCGGTGCAGGACTCGCTCGAGGCGCTGATGGCCGGCAAGACGGTGCTGGCCATCGCGCACCGGCTGTCCACCATCGCCGCGATGGACCGGATCATCGTGCTGGAGGACGGTCACATCGTCGAAGCGGGCAGCCATGACGATCTGCTCGCGCAGGACGGCATCTATGCCCGCTACTGGACGCGGCAGTCGGGGGGCTTCATCTCCACGCAGGAAGCGGCGGAGTGAGCCGGGGCGCATGATCACGGTCGAGCGGCTGGACCTGCGCGGCGACGGTGTCGCGGGCGATCTGCGCGTCGCCCGCGCGCTGCCCGGCGAGGTCGTGGCGGGCGAGGCTGCGGACGGCCGCATCGCCGCCCCGCGCATCCTGCATCCCGCGCCCGAGCGCGTGCGCGCGCCGTGCCCGCATTACCGCGCCTGCGGGGGGTGCGCGCTCATGCACGCCTCGGATGGTTTCGTCGCCGGGTGGAAGGCCGAGGTCGTGACCCGTGCGCTCGCGGGGCAGGGGCTGTCGGCGCCGATGCGGGCGATGCATGTCTCGCCGCCCGGCGCGCGGCGCCGCGCGGTGCTGGCGGGGCGGCGGCTCAAGCGCGGCGCGCTGGTGGGGTTCCATGCGCGGGCCAGCGACACCGTCACCGCGATCCCCGACTGTCGCCTGCTGCACCCCGACCTGATCGCTGCCCTGCCGGTATTCGAAGCGCTGACCGAGGCCGGCGCCGCGCGCGGCCGGGCGCTGGCGCTGACCGCGTGCGTGTCCGAGGCGGGCGTCGATCTGGCCGTGAGCGGCGGCAAGGCGCTGGATGGCCCCTTGCGCGCGCGGTTGGCCCAGATCGCGGGGCAGGGGGGGCTTGCGCGGCTGGCGTGGGAGGGCGAGGTGCTGGCGCAGGCCGCGCCGCCCGTGCAGCGCATGGGCGCGGCGGCGGTCGTCCCGCCGCCCGGCGCGTTCCTGCAAGCCACCGCCCAAGGCGCCGCGGCGCTGGTCGCCGCGGTGCTGGAGGCAACCGACGGCGCGGCGCGGGTCGCCGACCTTTTCGCCGGGTGCGGGACCTTCGCGCTGCCGCTGGCGGACTCCGCGGCCGTCCACGCCGTCGAAGCCGACGCCGCGATGCTGGCCGCGCTCGACGCCGGCGCGCGCGGCACACCCGGCCTGCGCGCGGTGACCACCGAGGCGCGCGACCTGTTCCGCCGCCCGCTGCTGGCCGACGAGCTGTCGCGGTTCGACGCCGTGGTGATCGACCCTCCGCGCGCCGGCGCCCGCGCGCAGATCGCCGAGATGGCGCGCGCGGCGGTGCCCGTGATCGGCGCCGTGTCGTGCAACCCGGTCACATTTGCGCGCGACGCGCGGGTGTTGACCGAGGCCGGATACAGCCTGGACTGGGTGCAGGGGGTCGACCAGTTCCGCTGGTCGGCGCATGTCGAGCTTGCAGCGCGGTTCACGCGCGGGCATATCGCGCGCTGATCGTGCCGCGCCCGGGGCCGGGGCCTTGCGTCCCGCGCCACGCGCGGTGCAGCCTGCCCGCGCCGCACCAACCCGGAGGATCGCCGCGCCATGACCAACCGCGAAAAGGTCGCCGCCTTTCTGGACCGCCGCTGGGTGCAGAACGGGGTCATCGGCGTGATCCTGTTCAACGCCGTGATCCTTGGCATGGAAACATCGTCCACGCTGATGGATGCCGCCGGCCCGGTGATCCTGGGGCTGGACCGCATCTGTCTGACGATCTTCGTGATCGAGATCGCGCTCAAGCTCTACGCCCAGCGGCTGCGGTTCTTCGGTTCGGGCTGGAACCTGTTCGATTTCGTGATCGTCGGGATTTCGCTCATTCCGGGGTCGGGGGCGTTCACGGTGCTGCGCGCGCTGCGCATCCTGCGTCTGCTGCGCGTGGTGTCGGTCACCCCCAGCCTGCGCCGCGTGGTCGAGGGCTTCCTGAAGGCGCTGCCGGGGATGGGGTCGGTGTTCCTGCTGATGTCGATGATCTTCTACATCGGCGCGGTGATGGCGACCAAGCTGTTCCAGGCGTCGTTTCCCGAATGGTTCGGCACCATCGGGCGCAGCGCGTATTCGCTGTTCCAGATCATGACGCTGGAATCGTGGTCGATGGGGATCGTCCGCCCGGTGATGGAGGTCTACCCCTACGCCTGGGTGTTCTTCGTGCCGTTCATCATGATGACCACCTTCGCGGTGGTGAACCTGCTGGTGGGGCTGATCGTGAACTCGATGCAGGACGCGCATGCCGAGGAAAGCAACCAGCAGACCAGCGACTACCGCGACGAGGTGATCGCGCGGCTGCGCGCCATCGAGGCCCGGCTGGACGGCGACGACGCCGCGGCCCGCGCGCTTGACCAGACCGCCGAGACCCGCGCCAGCGCGTCCGCCGCGCGCAGCGAGGCAGGGGCTGCGGGAAGCGGCAATCCCGGCTGACCGCGACGCGCGAATCAGTAGGCAAGCGCGCGGTTTTCCGGCATGCTTGGAAAAAATTCCGGGGCGCCCGCAGTAACCATGACACTCGTTCGTTTTCTGGCCGGTCTGGCCATGCTGTCGCTGCTGGCCGCCTGCGCCAGCGAGCCGCCGTCCAAGTTCCGCAGCTATGACGGCCCCGAGGTCACGCAGATTCGCGTCTACAAGGCCGAGCGCGTGATGGAGCTGTGGCACCACGACACGCTTCTGCGCAGCTTCGCGGTCGATCTGGGTTACCCCAACGGGCACAAGCAGCGCCGCGGTGACCGTCGCACGCCCGAGGGGAGCTATCATATCGACCGGCGCAACCCCAACAGCCGCTTTCACCTGTCGCTGGGGATTTCCTATCCCAGCGCCGAGGATATCGCCGCGGCAAGGGCGCGCGGCGAGGATCCTGGCGACAACATCTTCATCCACGGCCGCGGCCCCGAGTTCGCCAACGCCCGCGGCGACTGGACCGATGGCTGCATCGCCGTCACCGACCGCGAGATGGAGGACATCTACGCCATGGTCCGCACCGGCACGCCGATCGAGATCGCGCCCGCGCGCCCGGCGCCCGCGCCCTTCGTGAAGGAGCCGATGCTGGTGGGGGTGGAGGCCGTCCCCGCCGGGGAGGTCCCCGCCGCCGAACCGACCACCGATCCCGCGCCCGAGACCGCGCCCGATCCCGCGCCCGAGACCGCGCCCGAGACCGCGCCCGAGACCGCCCTGCCGGTGGCCGAGGTCGCTGAGCCCGAGGACCTCGCCAGTCTGCTGCCCGCGCAATACTGAGCGCCGATTGCGCCCGGGTCCCGGCCTGCGCTATCAGGCTTCGCATGATCACCCGGCGGCATATCAAGGGCGACGCGCCTTCGGTGGCGGAGTATTCCGACTGCGAACGCTACCGCTACACGCTCACCCGTTGCTGGGACGAAACCGGGCCGGCGGCGCTGTTCGTGATGCTCAACCCATCGACCGCGACCGAAGCGCAGAACGACCCCACGGTCGAGCGCTGCGAGCGGCGCGCCCGCGCGCTGGGCTTCGGCGCGTTCCGGGTGTGCAACATCTTCGCCTTTCGCGCCACCGACCCGCGCGTGATGCGCGCCGCGCCGGACCCCGTGGGCCCCGACAACGACGCTGCGATCGCCGCGGCGGCGCGCTGGGCGGATCGGATCATCTGCGCCTGGGGCACGCATGGCGCGCATCTGAACCGCGGCCCGGGGGTCGAGGCGCTGCTGCGCGCCACCGGCCAGCCGCTGTTTCATCTGGGCCTCAGCAAGCACGGCCACCCCCGCCACCCGCTCTATATCGGCTATGCCGAAGCGCCCCGTCCGTGGGCCTGAGCCGCACCCCGAAAGCCCCGACCATGCCCGATTTCGTCATTCCACCATCGCCCGCCCCCAGCCTGCCGGTGCGCGGCACGCAGGCGCGTTTCCCGCTGCGCCGGGTCTATTGCATCGGGCGCAACTACGCCGCCCACGCGGTCGAGATGGGCCACGACCCCGATCGCGAGCCGCCATTCTTCTTTCAGAAGAACCCCGACAACCTGCGCGCGGGTTCCGACAGCTTCCCCCATCCGGGCGGCGAGGTTCACCACGAGGTCGAGCTTGCCATCGCGCTGGCGGGCGGCGGGCGCGACATCGCGCCCGACGCGGCCGAGGCGCTGATCTGGGGCTACGCGGTCGCGCTGGACATGACCCGGCGCGACCTGCAGGCCGAGGCCAAGCGCATGGGCCGCCCGTGGGAGCTGGCCAAGGCGTTCGAGCACTCGGCGCCCATCGGCCCGCTGGTGCCCGCGTCGGAGATCGGCCATCCGCAGGCGGGCGCAATCACCCTGCACGTCAACGCAGCGCCGCGGCAGGCGGGCGATCTGGCGCAGATGATCTGGAAACCGTCCGAGATGATCGCCGAACTGTCGCGCTTCGTCTCGCTGGCCGCGGGCGACGTGATCCTGACCGGCACGCCCGCGGGTGTCGGCCCGGTAGCGCCGGGCGACGTGCTCGACGCGCGGATCGACGGGGTGGGCGCGCTGCGCGTGACCGTGGTCTGAGCGCGCTCAGATATCGAGCGTGTGCTCGCGTTCCCAGCGCGAGAAATGCGACACGAAGCTGGTCCACTCGGCGTGCTTGAGCTTGAGGAACGCGGCCGAGAACTCCGGCCCCAGCGCGGTCTTGAGCGCGGTGTCGCCATCGAAGGCGCGCAGCGCGTCCAGCAGGTTCAGCGGCAGCTTCGGTGCGTCGGTGACGGTGTGGCCCTCGGCATACATGTCGATGTCCAGCCGCTTGCCCGGATCGGCCTGCGACGCGATCCCCGACAGGCCCGCGGCGATGATCACCGCCTGCAGCAGATACGGGTTCGCCGCGCCATCGGGCAGGCGCAGCTCGAACCGACCCGGCCCCGGCACGCGCACCATGTGGGTGCGGTTGTTGCCCGCCCAGGTCACGGTGTTGGGCGCCCATGTCGCCCCCGACACGGTGCGCGGGGCGTTGATGCGCTTGTAGCTGTTCACGGTGGGGTTGGTCAGCGCGGCCATCGCGGTGGCGTGCTGCATGATCCCGCCCAGGAAATGCAGCCCCGTATCCGACAGGCCCAGATCATGCGGACCGCCGTTGAAGCGGTTTTCGCGCCCTTCGGCGTCCCAGACCGAGACATGCACATGCGCGCCGTTGCCGGTCAGTCCTTCGACCGGCTTGGGCATGAAGGTCGCGCGCAGCCCGTGCTTTTCGGCGATCGACTTGACCATGAACTTGAAGAACGAGTGCCGGTCGGCGGTGACCAGCGCATCGTCGAAGTCCCAGTTCATCTCGAACTGGCCGTTGGCGTCCTCGTGGTCGGCCTGATAGAGGCCCCAGCCCAGCTGGAGCATGTAGTCGCCGATCTCGGAAATCGCGTCATAGCGGCGCATCACCGCCTGCTGGTCGTAACAGGGTTTCTCGGCGGTGTCGTGCGGGTCCGAGATCCGCGCACCATCGGGGGTGAGCAGGAAGAACTCGGCCTCGATCCCGGTCTTGACCGACAGGCCCATCTCGGCGGCGGCGGCGATCTGGCGGATCAGCACGTTGCGCGGCGCCTGCGCCAGCGCGGCATCCTCCATGACCGGGTTGGCGGGGACCCAGGCGACCTCGGGCTTCCAGGGCAGCTGGATCACCGCCGAAGCGTCGGGCACCGCCAGCATGTCGGAGTCCGCGGGGGTCAGGTCCAGCCAGCTTGCGAATCCCGCGAAGCCCGCACCGTCGGCCTGCATCCCGGCGATGGCCTGCGCGGGCACCAGCTTGGCGCGCTGCGCGCCGAACAGGTCGGTGTAGGAGACCATGAAGTATTTCACGCCCACATCCTGGGCGTAGGCGGCAAGGTCGATGGTCATTGCGGTTACTCTCCCGTTGGCGTGTCTTGTTATGCGTTCCGCCGGCTGCCGCCGGCGGGGCGGTGCTCAGACCATGCGGCCCGGCACCCAGTCGGTGCCCGCAAGCGGCACCCCGGCCATCGCCGCGGCCTCGACCGTCAGCGCGCACAGGTCCTCGGGCTCCAGATTGTGCAGGTGATTGTGGCCGCAGGCGCGCGCGATGGTCTGCGCCTCCAGCGTCATCACCGCCAGATAGTTGCGCAGCCGCCGGCCCGCCGCCACCGGGTCCAGCCGCGCGGCAAGCGCGGGGTCCTGCGTGGTGATGCCGGCGGGGTCGCGCCCCTCGTGCCAGTCGTCATAGGCGCCGGCGGTGGTGCCCAGCGCCTGATACTCGGCCTCCCAGCGCGGGTCGTTGTCGCCCAGCGCCACCATCGCGGCGGTGCCGATGGCGACCGCGTCGGCGCCCATCGCGATCGCCTTGGCGACATCGGCCCCCGACCGGATCCCGCCCGAGACCACCAGCTGCACACCATCGCGGTGCAGCCCCATGTCCTGCAACGCGCGCACGGCGGGGCGGATACAGGCGAGCGTCGGCAGACCGACATTTTCGATGAACACGTCCTGCGTGGCCGCCGTGCCGCCCTGCATCCCGTCCAGCACCACCACATCCGCGCCGGCCTTCACCGCCAGCATGGTGTCGTAATAGGGCCGGGTGCCGCCGATCTTGATATAGACCGGCACGCGCCAGCCGGTGATCTCGCGCAGCTCCAGGATCTTGATCTCCAGATCGTCGGGGCCGGTCCAGTCCGGGTGCCGGCAGGCGCTGCGCTGGTCGATCCCCTTGGGCAGGGTGCGCATCTCGGCCACGCGGTCACTGATCTTCTGGCCCAGCAGCATGCCCCCGCCGCCGGGCTTGGCACCCTGGCCGACCACCACCTCGATCGCGTCGGCGCGGCGCAGGTCGTCGGGGTTCATCCCGTAGCGCGAGGGCAGAAGCTGGTAGACCAGCGTTTTCGAATGCCCGCGCTCCTCTTCGGTCATGCCGCCGTCGCCGGTGGTGGTCGAGGTCCCGGCGAGCGTTGCGCCGCGGCCCAGCGCCTCCTTGGCGTTGCCCGACAGCGCGCCGAAGCTCATGCCCGCGATGGTGATGGGGATATCGAGCCTGATCGGCGTGCTGGCATGCCGCGTGCCCAGCGTGACATCGGTGCCGCAGGTCTCGCGGTAGCCTTCGAGCGGGTAGCGGCTGATCGAGGCGCCGAGGAACAGCAGGTCGTCGAAATGCGGCACGCGCCGCTTGGCGCCGCCGCCGCGGATGTCATAGATCCCGGTCGCGGCGGCGCGGCGGATCTCGGCGTTGATCTCGGGGGTGAAGGTCGCGGACATGCGCGGCGGGGTCTGCTCGGTCATGGCGGGGTCCCTCAGTAGTCCGACGCGTTGTCGATGTCGAAATTGTAGAGCTTGCGCGCCGATCCGTAACGGCGAAACGCGGCCGGGTCGGCGTCCATCCCCGCGCGCGCCAGCAGATCGCGCAGGATTTCCACATGCTCGGGGCGCATCTCCTTCTCGATGCAGTCGGCGCCGAGGCTTTTCACCGTCCCGCGCACGAAGATCCGCGCCTCGTAGAGCGAATCGCCCAGCGCGTCGCCCGCGTCGCCCAGCACCACCAGATTGCCCGCCTGCGCCATGAAGGCCGACATGTGTCCGATATTGCCGCCGACCACGATGTCGATCCCCTTCATCGAGATCCCGCAGCGGCTGGCGGCGTTGCCCTTGATCACCAGCAGCCCGCCGCGCCCGGTCGCCCCCGCATACTGGCTGGCATCGCCGTCGATCAGCACGGTGCCGGACATCATGTTCTCGGCCACGCCCGGCCCGGCGGAGCCTTCGACATGCACCGTCGCGTGCTTGTTCATGCCGCCGGTGTAGTAGCCGGTCGCGCCGCGCACCGTCACCGACAGCGGGCCGTCCAGCCCCACCGCGAGCGCATGCGCGCCGCGCGGGTTCAGGATTTCCCAGTCGGTGGCGTTGCTGCCCGTGCCCTGCGCCTGCAGCGTGGCGTTGACCTCGCGCAGCGGCTGGGTGGCCAGATCGAGTGTCTGCATGTCAGTGCTTCCAGAAATAGACGGTGGCGGGTTCGGGCTCCCACACGCGGGCCTGTTCGATCCCCGGCAGGCCCACCAGCGCGCGGTATTCGGACCCGAAGGCCACGTAT
>LFIK01002809.1_pt1 | contig 14127 bp, 12 predicted proteins | sample 643401 | NCBI WGS metagenome assembly LFIK01 (sample SAMN03777447, study PRJNA286221) | soda lake metagenome | biome: soda lake; feature: Kulunda steppe; material: water; isolation source: sample T5-Br brine of Lake Tanatar-5 | place: Russia: Kulunda steppe | collected 2010-07 | reverse complement strand
TCGTGCTCGAATACGCAAACCCGGTCGCCGAAGGCGACGCGCAGGCCTATGCCAACACGGTGAGGCCGTGGGTCGAGTTGGTCAGCGAGGCAACCGGCGGAGCTTTCGACATCAATGCTGCGCACGGCGGCAGCCTCCTCACTCACCCGGACATGATGAACGGTGTCGGCGACGGATTGGCCGACATGGGTTCGTCGCAGTTGTCCATCGATCCGTCCAGCTTCCCGCTCTGGGCGCTGTCCGGACTTCATGACCCAGAGATCGGCACAGGGCTGAACGCCTTCGAGCAAACGATGGTCACCCGCCTGATGATGGATGAGGTGCCTGCGCTCGAGGAGGAGGTCGATGCCTCCAATCTCAAGCTGCTCTTCTCGATCGCTTCCAGTCCTCACCACCTCCTCACTGGTCAAGAGATCGAGGGCCTCGACGATCTCGCTGGTATGGAGATCCGCACCTACGGCCAGTTCATGCCGACACTGTTCTCCAGCGTCGGAGCTACCCCGGTCGACATGCCGCCGGATGAGGTCTACACAGGACTCGACCGCGGCGTGGTCGATGGCGCATACTCCCTGCCTGCAGCGTTCCGTGATCTGGGCTGGGCAGAGGTCGCCGCTCAGGTGACTCTGGTCTCCAACGGGACCACGCCGCCGCTCAACGCTGGCTTCAGCCTCGTGATCAACCAAGACGTCTGGGCGGGCCTTGACGATGAACTCAAGGTGGCGATGCTGGAGGCAGCGCGGGAGATCGAGCGGCAGTACTCCGATGTCGACGTGCCCCGGCTGGAGTCCGAAGCACTCGAGGACATGGAGGCCGACGGGCTATTAGTCCGCGAGATGTCCGACGAGGACATCGAACGCTGGGCGGCCCAGTATCCCGATCAGTGGTCAGAGTTCGCGGCAAGTCTTGAGGCTGACGGACTACCCGGAGACCTGCTGGTCGACACCTACCTTGAGCTTGCTCAACTCGATGGAGCGGAGATCGAGGAGCGCTACGACGAGCTTTGGGATCGCCTGATCGAGCAGTACCGATAACCACGGAATCTGCCGCCGACTAGCGGTCGGGCGCGGCTCTCGCCCAAGACTGCAGCGAGGGCCACGCTTGACGAGACTCGCGAGTGCAGAAGATGGCCAGCGAGGCCGCTCGGAGCGGCCCGTTAATCCTCCACTCCAGGGCAGCCGTCACTCGCGCGGGAGAGTGTGCTACGCGGCACTGGGTGACGGCGCCGTGGAGGGCTGGGTTTGAGAGGAGGCCGACGTGCGCAACGGGACTTGGAGGCGAGCGCTAGAGCGCCCTCCCGAGTGGCTCGCCCTCGGACTGCACGGGATCGCGACCGCAGCGATCCTCATCATGCTGCTGATCATCACCGGAAATGCTGTCTCTCGGCAGCTAGTCGGTCGCCCCATCTCGGGCGCCTTCGAGATGGGGCGCATCCTGATGCCGGTGGTCGTGCTCGCCGGCATGGCCTGGACGTTCGGTCATGTGGGTCACTTCAGGATGAGCGCTGCTCGCGATCGCATGGGCCGTCGGGTCGGGTGGTTCAGCGATCGTGTCCAGTTGCTCGTGGCCTTGCTGCTCTTTGCCCTCCTGACCTACCTGCTGGTTGTCGATGCTTGGGAGTCGTTCCAGCGGGCTGAGTACCTCGCCGGCGCGGTTCGGATTCCGGTCTATCCGACTCGGATCCTCATGGCGCTCGGCTGTTTGGGCACAACGCTCATCATTCTTCATCGACTCGTTGCCGGGCACCCGCCCGACTCGCCAAGCAATGAGGACCCAGCGGGTTCCGGGGAGACGAGCGTGGATGTCGACGAGGATTCGGCTGGCTGATGGATCCCGTTCTGACCAGCCTCGCGCTCATCGCCCTCCTCTTCGTTCTCATTGCCCTGGGCACCTACATCGGTGTTGCCCTGCTCGTGGTTGGCTTCCTCGGGATCACACTGCTTCGAGGGTTCGATGTGGCCTTGGGGCAACTCACACAGGTGCCGTTCAGCGGAACAGCGGTCTTCGCTTACACCATCATCCCGATGTTCATGATCATGGGCGAAGCTGCGCTGCGCTCAGGATTGACGACCCGGCTGTTCCGTTCATTCAACCTTTGGCTAGGGCGGCTGCCAGGGGGACTGGGGGCTGCAACTGTCGCCACCAGCGCGATGTTCGCAGCCATCAGCGGTTCCAGCGTTGCGATGACGCTCATGATGTCGCGGGTAGCGATTCCCGAGATGCGTGCAGCGGGCTACCGTGATGGCTACAGCGGGAGTGTGCTGGCATCGGCCGGATCGATCGCGGTGCTGATCCCGCCGAGCGCGATGCTCGTGGTCTACGCTCTACTCACCGAGCAGTCAATCGGCAGAGCCCTGATCGCCGGGCTGGTCCCTGGACTCCTGACTGTTCTGCTCTACTTGGTGGTGGTCGTCGGACTCGCAGCCTGGCGTCCGGAAATCGCGCCCCGCGCGGAACGCGCCACTTGGGGCGAGCGAGTGGGATCTCTGCGTGATCTCCTGCCGGTTGGCGGGATCGCGCTGATCGTTGTCGGCGGAATCTACACCGGATTCCTGACTCCGACTGAGTCAGCTGCTGCAGGCGCATTCGCGGTGATTGTGCTTGGGATCCTGCGGCGTTCGCTGGGCGGGCGAGCCATCATGAAGGCCAGCGGCTCTGCGACGGTGGCGACGGTCCAGATCTTCCTCATCCTGATCGGCGCGCTGATGTTCGGACGCTTTGTAGCGTTGGCGGGCCTCGGCAATGCCATCGTGAGCTGGATCGAAGCCGCAGGCCTGCCAGTTCTGGCCGTCATCCTGTTGATCGTCGTAATCTACCTCGTGCTCGGCACGTTCCTCGAGGGTATGTCGGCCCTCGTGATCACCGTCCCCCTTCTGGCTCCGGTGGTGGAGGGGCTCGGCCTCGATCTACTGTGGTTTGGTGTAATCGTGGTCAAACTCATCGAGATCTCGGTAATCACTCCGCCACTCGGATTCAACGTTCTCGTACTGAACAGCTCTGTACCGGACCTCGACATCGGCGAGGTGTGGCGGCGCGTCTGGGTGTTTGTGGTGCTTGATCTGGTGATAATTGCGTTGCTGATTGTGTTTCCGCAGTTGGTTTTGTGGCTGCCCGCACAGATGGGCTGATTAGTTGTTCATGCAAGTCTTCCGATCCTGGGATGGAACACCATGAACTCGCGTGACCCGGTCTCGAAGGCCTTCGCGTTGTTGTCCTATTTCGTGGAGAGCGGTGACAGCGCCTGGTCGGTACGTCGCCTGGCCACCGAATTCGACCTGCCGGCCAGCACCGTGCATCGCACCCTGAATTCGCTCGTTGATGTTGGAGTCCTGCGACGAAGCGAGAAGTCGCAGCTCTACCATCTTGCTGATGGCCTGCACCGTCTGGCGCGCCGGGCGATCGATGTGTTCCCGTTGCCGGAAGTGTCACGGCCCCACCTGGAGACGCTCTCCCAAGAGACAGATGAGACGGCACTTCTAGGAGTCCAGGAGGCTGGGGCAGCAAGGATGATGTTCTGCGCCCAGGTTGAGGGGTCGCATGCGCTTCGCTATGTGGTGCCCTTGTACACCTGGGTCCCACTGCACTTGGGTGCCAGCGGCCTCGCCCTCTTCGCCTTCCTCGATCCGGACGAGCGGGAGAGTCATCTCGAGGCCCTGGAGGCGCAACCCGGAGTCGATATCAAGCTCCTGCGTGAGCGCCTGGAAAAGACACGCGAGCAGGGATACGCCATCAGCCATGGCCAACGTATCCCGGGTGCCGTTGGCATCGCTGCACCGGTGTTCGGCAGCAGCCGGACCGCAGTAGCTGACGTGCTCCTGACCATTCCCGAGGGGCGCCTGAGTGACGTTGATCAGGCCCACTTCATCGAACTTGTTCGTTCTTGTGCCGAACGGGTGACAGCTGTTGCCGGCGGTTGACGATAGGAGCCCACAGTGCTGACAACCTTGAGTGAAAAGCTAGACCCAGCCCATTGCGCATTGCTCGTCGTGGATATGCAACATGACTTCTGCTCGCCCGGCGGATTCGTCGACCGGATCGGAGGCGACCTAGAGCCGGTCGGTCGCGTCGCCAATCGCATCAGCGAACTGCTGGACGCGGCTCGCGAGAGTGGTGCTCCGATCTTCCATGTGCGGAGCTGGTTCGATGACAGCTACCTCAATGAACCCATGCGCGAGCGTCTTCTGCGCTTTGACTCGCCCGCCTACTGTGTCTCGGGGACCCACGGCGCTGACTTCATCGGCCAGCTACGTCCAGCTCCGGACGAGGAGATCATCACGAAGCACCGGTACAGCGCCTTCCACGGCACGCCGCTGGAGCTTCGGCTTGAAGGCCTCGGAGTGCGTACGGTCGTGGTTTGCGGCACAGCGACGAACAACTGTGTCGATGGAACGGCGCGGGACGCCTTCTATCGGGGCTTGTACGTCGCCTTGCCCGGAGATGCGAGTTGCGCACCCAGCGTGCCGCTTCATGAACACGCGATGGCCACCGCCGCTCACGCATATGCGGTCACGCCGTCGGTGGATGAGATCGCCGAGATGTGGCGGGCTACAGCGAACGGTGCTGCCCGGTCCAAGGCCAGCTCATGAGCGCCGCCAGTCGCCTTCCCACGGTCTGCATCCTCGACGACTGGGACGGCGTCGCGCATGGAGTTGGGGAGGTCGAACGGCTACGCGAGGTCGCTGAGGTCATCATCCTCACGGACGTCGGCGAGGATGAGTTGCTTTCGGCGGCTGCCAGGGCGCAGGTAATCGTGCCGATGCGCGAACGCAGAGCGATCGATGCCTCCCTCCTCGACAAGCTTCCCGAGCTTGAGCACATCGCGCAGACGGGTGGGGGAGCCGCCCACGTTGATCAAGCTGCGCTCGAAGCGCGAGGGATCACCCTCAGCCTCACCCCGGGTGCATCCGCCGGAGCGGTGGCAGAACTCGTACTGGGCCTGATCATCGCAGCTGAGCGTGGTCTGCTTGCCGGTGCTCAGGCCCTGAGAGAAGGTCGCTGGCAGCGACCCCTCGGGCGTGACCTGGCCGGCCTTCGACTGGCGATTGTGGGGGCAGGTGCGACTGGGTCGGCGGTCGCAGAGCGTGCTGGCGCGATGGGGATGGAGCCACTGCTGTGGTCCCGTCGCCCCGGTGTTGGCCTGGATCTCGGGCTAGACGAGGTGGTGGCGCAGGCTGATGTGCTCACGGTCCACGTTGAATCCAGCCCAGCCACCTCCGGCTTGATCAGTCGCAGGCACCTCCGTGACCTCGGTCCCCGAGGCGGCTTCGTGAACACTGCCCGCGCGTCCATCGTGGATGGCCACGCGCTGTTGGGAGCCCTGGAGTCGGGCGACCTCGGCTGGGCCGCACTCGATGTCTTCGATCAGGAACCGCCGGGCGACGACCCACTGATCGCCCACGGGTCTGTCCTGGCCACCCCCCACCTGGGGTGGCGTACACACCAAACGCTTGAGCGCTACCTGGCTGGCGCCCTGCGCAATGCGCGTGCCCATCTAACCGGTCAGCCGGTCGAACCTTCTTCCGCTGATGCGATGAATATCGGAGCGAATCATGCCTGAGGACCTTGCTGCGAGTCGATGCGACTCCTGTAGCCACCTGTCGAGCCCACCCCAGGGCTATTGCCCTGAGGGCTGCGGCGACACGATGGTCGAGACGGTCATCTCGCCCGAGGGTGTGCTGTACGCCTCGACCGTCATCCATGTACCGCACCCTGAGTTCGGGGAGCGCTATCAGGTGGGTTACGCGGACCATCCGGAGGGGCCACGGCTGTTCGGGCATGTCGAGGCAGACGCACTGGTTGAACCCGGTACCCGAGTGCGCGTCGCACTTGAGCTTTCCGACGACGATGAGGTCGGTCGCCGAGTGCGCACACGGTTCGTCCCGCACACCCAACAGGAGGTCGGAGCATGAAGATGCAGGTACGGGCTTGGATACGCGGATCCGCGATGACCCCGTTCGTTTCGCGCTCCACGAGCACGTTTGCCGAGCTGGGGCAAAGCGCTGTGCTGAGGGCATTGAAGGACGCCGACGTCGCTGTTGATGATGTCGACCAGGTGATCTGTGGAACCGGATACGGGGGGCCGCTCTCCGGTCAGCGCATCGCATCGAACCTGGGGTTGACCGGACCGCGGGTCCTTAACGTCGAGAACGCTTGCTCGTCTGGCGTGGCCGCTCTGGCCGTCGCTACAGAGGCGATCGAGTCAGGCCGGGCAAGAACGGTTGTGGCGGTGGGGATCGACCGGTTGAGCGCACTCGGGCGCGGAGCTCTCCCACTCGAGCCGTCCGACGTTGAGGTTCAGCAAGGCGCCATCATGCCTGCTGTTTACGCGATGCGGGCTCAGCGTTACCTAGCTGAGACAGGAGCTCGGCCGGAAGACCTGGCCGCGGTGACGGTGAAGGCTCGAGAGAACGGCGCGCGGAACCCCTTCGCGCAGATGACGAAGCCAACCACGGTGGAAGCCGTGATGGCGTCAAGGCTCATCGCAGATCCATTGACGCTCTACATGTGCTGCCCGCGCGGTGACGGTGCGGCAGCGGTGGTGCTCAGCGCCAATCCTCCGGGCGATGCACGACCTGCTGTGGGCCTCAGGGCTGTGGCCTTGCAGTCAGGCCGCTATACGGACGGATACCGCGATATGACCCGGAGTGAACTCTCGGAGCGAACCATCGCCGAGGCGTATCGGGAGGCCGGCGTAACTCCTGACGACATCGATTTGGCAGAGACACACGATGCTTTCGCCATCGCTGAGATCATGTACTACGAGGCCCTCGGACTAGCTGAACGCGGTCAGGGGTGGCGATTGATCCGCGACGGGGCAACCGGAATCGACGGCCGCGTGGCAGTCAACCCGGGTGGTGGCCTGCTCGCGCGCGGGCACCCCGTCGGCGCCACGGGCGTTGCGCAGGTCGTTGAAGCGTATTGGCAGTTGGCCGAGATGGCTGGCGACCGGCAGCTCGATGGCGCGGCGACAGCGGTGACCCACTGCACCGGAGGAGGGATCGCCGGGTTCGACCACGGTTCAAGCGGCGCGACGGTCCTGGGGCGTGCATGATGGCAGAGCGAGAGCGGTTCCTATCCGGTGTCACCGTGCTGGATCTCACGACCTTCCTCTCCGGCCCGTTCGCTACCCAACTGCTTGCTGATATGGGCGCCCAGGTGGTCAAGGTTGAGTCGCCGAACGGTGACAGTTCACGGACCATCCCGCCGCATTTCGTAGCGGAGGACAGCGTCTATTTCCATGCAATCAACCGATCCAAGCAGAGTGTTCAACTCGACCTGAAGCACGATATGGGACGGGAAGCATTTGAGCGGATGTGTGGTGGCGCTGACGTTGTGATCGAGAACTTCCGGCCAGGCGTCATGGAGCGCCTGGGTCTCGGCCTCGATCGGCTTCGGGGCATCAACCCCCATCTGGTCACCTGCAGCCTCTCGGGTTTCGGATCAGATAGCCCGCACCAGGATGTACCTGCGTACGACGCGATGATTCAGGCGTGGACTGGAGGCATGAGCCTCACTGGCCACCCAGGGGCACCGCCAGCGCGCATGGGGATTCCCATCGGGGATCTGGCTGCGGGGATGTACGCGGCACTGGCAATAGCTGGGGCTTGTACGTTTCGCGAGCGCACGGGCGAAGGGTCACACGTCGACGTTGCCATGTTCGACGCGCAGATTGCCCTGCTCGGATATCAGGCTGCCTACTACCTGCACTCTGGTGAAGTGCCAGGCCCCCAGGGAGCCGGTCACGTCTCGATCCCGACCTACCGTGCCTTCCGCTGCGGGGACGACGACTACCTGATGGTGACGGCGAACACTGAGTCCATGTGGCATGGATTGTGTCGAGCTCTCGATCTCAAGGAACTCATCGAGGACGCGCGCTTCCTGAACGAGTCCGATCGACTCTCCAACGCTGAGGCGTTGTGGGCGCGTCTGGAGCCGGCCTTCGAGGCAGAGGGAAGCGACACGCTCCTGGAGCGAATACGTGCTGAGGGTGTGCCGGTCGCACCCGTCAACGATGTGGCTCAAGCACTGGCCGATGAGCACGTCGCGGTCCGCGGTCTGGTGCAGCGCATGGAGCGCGATGGCGAGGAGGTCGAGGTACCGGGTAATCCAGTGCGATCACCGGGTATGCGCGCGGCTTCGCAGGCAACGTTTCCTCCTCGTCTCGGAGCAGACACGGTCGAGGTGCTGCATCGGCTCGGGGGCCTGAACTCCGAGACCGTCCGCGAACTGCAGGCGGCCGGCGCAGCTGGACCGTTCCGGAGAGGTCAGGGATGACGACGATCTCCACGGACGACGTGCTGGTCATCGGCGCGCGTCATCTGGCAGACGCGCTTGCGCTTGCCGCACTAGGGGCGCCGAGCGTCCCGAGAGCTGTGGCCGCGCAGGGCAAGTGGCCGCGCGCCGCGGACACGCCGGGCGTTGGCTCGGCCTACGAAGCCGCTCTGGGGTCGGCGTACGCGATGCATGTGATGGACTGGGACGACGTACTGCTCGGGGTTCCGACCCACCCTGGTGCGGTGGTCGTGCCGGCGCTCGCAGCGGTGGCGTGGAACAGCGATGCAAGCGTGCGTGAGACGGCGGCGGCCTTCGCCGACGCCGTTGCCGTGGCGGTCACTGTGGGGCGAGCCCTCGGGCAGGGGCACTACGACCGGGGTTGGCACGCGACGGCAACGGTCGGACGCATCGCGGCGGCTCATGCCGTGGCCCGGGCCGTGTGGCCGGACGATCCCGGGGCACCACCACGTGCAGCGCACCTGGCTGCGGCCGGGGCGGGCGGGGTGACCGACGTGTTCGGAACGTCGCTCAAGCCGCTACAGGTTGGCGCGGCAGCCGGCGCGGCGGTTGCCTGCGGCCTCCTGGCAGGTGAGGTGATCGACGTACCCGAGGTGCTGCGGCCTGGATCCCGGCTCGCTGAGCTTCTAGGCCTCTCGGGAGACCCGGATGCATCCGGCCCGTTGCCGCTCGGGGGCCGTGCCGAGCCCGTCGGTGACGCGGCACTCGTTGAGGCACTGCCGCTCCTACGGATCAAGGCAGATCCGTGCTGCTTCTACGCGCAGGCTCCGGCTCTGGCCGCGCGGATGCTCTCAGAAACGTCGGACGAACATCCCCGGGCGTCCAGCGGACGCGTACAGGTACGTGTTGCTCCGGCTGCGCTTCGCATCTGCCACGACCTGCCACCGGCCGGTCTCGATGATGCCCGCTTCTCGATCCCGTGGCTGGTAGCCGGCGCCTGGGTTGCGACCGATGGCGCACTTGGGCTCGTCGACGGCACGATCCTGGGCGCCAGGGTCGCAGCCGTCGCCGAGCGCATCGACGTCGTTGCCGACCCGGCCTGTGCACCCTTCGCCGCCGAGCTCTCGTCAGCAGGAGAGACGAGCGCGGTTGATCTACACCGGCCCCAGCTGCACGAGGAGGCTGCGGGACTCGTTGGCGCGAAGGTGGCCCGCGTGCAGGGGGGATCCGCTCGTCGGGCCCTTCAGGAGCTTGTCCACGATCCCATCGCTGTCGCTGAGCGACCCCTGACCGATCTGCTCGCCGACCTGACGCCGTCACCGGCCACCTCGAGCATCAATTGAGAGCTCCAGACACGGTCGCGCTTAGCCGCGCGGCCACCAGCAACCAAGCCGTCCCGAGACCGGAGCAACCATGAGCACAATGAACCCCGACCTACTGGCTGGCGTCGACGTCGGCGGGACCTTCACTGACGTTGTGATCCGGAGCGCCGACGGCGGGCTCGTGGCCACCGGCAAGGTGCCCTCCACGCCTGAGGACCAGTCGGTGGGCATCCTCCAAGGATTCGAAGCTCTCGACGTAGACCCTCGCGACGTCGGTGTCATCGTCCACGGCACCACCGTGGCGACCAACGCGCTCATTGAGGGCCGCGGTGCCCGAGCCGCTCTGCTGACGACGCGGGGTTTCACCGACGTCATCGAGTTGCGCAACCGCCACCGACCTCACATGTACGGACTCGTCGGTGACTTCGAGCCGCTGATCCCTCGTGAGCGCCGCTTCGCCATCGAGGAGCGGGTTCTTGCCGACGGGAGCATCGTCTCCGACGTCACGGAGGATGACGTGGCTCGTGCGATCGATGCCGCGCTGGCCGAGGACATCGAGGCCATCGGGATCGGACTACTGCACGCGTACGCCAACCCGGCGAACGAGCAACGCGTTGCGGAGATCGTCCGTGACCAGGTGCCAGAGATGTACGTGTGCACCTCCAGCGAGATCAGCGCCGAGGTCCGCGAGTACGAGCGCTTCTCGACCCTGGCGGCGAACGCCTGTCTGATGCCCCTCATGAGTCGCTACCTCGAGCGTCTCGACCGTCAGCTCTCGGCGGCCGGCTTCACGGGAAGCCTCCTGATTGTGCAGTCCAACGGTGGGGTCGCTGCCGCGGCTGAAGCCGCGCGACAACCCGTCAACCTCGTGCTCTCCGGTCCCGCAGCGGGCGTGACAGCTGCCCAGGCCGTGGCCAGGACGCTGTCCACCGACGAGCTCGTCGCGCTCGACATGGGCGGTACGAGCCTAGACTTGTCAGTGGTTCGTGGCGGTACGCCGCGCTTCCGCCGGGAGACCGCGATCCGCTATGGGGTTCCGCTTCGACTCCAGATGACCGACATCACCACCGTCGGAGCAGGCGGCGGCTCAATCGCTCATCTCGATGCGCGCGGCATCCTCCAGGTTGGCCCCGAGAGCGCTGGTGCACAGCCCGGTCCCGCCTGTTACGGCCGTGGCGGTAAGCGCCCGACGGTCACCGACGCCAACGTGGTGCTCGGTCGCCTAGGAGTCAGCGCCCGCCTGGGCGGGGAGGTCCACCTCGATGAGCGCGCGGCGAGTGACGCGCTGAAGCGAGAGCTGGGCCAACCCCTGGGGTTGGATGCGGTCCAGGCCGCGGTCGCAGTGACGGACTTGGTTGCGAACAACATCGTTGGTCACATCCGACGCTGCACCGTGGACGAGGGGTTGGATCCGCGACAGATGAGCCTTGTGTCCTTCGGGGGAGCTGGGGGTCTCCACGCCGGACAGGTCCTCAAGGAACTGGAACTGCGAGAGGTCGTGGTTCCAGCGTTGCCAGGCGTGCTCTCCGCAGCCGGGTGTACCACGAGCGAGTTCAAGCACGACTACGCGCAGACCTTGTTCGTTCCCCTCGACGAGCTCGATGCCGACCTGTTGCCCAAGGTCGTGGCCCATCATGAAGCCCAGGGCCAATCGCTTCTAGCCAAGGAAGGGGTGGATGCCGAGGACGTGCGCGTCGAGGTGCGCGTCGATATGCAGTACCGAGGCCAGACCCACACGGTGCTGGTACCCCTGAGCGTTGAAGCGCTGGACGCCGCATCCGTGCAGGCCGCGTTCGAGGTGGCCTACTCCCGCCGCTTCGGCCGGACGTTGGCCATGCCGCCTGTGCTGGTGACCCTACGAACGACTGTGGTCGGCGCTCGACGCGGGACCGAGAGTCTCCCCGCCCACGAGCCAGTCCACGAGGACCCGGATGCTGCCGACGTGCCAACTCGGCGAGTGCACACGGGGCATGACTGGGTGGAGACGCCCGTGATGGATCGACAGCAACTCCCGTCGGGTTGGCAAGCATCAGGACCGCTGCTGGTCGAACAGAAGGACACCACCATCTACGTCGATCCTGGCCTGAGCGCGCGTGTGGATGCCCATGGCCAGCTCATCCTCGAAAGGAGCTGACCATGGACCCGATCACATTGGCCGTCATCAAGGGCAGCCTGGAACATGCCGCGGACGAGATGGACGAGGCTTTCCGCCTTGCAGCATTCTCGCCGGTAATCGCTGAAGGTCGTGACAGGGCGAGCGGGTTCTACGACGTCGACGGCGAAGTGGTGGTGCAGTCATCAGACGGGCTGCCCATCTTCATCTCCGTGATGCAGTTCACCGTGCAGCAGGTCCTGGCAGAGATCGATGTGATCGCCCCGGGTGATGTGTACCTCGTCAACGATCCCTACGACGGCGGAACACACCTCATGGATGTGAAGGCGGTGCGGCCGGTCTTCATTGACGACGAGCATGTGGGATTCGTCGCGAACACCGGTCACTGGCCCGACATCGGCGGCAACGTTCCCGGAGGCTACGCGGTGAAGGCGCGCGAGGTCTTCGGCGAGGGCCTACAGATTCCGCCGGTCCGAGTCGTCCGTGAAGGCGTCCGACAGGACGACCTGATCCGGTTCATGCTGCGCAACATCCGGATACCCGACCAGCGGCTGGGCGACTTTCAAGCCCAGATCAACTGCCTCGAACTCGGCGAACGGCGTGTCCAAGAACTCTATGCACGATATGGCACGGAGGCCGTCGAGGCGTTCAAGTCAGAGCTGCGCCAGCGCAGCGAACAGCAGATGCGTGAGCGGATCACGGAGATCCCCGACGGACGATATGTGGGGGTCGATCACCTGGACTCGGACGGGATAGTCCTCGAGCCACTGCGGATCGAGGTAGCAGTCACGGTCGAGGGTGATGAAATCGAGTTCGACTTCAACGGATCATCACCACCATGCCTTGGGCCCCTCAACAGCGTGCGTCCATCCACGATCAGTGCCTGTTGGATCGCCCTCAAGCATCTCTTCCCGGAGGTACCGATCAACGCTGGCTCCTTCGAACCATGTCGGTTCACTCTCCCGGAGTCCACCTTCATGGCTTCGCGCTCGCCGAGACCGGTCTCGGGCTGTGCCGCCGAGGTGAGTCAGCGCATCATCGACAGCGTCTTCCGTGCCTTGGCGGATGCCCTGCCTGACCGGGTGCCCGCGGGGGCATTCTCGACGGTGAACAACCTCGCGCTGGGGGGCACTGACCTGGATGGTCGGGCCTATGTGGCGTACCTCTACGGCGGTGGCGGCTACGGAGGCCACCCTGGTGGTGATGGGCTGACGAATGGGCCTTCAACCGTCTCGAACGCGCCACACCCAGCCATCGAGATCTACGAGCAGACCGCGCCGATCCGCTTCCTGGAGTTCTCGATACGCGAGGGTTCGGCGGGTGCGGGTCGGCATCGCGGTGGCTTCGGCGTGGTGCGTGAGTTCGAGCTCCTCGGTGGCGAGGCGACGGTCTCGTTCCTCGGCGACCGGGGCACTTTCCCACCGTTCGGTCTCCAGGGCGGGCATGACGCAGCGATGACCGAGGTTGTGCTCACCCTGGGCGGCGTCGAGACTCGTCCCGAACACGTGACCAAGGCGGAGAACGTTCCCCTCGCCCCGGGTGACCGGGTGCGTGTGCTGACTCCCGGCGGCGGGGGTTGGGGAGAACCTCATGAGCGATCTCGTGAGGCGGTCCAACGTGACGTTCGTCGCGGCTACTTCTCCGAAGACGAAGCCAGGCGCGACTACGGATGGAAGAGCGAACACGAAGAGGAGAAGAGATGAGTGATGATGTGGGCCTCTACAGGGCCAGTACAGATGTCCCGCACGGACGGGTGCCGATGCAGGTGCACGCCGGGCGGTTGGAGACCCAACAGGTCTTCGGCTTGGAGAGCGCCATGATGTACGCCCGGCGCTCGGCTGGCTACCACTCGGTGCCTCACCGCCATGACTGCGAGCAGCTGAACCTGTGCATCTCCGGTCGGATGTGGATCTTCGTGGACGACGAGGGCTATGAGCTCGGGCCAGGCGACTTCCTGCGCGTCCCACGCTCCGCGCCTCACTGGGCCTGGAATCGTGGTGACGAGGACGCCATCCTCGTCGAGGTCCACGCACCTGGGCTCTTAATCCTGCCGGAGGACGAGGTCGCCCACCTGCTCCGTCCCGACGAGGATCGGAGTGCCGTTCAGGCGGTTCCCAACGAGTTCCTACCCGAACTCGACGTCACGACTGTCGAGCAACACCTGATCGGAGGCTGACCCGTGGTTACGATGATCTCACTACTGAAACGGCGCGAAGAGGCCTCTCTCGGCGAGTTCGCGGATTGGTATGCAGAGCATGCGAGCCAAGCGGCAGCCTCCCTGCCCGGCCTCCGACACTACGCCGTGAGCCTCGCTGTCGATGACGAGCAGGCCTTCGATGCGGTGTCTGAGCTGACCTTCGACAGCCGATCGGCACTGGATGAAGCGCTGTCCTCGGAGGCGGGAGAGGCGTCCAAGGCCGACACGCGAGCTAACATTTCGCGTCGCGAGGTCCTCATCGTGGA
>LFIK01002808.1_pt1 | contig 14129 bp, 24 predicted proteins | sample 643401 | NCBI WGS metagenome assembly LFIK01 (sample SAMN03777447, study PRJNA286221) | soda lake metagenome | biome: soda lake; feature: Kulunda steppe; material: water; isolation source: sample T5-Br brine of Lake Tanatar-5 | place: Russia: Kulunda steppe | collected 2010-07 | reverse complement strand
TGCGTGCGAGCGTGCGTGCGTGCGTGCGTGCGTGCGTGCGTGCGTGCGTGCGTGCGTGCGTGCGTGCGTGCGTGCGTGCGTGCGTGCGCGCGTGCGTGCGTGCGTGCGTGCCTGCGTGCGTGCCAGTGTGCGTGCATGCGCGTGCTTGCAAGTTTGTGTAAGCCTGTGCGTGCACATGTATGCGTGCAAGCGTGTACGGTCCCGGCAATCGCACCTGGCACCTCCGCGGTGCCTCAAAAGAAAACAAAATTCCCCACCTGTACCAGCCACGGACACAGGACAGGGCAAGACAGGATGCTCCTTGCACAGCGCTCCTCTCTCACGGCCGCACCGCCTGCGGCCGTGAAGGGCGCCGCTCCACCTTTGCTGGCGCCCGTTCGTGGCAGCATCAGCACCTTGAGCCGGATGGGCAACACGGCTGCAGCGAGGAAGACAGCCATTGCTGCAGGTGGTGATTTGTGCAGCCATCCCTGCGCCAGCGCAAGCGTGCATGCCGCCATGCAATGCGCGGAAGCGTTTGTGGTCGTGTCTGGCAGGCAACGCCCCCACAACTGATGGGCTTGCCCTCCTGCTCGCCCTTGCCCGCACGCAGCACCCCAGTTCCTCGTGGACTTCCTGGTAGGCTTGGCGGGGGGTGCTCCTGTGGCGGGGGTCTGTGGTTGTGGGCGTGCGCCTACCCGCCCTGCGCTGGACAATGATCACGCACGCACGTGCGCACGCACCACATGGCACCATGCCCGCCCTACCATGGCCTCAACCCTGCCCCAAGCCTCCGCTCCCTCCCGCATGAGTGCACGCAGGAGCCCCAGGCCGCCTACTTCTCCACGCTGGACCTGCCTGAGGCGCTCATCCACTGGGGACACCCCGGCAACATGGCGGTGGTGCTCCTGGCCATGGGGGGCTACGGCGCAGGGTGAGGAAGCTGGCCAGAAGGAATGTGCAGCTGCCCACCCTGGCCCACCGGCCCACAGGCCCACTAGAACACCCTCAGCGCAGACCCTTCCAGACCCTGCAGCACGGTGCTGGCAACCCCATCCACGCCCCTGGCAGGTACCTTGGCTGGCAAATCCGCACGTCCGGCGATGTCGACGTCGTCGCAAAGGCCAAGGACATGCACCCCAAGCTGGCAGCCGGGATGTGGGTGTTCTTTGCCCTGGGCGCCCTGGTACGTTCTTTGTGGCCCGTTTTGGGCCTTCTCTTTTTTGGGGCGCCCTGGTGCTTTCTTGCGCGCTTGGGCTGATCCCGCTTCATAGCAGCAGCAGCAGCAGCAGCAGCAGCAGCAGCTGCAGCAGCAGGCTGCAGCAGCAACAGCAGCAGCAGCGGCAACGGCAGCAGCAACAGCAGCAGCAGCGGCAACGGCAGCAGCAGCAGCAGCAGCAGGAGGTGGGGGAGTCAGGCGCGGTTCATCCCAGACACCAATGCCCATTAGCACCTTTGCTGCACCACCCTCGCCCGCAGGGCGGCATGATGAGCCTGCTGATGCAGCACAAGTCGATTTTTGAGTCCTCGCACGTGACCACGGGGCTGGCTGGCATGGCGCTCCTCACCGCCCAGGTGAGCCTGCTGCCATGGCGGCCTGCTGCTGCTGCTGCTGCTGCTGCTGCGCCTGGTGCAGCAGCTTATGCCCGATGGTGCTGCAACCCGGATGCCCCTACATCTGCTGTTGCGGGTGGAGCTGAAGGATAGCTTGCCACGGCAGGCCAGGCTTCTGGGCCGGCCTCTCCTGAGGGGGGCTTGCCTTGCGTGCCTGCGGCCAGAGGGGAGGCTGCTGGCTTTCCCCTCCACAATGGCATCAATCACTCTTCCTCACCCCACCGCCCCACCGCACAGGCGACGCTGCCCCTTGCTTTCTCCTCGGGCGGCCAGAATGTGCGCACAGCCCACGCGTTCCTGGGCACAGGTGAGGGAGGGGCAGCGGGGGGTGGGCTTCAGATGCCTGAATTAGTGCGCGTGGTCTGCGTGCGTCCTGCTGCCCCCCTGCAGGACTCGGGGTTGGGGCCACCGTGACTTAACCTCCCGCAATTCCTCTTCATACGATCACGCCTGCTCCGCAACAGGTGTGCTGGGCCTGTTCCTGGTGCACGCCGCGCTGGGCCTGCAGCTTGGGCTGAGCATCTGAGCATGAGCGCGCACAGGCGCGTGTTGAGCATCAGCAGGTGCCCTTGCGCCCCTCGTGACCTCGCCAATGGGACACAGCAAGGAGGCGTTGCCAACGTTGCAGCTAGATTGACTTGCTTGTGTGTATTAACAGACTACCAGCGTAGTACGCTAGCACTGCCGCCACCGTAGCGGTGACCGCTGATAGTGCAGGATGAGATGGCACAGCGTAAAAGCATAGCAGAGACCAGCTGGCTGCAGCTGTAGCACTTCAGCTGGTTGATGGCTCGTTACGGATGGATCACAACATAAACCCATCCACCACAAGCATTTAGCATCACCTTATGCAAGCGCAGCCCACCCCTGCAGCCCTCAGCCCCGCGCCGTACGCACAACCCGCCCGCATGCACGCTGATCAGCCGTAGCCAGCCGCAGCAACCACGGCGAACCACAGGCAGCCAGCGGTCCTCTGCCTCCCGAGCAGGAGCGCCTTCCCCAAGGTGGGTGTGGGCTCTGCCTGTGTGTGCGCCTCCCCTCCTCCTGGCTGTGCTGCCAGTGCACGCAGCAGCCTGCCAGCACATCCTGAGCTGCTGGCTCGAAATACCCTCGCTCGATGCCCCACCCGATGGCACCTCCCCCTCCACATCCACACACAGGTCTGCTACCGTTCGGGAGGCAGAGGGACCCCGACCGCGCTTGGGGGCGCCCCGTACGGTGGGTGGCGCGCGTGGGGCTGCGATGCTGCGATGGCTGGCGAGCAGGCACAGCAAGGCCAGCTCACCTCCCAACCCAACACCACCCCGCCACACCGCAGACCTCCTGCACCTGGCGGGTGGTGGGTGCTAGCCGCTGCAGCAGCAGCAGCTGGGGCACGCAGGCTGCAGGGGCAGTAGCAGGAGCACGCGCGTGGACTCGGCTCTGCCAGCAGCGCCAATGCGGCGCGCTCCCACCGTGGTCAGCATGAAGCAGCTGGTGGCAGACAGCCAGCAGCAGGCCAGCAGCAGCCCAGCAGCAGCAGGGGGAGCAGCAGCAGCAGCAGGGGAGAAGGACGGAGCGATGGATGCGAGCGTGGTCTCCGTCGCGGGCCGCAGGCTGCCCGCCTATGTCTACGACGACTCCGCCCCCAACAAGCTGCTGCCGCGCAGGCCCAGCTGGTGGGAGGAGGCGGCGGGGGGCGCAGAGGGGGCGACGGGCGAGGGCTCCAGCTCCCCGGCGCTGGACATTTGTGGCGACTCCAGCGGGTGCGGGGCAGCATCAGGGCCCGGGCAGCCTGCGTGGCTGTGCCATCAGCGGGGTAGCACTGCTCTGCCTCATCATGAGAGTGGCCTGTGGGCAGCACCCACTGGGGAACCCGCACACGCGCATGCAAGCACGCGTGGCTTGCCCGCACCCGCACCCCCACACACGCACACGCACGCCCCTCACCTCCCCAGCCCCAGCCACCCAACACACCCAAACACTCGGGCGCGCGCAGGGATGCCAGCGAGCAGGAGTGGACCAAGACAGGTAGCGAACCTGATGACGCAGCAGTGGTGCCCTCCATGCCCGCCTACAGCTGCGAGCGAGAGCAGCAGCAGCAGCAGCAGCAGCAGCTAGGCACGGTGATGGGGCAGAGCCTGCTGGACACGGTGATGCTGGCGCTGTGGGAGGACTGCGCGGAGCAGGGCCTCTTCCGCTACGACGTCACTGCGTGCGCCACCAAGGTGAGGGGGGAGGGGGGCTGCCCATGGTTCGCTGCAGGCAGAAGGGGTGTAACTGCGAGGGGGGTGCAGGCAGGTGCGCGCTTCCAAACGGTCAAGGACGCAGCTAGGGTTGTCGTTGATGCTTATTTTGACCACCGCGCCCGGCCTCCACCCGCGGCCAGGTCGTCCCCGGCATGTACGGCTTCATTGCGCAGCTGAATGAAGGCCGCGCCAGCAACAAGCGACCCACTGATGTCGTGATTGACAAGGTGGGGCAGGCGGTGGGGGCAGACAGCGGGCTGCTCAGGGAAGAGGGGGGGGGGGGACCATCTGTGTGGGGTGCTCCCACTCCAGCTCGAACACAATTAATGCAGCAGGTCACTCATGCTGCACAGCAACACGTGCGGAAGGGCGCATACTGCGCGTGCAACCGCAGCAGGCCCCCGTCCAGGCAGGCGCGCACAGGCAAGCTCCGCCGCGCGCACACGCCCCCGCAGGTGTGCCAGCCCTTCTCAGAGGCCAAGTTCAATTTCAAGAAGGCTTACCTCAAGGAGGTGCTCATCCAGTTCGAGCCGGCCTCCGGCTCAAGCGCGCGCGGGGGCAAGGGCGCCAAGGGTGGCAGCAGCGCGGGTGCCGGACCCAAGCTGCTGGAGTCAGCCGCCGCCAGCGCCAGCCCCAACCTGGTGCGTCAGCCGCCGGTGCCCGTGCCTGCCTGCCTGCCTGCCTGCCTGCCTGCCTGCCTGCGCGCTGCTGCCTGTTGGGCGGCGCCCTCTGGCCCTATCCCGCAGCTGCCTGCACTCGCTCGCCCCTTGCTTGCTTGGTGCCCCATGTGTTGGGGGCTGGGCCCATGCCCTGACTCTTGCTTGCCCTCCCAAGCTCCCAAGCATCCCGCGTCAAGGCCACCTGTGCAGCGGGTGCCGCGCTCGGATTGAACCACCCTGAACGGCCCTCTATGGACTCCACCGTCCCCCCCCCCGGCGCAGGTCATGATCAACGTGAGCCCCATTGAGTATGGCCACGTGCTGCTCGTGCCGCGTGTGCTGGACTCCCTGCCACAGGCACTGTCCGCATCCACAATGCTGCAGGTGGGGGTGAAATGGGGATGCCCAGCAGGGGCTGCCTGTGTGCTGTACTTGCCAGGCCAGGCGGGGTCCTCAGCACCTCTATGACGCGCATGTACAAGATCCCTCTCCCTGAATGTGCGCAAACTCATACGCATGCGCGCACGGACACACGCACACGCACGCACGCACGCATGCACGCACACACGCACGCACGTGCGCACGCATGCACGCTCGCGCACACACACACACACACGCACACGCACACGCACGCGCACGCGCACACACACACACACACACACGCATGCACGCACGCACGCACCCACATGCATGCACGCACACAGGCATGCATGCACGCGCATTTGCACATGCATGTGTACAAACCTCACCCTTGCATCTTGAATGTATCACCATGCGCACTGGCACAACTCGCACTCACACGCTGCAGGCGCTGCACTTTGCGCGTGAGGCCGACAACCCGTACTTTCGGGTGGGCTTCAACTCGCTGGGCGCGTATGCGACCATCAACCACCTGCACTTCCAGGTTCGTGCACATGTGCCCTCTCCATGCACGCACTCCATGCACGCGCGAATGGTTTGCGGAAATGCGCTCTCTAGGCTCCACAGGCTTGGGTGCCACGCAAACCTTCTTGTGCTGTCCCCAATTGAAGTGGGTGACGCCAACACTGGCGGCGGAGGTTGAGCAGGCCGACAGTCAGCCTGATGGCTTCCCCCACCCTGCTACCTGCTGCTGCCCCCGTCGCGCCCCCACCGCACCCATACCCTTTTGCATTGCAACTTGCCCACGCATGCTCCCAACCTCCCCCTCCCGCAGGCCTACTACCTTGCTGCCCCCTTCCCTGTCGAGCGCGCGCCCACCGCTCCGCTGGCCGCCAACCAGCGCCGCAGCCTACCCCCTAGCCTGTCTGTGTCGCGCCTCACAGAGTACCCGGTGCGTGCACAGTGGTTTGGGGAGGAAGGACTGTGTGTGTATGTTGTGTGTGTGTGTGTGTGTGTGTGTGTGTGTGTGTGTGTGTGTGCATGTGTGTGCGCATGTGTGGGGGAAACTTGTCTGACCGTGGTAGTTCTGGTGCTTCTGTTCTATGGATATTTGCGCCCTATCACTTCATCAAGCGCAGGTGTGGTGCTGTCGTTGGGTATGAATGTGGCCGCAGGGAGTGGGGAGCATGATCTGCCGGCTGCGCTGTGCATGCGCCCACAGCCGGCAAGCGCAGCAGCCCGTGACAATTGCAACCTTACAGTGAAGGCAAAGCGCAGGCGTGTGTTGTGCTGGTTGCTGCCCCTTAGCTGCAGCTCCCTCAAGGCTCCTCATCTGCATCCACTCTCCACGTCCACCCTTGTTCCTCCAGGCATTTCAGCATACACACACACACACACACACATGCATTTATGCTTGCACACACGCACCACACATCCACACACCCATGCCCGCACATGTGCGCAGGTGCGCGGTTTTGTGGTGGAGGTGCTGAGCGCTGCGCCCAGTGCGCTCAAGGGCGCTGCGGACCTTGTGGGCTACATGGTGGCCGTCATGCAGCGAGCGGACATCCCGCACAACGTGCTCATTGCCGACAGCGGCATGCGCATCTTTGTGTGGCCACAGGTGCGCGTCATTTGTGCGTCCTTCCGCCCCTGCCTGCCCCGCCTGGGTCCTCTGTCTGGGTGCTGACTTGGCTCCGAGCCAGCGCATGTGTCCATGGGTGCAGCTGCTTGGCTGGCTGAGGGCCGGATGACCTTGGTCGCAGGGGCTGGCGGAGCTGCGCCGGTGCAGACTCCAGGCCTTGGCCCCACCTGGGTTTCTGTGTTGGCGGCGCCCTCCCTGATTGAGCTGCGGATGTTGCAAACCCACACCCCCGCAGCGGTACGCTGAGGCACAGGCAGCAGGGCAGGTGCCGGCAGCGCAGCTGGACACGGGCGTGAACCCTGCAGTATTTGAGATTGCGGGCCACATGGTGCTCAAGCGCGCGCAGGTGCGTGCGTGTGTGTGTGGTGTTGGGGGGAGGGGTTGGTTCATTGGCGCTGCAGACTCTGCTTTATGGTGCTCAAGTGAGTCGTGTGTAATGTATGATTGTGTGCGTGCCGCAGAATTGATGTGCACACACGCGCACATGGACACGCGCGCACGCACACACGCTCGCACAAATGCAGGACTATGAGGTCATCACGCAGGCATGGGCATGGCAGCTGCTGGAGCAGGTGTCTTTGAGCGAGGAGGCCTTCACCGCGCTGACTGCCCAGTGCTTTGGGAAACAATAATTGTCGAGCAGAGCAGTCAGGAGCAGCCTCGTGACCAGCGTCATCACAGCTGGGAACCTGCAACAGCAGCAGCAGTTCCCGCTGTGTGCGGGGGGGTCCTGCAGCAGCAGCAGTAGCAGCAGCAGCAGCAGCAGCAGCAGCGATCATGGCTTCGCTGGTTGCCTCGTAGCCGCTGTGGGCCAGAAGCTGGAAGCAGCAGAGCACGAGCGCGGTGGCCCAGATGGCAATTTGAGGTGGTGCAGCGCGCGCTAATGCGTGTCCAGGTGCATGCACCCGCCGGTGTTGTGTGCAACAGACTTGTGGCCTCCCTGCTATTGGCTGCCTGGTCTAACGAACCTTGGTGTCTGAATTTGGCGCAGAGCAAGGGGCCTTCCTTCAGCTTGTACCACCACCCCTCCTCCTGTGTACGTAGCCAATGGAGGGTCCTGCATGGGTTTCACGCGGGCTGCTTTTAATTTTTTGTCGGGGACCGGCCTGTTTGCCGCGTGCAACTGCAAGCTTTGGCCTAGTTTCATAGATCGCTGCTGCCTGGTGGATGACGGCTATGGGGTGAGAAGAAGAGATGGAGGGATTCCTTGGTGCTGCCAGGCAGCTGGTTGCACATGCATGTTGTGGGCGCTTGCACGGGCCACATGCATCTTCGGTGGGAGTGGCCATAAACCCTCCTTGGCCCAGCCCCCAGTTTTGATGATAGCTGGACATTCAAATTATTGACACGGCGCGAGCACCTCCAGGAGGACAGCAACGAGAGCGCTGGTGGTGGTGCGCTTCCGAAGAACAACTTGTTCTTCTGTACTTGAAGTACAGGAGTAAAGTACAAGAAAATGCTGCGCACCTGCTTTTCGCAGCAGGCTGAATCCAAATGCACAAAAAGTTGCCACACAAGTGGCGCACACTGCACCCCCTGCCTGGTCAGGCTAGTCCCTGGTCTGAGAACGCCCCAAAAAACTACTGTCTAGCTACAGCTCAGCCATCAACGTGCCACCAATGTAGCAACCCTCTACTTGATTTCCCGGTGGATTGTGTGCCTACGCGGGGAGGAGAGGGGGATGAGGGGGGGGGAGAGTGACGAGCTAGCAGATGCCAAGTGCAAACACCCACATTCCTAGCCCTGAGTTTACGTATGCACCACATGCACTGGGGCCGGGCCCTTCATCCTCTAGACAGGCCAGCGTGCACGCACACTTCCCTGGTCCTGCTGCCTTGCTGCTCCTCTGCTGCTGCTGCGGAGGCTAGGAATCATGCAGTGCAACAGGCAGGCGAGTGCGTGGACAGGCGCTCCATTGGCAGCCAAGGCCCAGAGCAAGCCCCGCACGAGCGCACTCTTTGAGCAAGCTGCCTGTGGTGCACCCGAGCATTACTGCACACACGCGCACACAGAAGCACACGTCTGTGCATGCGTGCAAACATGCACATGCGCACGCGCACGCCTGTCTGCACACATGCTAACATGCACACGCGCGCAACAGGCCTGTCTGCACACGCGTGCAAGCATGCATGCGTGCACGAACATCCCAGCACCCCACTGTCCTGCCTCCATTCCCCTGCACAATGCGCAGGGCTGGTCGCAGCCCAGTGTGCGCATGAATGCGTGCTTGCTTGAGCAAGCACGCATGAGAGCAGGCTGTGGTGTGGGGCGCAGCCTACCCAGTGCGCAGAACAGCGCGAGCGTGCATGTGCATGCATGAAGGTGGTGTAGGATGCGGCTGACGCGGCGCACAAAACACACGCGTGCATGCCACCCACCGCACACATTGGGGGTGTGTCCCACCCACACGCGCACATAGGCACAACACACGCCCGCATGTCTCCACCCACCTCCGCAGGAAGGGGTTGTACTTGCTCAGCTCCAGCCGCTCCGCGGTGTTCTTGCGGTTCTGCGCGGGCGGGGGCGGGGGGGTGGGGGGGAGGCGGTGGCGCCTCCCGATAGGCTGGAGGGGAGCGGCAGCTGCAGCACCAGCAGCAGCCATACGTGAGCGCGTGCGTTCGTGCGTGCGTGCGGGCGAGCGAGCGAGGGCGCGCAAAGGCGCGTCGTCGCCCCCCACCTTCTGGGTCACGTAGCGGCTGGGCGACTCGCCCTCCTTGCGCGCCTCCGTGCACTCCAGCGTCACGATGAGCCGGATGCCCTGCGCCGGGCGGGGGGAGGGGCGTCAGGGGCTCCGTGCAAGCGCCGTGCAAGCGGGGGCCCCGCCCTCGCCGCGTGGGGCGGGACAGCACAGCAGATTGGCTGCCCACCTTCTTCTTGGCCGCCACAGTCACGTCGCGCTGCTGCGTCTGCGGCTGCGTCTGGGAGAGGCGGGGGACCGGGGCGACGCGGAAAGCGGGGCTGGCGGTGGAGGTGGCGGGCCCGAACCGGGTGAGGCAGGAGGACTGCATTGCTGCTGCTGCTGCTGCTGCTGCTGCTGCTGCTGCTGCTGCTGCTGGGGTAGCCTGCTTCAAGGAGTGTGCACTGAGAAGGAGCGGCACTGAGACTGTCACTCCTTTGAAGAAGCGGGAGGGAGGGCCCCAAAGGCTGCAAAGGCCGCAGCAGCAGGCCTGCAGCAGGCCTGCAGCAGGCTGGGTGTGCGTGGCAGGCGCAGCAGGGCCCACTGTGGCAATGTCAGCTTTCAAAGGTGGGATGTGGGCAGGCAGGCACGCACGCTCGTGTGCGCGCACATACACACACATACACACACGCAACGCAAACCCGCGTTCACACACATGCACGGGCGCACGCACGCACACACGCACGCACGCACGCACAGTCGCATGCACACGCACTCCTGCACGCAGAAAAATGCAGATACTAAGGCTTGTCCACAAACGCATGCGCGCATACACACGCGCGCACGCGCGGACGCACGCACGCAAGCACGCATGCAACTGCGTAAGCACAGAAACACTCGTACACACACGCACACGCACGCACGCATGCAGGAGGAGGCACCTGCTCTGCGCGGGGAGATCATCAACGAAACCTGCCTCGTCCCGAGAGCTTGCCTGCCGGGTGGAACAGCTCCCTCACGTGATTAAAGTATACTAACGAGGCCACTGGGGAGCAGGTGGGCGGGCAGCAGCGCACGGGCAAAGCCCACTCAGGAGCTGCCAGTGCAGTAGCGTGGGTGCACACAGCTGCTGACACGCCCCTGGCTTGATGAAGTGCGCCCTACCCTGTCCACGCTTGGCCCTGCTCCCGAGCACCACCCTATGCCCCCCCTCGCTCGCTCATCCCCTCCATCCCTCACCCCACCCCCTTGCATTGCATTGCAGAGGAAGGTTGCGCAGATGAAGGTCATCGAGGATGGCAACCCGCCCAGAGAGAAGGAGGTAGGTGTGCAGTGGGCACTTGGTGCTTGGGTCCCCCAGCTGAGGTGCTTTGTGCAACTGCTTGCCTCCGCCACCCCCCTGCCAACAACGTCCCGCCCTGCTTGCGCCAGGCATGTGCCCGCACACAAGCACGCGCAGTCAACCCTCCCCCCCCGCCCCCCCCTTCACGGCAGATTGACGACATGTGTGAGTACCTGCACATCACGCCTGATGACCACGCCTGGGTCAGGGAGGTGGCGCACATGGCCCTGAGTGCGCCCATGCCAGATGGGTGGGAGGAGCTGGAGGATGACACAGGCTATGTGTTCAGGTGTGTTTGGGCCTGTTTGGGCGGCTGGGAGCCGGGCAGCTCAACTTCGGAGGAGGCTGGGTTGGAAGGGAAGGGGGGGGGGGGGCATGTGTGGGTGGAGGAGCTTGGGGATGGGCGGGACCAGGATACCCAACCAGATTCAGGGAGAGGACACTGCGCCAGCCATGCTAGCACACAGTTGAGGGAAGGGGAGGGGAGGCAGGAGGTGGGAGGTGCGGGTCGGCTGGGTGCGCGCCTGGCGGGAAAGGGCGGGGGTTGGGGTTGGGGTAAGGGCGAGGGTTAGGGTGAGGTCTGAGGTAAGCGCCTGGCAGATGGGTGGGAGGCTGGGGCTGACCTTGTGTCCCTGCAATGCGATCCTTGGGTTTGGTTGGTCACTGCACATCTAAATTGTTCCTCGTTGGTCCCACCGCATGCGGGTTGTGTTGCCCATGCCGGAGGCGGTGCCCCCCACCACACACACAGGTGCAAGGCCACGGGGGAGACGCAGCTGAACCACCCCTTGGATGTCTACTTCTCAGAGGTGGGGCAGCACACGCACAAACGCACACAGACACACACACATGCGCACATATATACGCACGTAGACAGGCAAAAGGCACACACACACACACATGCACACACGCAAACACACATACACACAAACACACACACACATACACACACATGCGCGCACACACACACAAAGATGCATACATACATAAATGCACTGCCCACACGTGCACGCGCAGCTCATCACGCGCCGCCGTGCAGAGCTCAGCCTGCAAGAGCCCTCCGTGAGTGCGGAGGGCTCAAAGCTGCCCTCTGCCTTCTCCAGGAGCGCCGATGCTCCACCCTCTGGCTCTGTCTTCCAGCCCTCCCTGGCCCAGCTGGGGGTGAGTCATTCCCTGGTGCTGTGTGTGTTCGCCTGCTGCCCTGCCTCTGCCTCTGCCCCAGCTCCAGGCGTGCAAAGGCTGTGGGGCGCCACTGATGCTGTGGCCGTGCTGCTCACCACGTGCCATGTTGCCACCCCAGCCCAGGCCAGCCACTCGACGCTTAACCCAGCCCCAGCCAATGCCTGCCCTCCCCAGCACAGCAGGACTCCGAGCTGGCTCCCAAGGCCTCCTTTGCACCCGTGCCAGACGAGCCCCTGTGGGGGGGGCGCACATACTCTGAGGACCTTGCAGACGAGAGCGTGAGTTGGAGGGCCACAGGCCCTGCGCAAGGGCAGCTGCGCTTGCACGTGCGCGCACAGGGCTTCAGGGTTAGGTTCAGGGTCAGGGTTTGACCGCAGGGTAAGGGTTAGCTGTGCAAGCAGCGCAAGCTGTGCACTTGGTCAGAGGTGAGGATGAGGGTAAGGGTGCACAGGTGCCGCCTGCAGCTGAGGCTCTGCAGGTGAACGGTGCCCCCCTCTTGCCCCCAGCTGTGCGCCCGCCCTGCTTGCAGCAGGGGCCACCACACTCCATCAGGCGCAGTCCCTTCTGCTCCTCCTGCAGCTGCAGCTCAACGGTTGCCGCCGCACTCCATCACGCGCAGTCCACCTTGGCTGGAAGCCCGTGCCGCAACCTGAGCCCCTTGCGCACAGAGCTTGACATGGGCACTGCACGACCCCACCCGCTGTCCCTCGCAGCCAGCAGCGCCGCAGGTGAGCCAGCACCCTGTGTGCCCCTGCAGAGGCCCCTGCACACGAGGCACAGGCCCACGCTTGCATCTCGGCGATTTGTTCCTTGGCCGGAGTCGGGTTGGTTTAGTCGGTCATTGCGGGTGCAGATTGTTTCTTGGTGGGTGAATCAGTTGATCTCTGGGTGTGCAAACTGTACCCACAAGGCATAAGGCCAGCGGGTGTCCTGGTCCATCCACAGGGTTGGCCACAACACTGTCTGCCCCCCCTCCCTGGCTGCCCTGCCGGGCTGGTGCTGACTGTGTCTTCTGGGTCGTGGCCAGGTGCAGCTTGTCTCCTGGGCCAGAGAGCAGCACACAGGTGCAATCCACATGCATGCCGCTCCGCCCTTGCCGTGACCCCCCCCCATGCAGGCGGCATCTGCATGGATGGGAGCGGGGATGGAGCCCCAGCCACCATGCACAGCTGGCAGCAACCAGCAGCAGCCCCTCATGAGACAACAGCCCACGCGGCCGTGGCCGTCCAGCGGCAGGTGCAGCAACAGCACACAATCACGTCAGCAGCCTTGCAGCAGCAGAAGGAGCAGCATGCGCGTGATGCAGCAGCCCTTCTGCAGCAGCAGGAGCAGCTCGCCCATGCCGCCATGGCCCTGCAGCAGCAGCAGAAGCACGGGCGCAAGTCAGCGGCCCTGCAGCAGCAGCAGCAGCAGGAGCAGCACCAGCACGCCACCGCAGCCTTGCAGCAGCAGCAGCAGCAGCAGCAGCAGCAGCAGCAGGGGCAGCAGCAGGGGCAGCTCGCCTCTGCTGCAGCGTCCCTGCACACTGCTCCTCACGCAGGAGCAGCACCCCATGCAGCCAGGCACACGGATGGTGCTGAACTCGGTGTGGCTGCTGAGGTGCGGTCGTACGATTGCAGGAGCTGCTCGCGCGTGGGGCGCGTGCACACACCCACGCAGCCGTGCTCCTGCCGCCCCCAGCACTCCCTTGCCACGCAGGAATGGCAAGCACTCGGTTCTGCCCAGGAGTCAAGACGCAACAAACCAACAGCCCACGCACGTCGCCCTTGTGTGTCACCCCCTTTTTCCACTGACTCGCCCCCTGCCGCAGGGCACCTCGTCCCTGGGCCGCCCCACGCGCGAGCGCGTCCGCGTGGCAGTGCGTGCGCGGCCTCTGCCCAACCTGCAGAAGGAAACCCTGGCGTGGGAGATCAACAGCAAGCGGTGGGTCTGGGCGCCCGCTCGAATGAGCCTGCTGAACGTGCATGCATGGCACGCGTGGTGTGCTTGCTCGCGCATAGCCCCTGCCATTCGCGCCATGGGGTGCTGCCCACTCCCAGCCGTGCAGGGGAGCGGCTCCCTTGGTCTGGGACGCGCCTGGGTGGCTCAAACCCCCCCCCTTCCAACTTGCGGCACCTCGCAATGTGCAGCAGCCTAAGCAGCCACTGCCATTGGGAACACCTCGCAATGTGCTGCAGCCTGAGCAGCACCGCCCAGCTGGGGAGGCAGTCGCTGGCGCGCGCGCACGAGCACCTGGCTGCGCCACCCCCCGGGCCGCCTGCCCCTCACCCCGCACCCCACTTTCCACACTTCGCCACCCACACCTTGCACCTTGCCCTCGCCCTCGCCCTCGCCCTCGCACCCCACCCTCGCACCTTGCCCTTGCACCCACACCTCGCCACCCACACCTCGCACCCGCACCTCGACTCCCACACCTCACACCTCGCCACCCCATCGCACACAGCAGTGGCCCTCACCCCGCCCCCCCGCACGCCCCTCCTCTTCCCTCCCCCCCTCCCCCCCC
>LFIK01002807.1_pt1 | contig 14130 bp, 21 predicted proteins | sample 643401 | NCBI WGS metagenome assembly LFIK01 (sample SAMN03777447, study PRJNA286221) | soda lake metagenome | biome: soda lake; feature: Kulunda steppe; material: water; isolation source: sample T5-Br brine of Lake Tanatar-5 | place: Russia: Kulunda steppe | collected 2010-07 | reverse complement strand
TTGCAGCCTGCCAAGCCCTCCAGACATCGGTCGGGGCGTCGACGCAGGAACCCGCCGGACCGGAACACGCCCACGCAGCGTGAACGCCACCCGGAAACCCCCACCTTCAGGTGGGGGAGGACGTCATATGCCCCCCACCATCACCGACACCACCCGCGCCGTCACAGCTGACGACGACCACAACTTCCGGGCCGGTACCCAGGCCCACATCGTGGCTGACTCGGTCGCGCCGTCCGGCGTGCGGCTCACCACCCTCGACGTCGTCCTCCGCCGGTACGTGCTGAGTGAACAAAACACGCATCGGACGATGTCGCGAAACTCGAGTAGCTCTCGTGCCATCCCGGTCGGCAAGCAGGTCGACCGGGTCGTGAACCACCCGGCAATGCCGGCCGAGTGGGGCCTGAACCGGCCCGGCATGCAGGCCGACGAGGTCCTCGACGACGAACTGGCCGCCGCCGCCAGCCAGGTGTGGCTTGAGGCGCGTGACGCTGCGGTGCAGGCCGCGCAGCATCTCGCGTCCCTCGGGGTCCACAAGCAGGTCACGAACCGGCTGCTCGAACCGTTCCAGTGGCAGCGGGCGCTAGTGACCGCAACCGACTGGTTCGGGTTCTTCGCGCAGCGGCGGCACCGTGACGCCCAGCCGGAGATCCGCGCGGCCGCTGACGCGATGTTCGACGCGATGGCGGCCTCCACGCCGGCCGAGGTCGGCTACGGCGACTGGCATCTGCCGCTGGTCGATACGGGCGAGCTGGCCGAGCTGGGCCAGGACGTGGCTCGCAAGGTGTCCGCAGCCCGGTGCGCCCGGGTGTCGTACATGACGCACGACGGACGTCGTGACGTCGGCAAGGACCTGGAGCTGTTCGCCCGGCTGGCGGACGCCGACCCGCCGCACCTGTCGCCACTGGAGCACGTCGCCACACCAGTCGATCCGGACCGTGCCAACTGGCTGCAAGTACCCGGCAACTTCCAGGGCTGGCGGCAGTTCCGCCACGAGCTCTACCCCGACTGGTGAGAGGGCACGCCTGACAGGTAGGCGCTACGGGCGACCGTGTGCGGCTCGAGCGGGGCCACCCCACCTTGTTGCGACTGGCGCTGCAAGCGGAAGGCCCGAACTTGCAGGTAGGCCTCGAAGGGAGCGCACCTTGAGTAGCGACACGATTGACCCATGGCCACAATGGGTGGAGAAGCGCAAAGAGGCCCTGGATACGCGCTCATTCGGGCATGAGCTCTACTTCGTGCAGCACATCTTGCGCCACATCCCAGAGATCGACCCGACCTGGGTGACGCACGAGTATCCCTTCACGGACTCCCGAGGGAAGAACCGTCGGGTCGACTTCGTCCTCCAGCATCACTCCCTAGATCGCGCTATCGCCATCGAGGTTGATGGCAAGAACAAGACAGGGCGCAGGCCCACCCACGCTGAGCATGATGACTGGCTCCTCCGACAGAACGCAATAACGAGGCTGGGGATGCGCCTTTCCCGGTTCTCGAACAGCCAGATCGCGCACAACCCTATGGAGGTTCGCAAGGAGATCCGGCAAGCCGTCGCAGAGGAACAGATTGCCGCCAAGCTCCGGGCACCTCAGCCCGCTGCAGCTTCCTCGCCCCCGCCCAATCCTGACCCTGTGCCCCAGCCCGCTGCGGCTTCCTCGCCCCCGCCCAATCCTGACCCTGTGCCCCAGCCCGCTGCGGCTTCCTCGCAGGCTGGAAGGCCTGTCGTTGCGGCACTTGCCGCCATCGTGCTTGGTGTCGTCGCGTTCGCCTACATGGGAGGCAGCAGCGAGCCTGACGCGAAACCAGCCGTAGCCGCAGAAGAACCAGCACCGCCGGTCGTGGAAGAACTCGGTGTAGAGCCCCCGGAACGCTTTGCCTGCCCGTCCTCGCACCCAGTGAAGGGCAACGAGAGCTCCAGATCCGAGGAGTTCATCTACCACGTGCCCGGCGGCCGGTTCTACGACCAGACGAACCCGGTTCGGTGCTTCGCGTCAACCGAAGAAGCAACCCAGGCTGGGTTCCGCGCATCACAACAGTAGAGGTCCCCCTGCCGCTCAGGACTAAACCCAGACAGGATGTCACAGGTGGCATCTAGGCTTATCCGGCCGCCACGAGACTGTGGCGGCCTTCAGATCGGCAGCACACAGGTAGGAGCCCCGATGGCGGTGCGTGAGCAGGCAGAACCGGACCTGGACGGCTGGGCCGACCCCGACCCGGATGACGGCGGCGGGGAGGGCCACACCCCCGAGGTGCGTCGTGTTGGTGCAGACCAGGCGGAAGCGCGGCTGGCCGAGGTTGTCGCCACGTTCGGTGGGCAGCCGCGGCAGCCGCAGATCGACATGGCACGCCACATCGCGGACGCCATCGACGACCGCACAGCTGCCCTGGTCCACGGCCCGACCGGCACGGGGAAAGCACTCGCCTTGGCGGTGCCGGCGTCGCTGGCTGCGGGCCGCCTGCCGGTGCTGATCTCGACCGCGACCAAGGCGCTGCAGCAGCAGCTGTGCGACCACGATCTCCCTGCGATCTCGCAGCTGGACCCCGACCTCGACGTTGCGGTCCTCAAAGGCCGCGGTGAGTACCTGTGCAAGAAGCAGGTCGCTGGCCTGACGGTCGAGGAACCGCTGTTCGACGCGCCCGTGGACCCCGACGCGTGGGACGCCCTGCTCGACTGGGCCGACAGCACCGGCGACGGGGACCGTGCCAACGCTCCCGACGGGGTGTCAGACGCCGCGTGGCGTGCGGTGTCGGTGTCGGCCCGCGAGTGTGTCGGCAAGGACGTGTGCCCGTTCGGAGAGGTGTGCTTCGCGGAGCAGGCCCGCGACCGGGCCCGCGCGGCCAACATCGTGCTCGTCAACCACCATCTGCTGCTCCTCGACGCCCTCGCGGACCGGTGGCTGCTGCCACAGCACGAGGTCGTGATGGTCGACGAGCTCCACAAGCTCGAGCAGATCGCGTCGTCGGTGTTCGGTGCGCAGGTCCACCCCAAGACCATCTCGGACCTGGCCGCGCAGGCCGGCCGCCACGTTGACGCCAAGATCGTGGACCGGCTCGCTGACGCCGGCGACGACCTCAAGGACCTGCTCGCCGAGCTGCCGACCGACCAGCCCGTTGACGTGACCGTTGAGCCGGCCGCCGGGGTCCTGGACGAGCTCGCAGGGGCGGTCCGCCGCTGCGCCGAGGGGTTCACCCAGGCCCGCAACGCCGCCGCGGACGACGCCGCCAGCACCGACACTCTGATCCGGCTCGAAGCGATCGCGGCAGGGCTGCGGTCCGACCTGGGCCTGATCGTCGGCAGCGACGACGGCCAGGTCGTGTTCGTCGAGCAGGGCCGCGGGTCGTCCCGCACCCTGAAGGTCGCCCCGATCGACGTTGCCCCGACACTGTCGGAGCTGCTGTTCACCGACCGGACCGTGATCGGCTGCTCCGCCACCATCGCGGTGGGCAACAGCCTGGACCCGGTTGCGTCCCGCATCGGCCTGGACGACCACCCGTGGCGGCCGCTGCTGGTCGACAGCCCGTTCGACTACCCGTCCAACGCGCTGCTGTACGTCCCTCGGGACGCCCCCGATCCGCGCCAGCCCGGCTACGACGACATCGCGTACGACACGACGCTGCGCATCATCGAAGCGGCCCAGGGCCGGACCCTGTGCCTGTTCACGTCGTGGACCCGGCTCAACGCCACCGCGGACTGGCTTGCCGGCAGGCTCCCGCCTGGGGTGGAGACGCTGGTGCAGGGCGACGCGCCACCGCGTCGCCTCATCGAGCGCTACATCCACGAGCCCAACAGCGTGCTGCTCGGTGTCGCATCGTTCTGGGAAGGCATCTCGGCCGAGGGGCTCTCGTCGGTCGCGGTCGTGATCGACAAGCTGCCGTTCCCTCGGCGCGGCGACCCGCTGATCGACGCGCGCCGGCAGGCTGCCGGACAGGCCGGGTTCTCCAAGGTCGATCTGCCGTTGACCGCCATCACCCTTGCGCAGGGCGTCGGCCGGCTGATCCGCACCGTCGACGACTTCGGGCTGATCTGTGTGCTGGACTCGCGGTTGGCCACGGCCGGGTACCGCAACACGCTGCTGGGGTCGATCCCGCCGGCACGGCGCACCATCAACCTCGACCTGCCTGACGGGATGGCGCTCACTGCCGACCCTGACGACCAGATCGCGCAGCTGACAGCAGTGCCAGGCGGGCCGCCCGCACTCCCGTGGCTGCAGGCCCGCCTGGCCGCAGCAGGCAGCTGACAGACGGCCGCAGCGGACGACCATGACAGCCAGCCGAACCCGGAGGCTGGCTGTGAACCGTCGCATCGTTGGGCGCTGCACCGACACCGTGCGGACCTGGTACGGGCCGGACGGCTACGACCAGCACGGGTTCAACCGTGCGGGCATGCACCGTGACACCCGCGACCGGTGGGGCCCTGACGGCCGCGACCGTGACGGCAACGTGAAGCCGTCGCTCGTGCCGATGCTGACGCGCTGACATGCTGGGCGCGTTGCCTGACGGGTTCACCCTCTGTCCGGTCTGCAGGGCGCGGGCCTACCGGGGGTCGGCGCCGTCGTGTCCGGCCTGCCCGGCACCGGAGGTGGACACCTCCACCGTGCCGGCCGCAGCCCCTACGCCACGGCAGCTGCGGCCCCGGCAGGTGAAAGGCCCGGCGGGTCCGCCGCCTGCGCCGCCGCGGCCGAGGTCCGGGACAGCGTCGCCGGCGGTGCCTACCCGGGACCGTCGCCAGGCTGCGGGGCGTGGCACGCTGGTGGACGGCACCGCACCCGAGCCGACATCGGCGCCAACGCCGGTGGCCGTGCCGCGGCCCGTCGCAGATCCGGTGCGGTTCACCGTGCCGGGCCGGCCGGTGCCGAAGGGCCGGCCGCGGGTGGTGCAGCGCACCGAACAGCAGTGGGACGGCACCGAGTCGTCCCGCACCGTGGCGTACACCCCGCACGGCACCCGGGACTGGGAGGGCACGGTGGCCCAGGTCGCCCAGCTGCATGTGCGCTGCCCGCTGGACGGGCCCGTGGGCGTCGAGCTCGAGTTCGCGGGGGCGGCCCCCAACGCCGATCTGGACAACCTGACCAAAGCGGTACTGGACGCCCTCAACGGCGTTGCGTTCAACGACGACCGGCAGGTCGACCGGCTGGTGGTGGTCCGCAACCGGCGTGACGACATCGCCGAGGGTGTGACCATCACCGTCCAGCCGCTGCGATGACAGCCAGCAGCAGCCAAGGAGCACGCACGATGACCGACACAGCAACGCAGCTGCTGCCCCGGTGCGAAACCGTCAACGCTGACGGTGTGCGCTGCTCCAAGATCCTGTACCCGTCCGCGCCGGGCGAGCTGTTGCCCCACACGGGCCCGTGCGCGTTCCTGCCGTGGCAGGGCCGTTAGGCGACCTGGGTTCAGGAGGGGACGGCATTTGGGTGTGGTGGGGGACACGGATGCCGTGTCACACCCCTGCGGCATGCTTAGTAGATGACCCGAGATCCGCGTCGCTCGCAGGCCACCGATGATGGCCTGGTGACGCGCGCGGTCGAGGTCGTGTTGGACCCGTCCCCGTCGCAGGAACGGTGGCTCAGGTCGTATGCCGGTTCGATGCGGGCGGCGTACAACTGGGCGCTGGGCGAGGTGCGCGACAACCTGGAGGTCCGCGCGGGCGAGCGTGCCCGCGGGCTGGCTGAAGACGAGCTGACACCAGCACTGTCGTGGTCGCGCGAGTCGTTGACCTCGAGGTGGCGGCAGGTCCGCGACGAGGCCCATCCGTGGTGGCGGGACGTGTCCATCCACGCGTTCCGCACCGGCCTGGACAACGCCGCAGCAGCGTTGGACAACTTCTCGCAATCGAAGGCTGGGAAGCGTCGCGGCGCCAAGGTCAGGTTCCCCCGGTTCAAGAACCGCCACTCCCGGCAGGCGGTCACGTTCGTGGAGCTCGCCGACGGGGTCGACCACCACCACTGGATCAACCCCGACACCCGCGCCCACGTCCGTCTGATGCTGCCCCAGCGCGCCAACGACGGAACGTGGGAACGCCGCCACACCCGCCCCAAGTCCCAGCAGGCCCCGGGACGGGACCGCCGGTCCGAGATCGCGTGGCTGCACACCCTGCAGCCCGACACCGTCAACGAGGTGTGGCAGCTGTGCGACACCGGCCGGGCGAAGGTCCAGGCGCTCACGATCAAGTTCGAGGGCGGCCGGTGGAAAGCGGTGTTCCGCCTGCGGCTGCTGGACAGCACCCGCCGGCTGCGCAACCCCGGCGAGCCCGTACGCCAGCACGGCGGCACGGTCGGTGTTGACCTTGGGCTGAAACACCTCGTGACCCTTGACCGGCCGATCCCTGGGCTGACCGACGAGCACGGTCACGTCCCCAACCCGCGGGTCCTTGAGCAGCATCTGGCGCGGCTACGCCGCCTTGACCGGGCGATCGCTCGGTGCGAGAACGGCAGCAAGAACCGGGCCAAGCTGCTGCGCCGCCGTGCGAAGTTGCACGGCAAGATCGCCGCAACCCGCAAGCTGTACCTCCATGAGCTGTCCCGACGGGTGGCGGGCGGGTTCGACCTGGTGTGTGTCGAGGACCTCAACGTCGCAGGGATGGCCCGACGCAAAGGCCTCAAGAACGGCCGTTCGGTGGCTGAGGCGTCCATGGGCGAGCTGGTCCGCCAGCTCGACTACAAGACGGCCGATCGTCGCGCTGGGCTGGTGCAGATCGGCCGGTACTACCCCAGTTCACAGATCTGCTCTGGGTGCGGGGCGAGAACCAAGCTCGCGCTCTGGCAACGGGTCTACCACTGCCCCGACTGCGGCCTCACCCTCGATCGGGACGTGAACGCCGCCCGCAACATCGCCGCTGAAGGCCTCCGCCTCCAGCGCTTGCAGCATCAGCAGCACGTCGCCTCGATACGCGGGGAGACGCGAAACGGCGAGCCGAGACCCGGTGAGACCGAACCAGTACCTGACGGTGCTGGTGGGCACGGGTCGTTCGAGGCCGCAACCGGACCAGCAGCCGTCCCCGTGGCGGCCGCGTAAGAGACGGACGCGGCCCCGCTCCTGCACAGGAACAGGGCCGGGTTCGAGCAAGCCAGGTTGTGCACACCCATCACACCTGACTGCCGAACCTAAGCGGGCTGCAGGTTGCGGCCGTTGAGGAGGTCTTTCGGGACGGCGATGTCGAACCCGCGGACGACGCCCTGGAAGACCCGGACGCTCGCGATGGCGGCTTCGATGGGTGCGGTGAGCCGGATGCGGGCGGCGACGGGCGCGGGGATGTAGCCGGCCTGTCGGCCGTTGAGGATCACGGCGATGGCGTTGGGGTCGTGCGGGTTCGCGGGCTGGGGGGCGAGCCACGCGGGCTGGCCCTCGACAGCGGTTGCGACGACGGCTTCGCGGCCGTTCTCCATGGTCTGCCCAACGAGTGGGACCTTGACGGTGGTGGGCATCTCAAGCTCCTGTCTGCCCGGGTTGTCTACTGCTACAGAAGCTACAGGTGGGGTGTGACGTGGCGACGTCGTGGGGAAGGTCCAGGTACGGCCCACCCGGCATGGACATCGTGTCGCACCTGTGGTGCATGGTCGGCCGCCCCGCCCATCGAGCGAGCAGCCATGGCAGAGCTTCCCCCCGCCCTCGAGCCCGTCGAGATGCCCGAGGCACGCACCGCCGAGGCGTTCATCAACCGTCGGCATGCGTTCCCGTCGCCACCGCACCCGGACCTGATCGGCCGGCTTGAGCTGCCCGGGATGTGCGACGACGAGCTGATGGCGCTGTTCGCCGAGGCGCACGCGTGGGCCGAATATCTCGACTGGCAGGTTGGGCTGCTGGCCATCGACGCGAAACGCTTGGCACGCAAGGCCGAACGGTCCCTGAACAGCAAGGTCCTGTCGCTGCGTGATGGCGACGTCAAGACCAACGCTGAGGCGGTCCGGATCGCAGAGAACGAGCCGGTCATCCAGTCGCTGCAGGACCGGGCGGAGGACGCTGCCGACCGTGAAGCGATGTGCCGGCGGGCCCTGTCCGCGTCGGAACGGGCGGCCGACAAGTTGTCGCGGGAGATCACCCGGCGGGTGAAACGCGACCCGATCGAGCAGCGCGCAGCGAGGTACGGGACATGAGCGACGCCGTGATGGACGGCTGGTGGCAGCAGAACGGCCACCTGTGGACCCGCACGGCCAACGGCGTGGCGCTGCTCGTGACGGGCGCGGGGGCCGGGCAGTGGCGGTGGGAAGCCCGCCACGGCGGCCGTCTGGTCGCCTGCGGCGGCCACGTCAACGCCGTCGACGCGGCCGCTGCGGCCCTGCATGCCGCCGAGCGGATCGCGGCTGCCCGCAGCTGACCGTCGCCGTGTCACATGCCAGGTGCATACTCGTTCCATCAGCTCAACAGCCCACACAGATCGGAACATTCCAATGTCGACCAGCCCTCCCTCCGTCCGCATGGCCCGGTACGACGCCCGTCGTGACGTCACCGCCGCCCTCGACAGCCTGTTCGCCCCGCTGCAGGCCCCCCTGGGCGCGTTCGGTGAAGCGCTCGCTGGCCGCGAGGGCCTCACCCCCGAGCAGCAGGCCGCACAGCTGTCTGCCGCATCCACCGCGCTCGGTGAGCTCAGCGAGGCGCTCGACACCCTCGACGTGGACAGCACCGTCGCGCAGCTTGCGATGCTGCAGGCCCGTGTCGACGCGGCCGTGGAGTTCGCCACCGGCCGCGATTTCGACGCCCACATGGCTGCCAAGGCCGCCGCGGGCGACGGGGCGCTGGCGTCGCTGACCGGCGACGGGTTCGTCACCCCCGACGAGGCCGTGGGCGACTTCCTGGCCGCGTCCCTGACCGACGACCTGGACAGCTGAGCTGGTGGGGAAGGTCACGGTAGACCCGGACAAGGACACGGACATGGCGGCGCTGCACCTCGCCTACGACGGCACCATCTGGATGGTGGCCGGCGACCTGCGGGACCCGGCCTGGCCGGAGCGCACCAACCTGGACGTGCAGGCTGCTGTGCATGCCGACCTGGCCCGCCGCAGCAGCCGCCTGACCGTGGACGGCTGCTCCTCCCCCGCCCGCCTGCTGCTGGCCGTACCTACCCAGCAGCAGGCCCGTGCGCTGCTGCTGACCGTGCGCCGTGTTGAGGTGTTCCGTGCCGAGCAGCCCGCGATGAAGGTGGCCGCATGACCGTCACACCGACGACACCGCTGACGCTGGCTGATGCGGACGGGCACACCGTCCTGGTCCGTTTCCACCACAGCCCCCGGACCCTGACCGGCCAGGTCGTCGTCGACTACGACCTGGACCTGATCCTGCATCTGCGGTCCGGCACGGTCGCGGTCGTTGCGGCGGTGTACGCCGCCGAGGTCGTGGTCGAACCCGAAAGTCCCGACCCGTCCGACGCGACCGACCTGCTGGTTGAGGAACGCAACTGTGCGGCCTGCGGGGACGACGGCTCCGGCCGGGCGCTGCAGCGGTCCCGTGCGGTCGCGCTGACCGGCGACGGGCGCGGGTTCGGGCTGTGCGCCACCCATCTGCGCCAGCACGGGCAGGCGCTCGCAGACCGCAACGTGACGGTGGTGCACACCGTCAGCTGAACCCACCCACCTGGACATCGTGTCGCAGGAGGGTCCGACACTGAAGACCTGAACGAACTTCCCGTCACACGGCGGGTCGAAGGAACCGAACACTACGCACAAGGACGAACGCCAATGGCCTTCGAGTCCAACATCGCCACCGTCATCGGCAACCTGACCGACGACCCCGACCTGCGCTACACCAACGGGGGCACCCCGGTCGTCACGATCCGGGTTGCGTCCAACCGCAAGTTCACCAAGGCAGACGGCACCGAAAGTGAGGAGACCTTCTACGTCAACGCCAACCTGTGGCGTGACGCCGCCGAGAACGCCGCCGAGAGCTTCTCCAAGGGCGACCGTGCCGTCATCATCGGCCGGCTGCGGACCCGCTCCTACGAGAACAAGGATGGCCAGACCGTCTGGACCACAGAGATCGAGGCGGACGAGGTTGCCGGCTCCACCCGGTTCGCCCGGCTGCAGGTCACCCGCCAGGGCAACGGTGGTGGCAACAAGCCCCCGACCGCTGCAGCCGCTGCCGCTGCAGCCGACGGGAACAGCCAGGACACGGGGGATATTCCGTTCTGACGGCGGCAGAAAACGAAGGGTGATGTCGCGGTAGACGTCACCCCATAGCTCCGCACCGCCAGCCACTCGGCGGCTGCGGCACCGGCAGGGCCCCACGCCACGGGGAAGGGCGAGGGGCCCTGCCGCATGTCCGGGCGACCATGGGCGATGCCGTGGGGGACACAGCCAACTGGCCGGCCTCCATACTGGCCCCACCAGCCCAGGAGACCACCGATGAGCCGCCCCGACACCCGCTCCCCCATCACCGTTGCGCTGACCTACCGGCCCGCGACCGTCGACCACGACCAGATCGACGAGGTGTGCCTGCAGGCACCCGCGGCCGGCTACCAGGCGGTGCTGCCCCTGGTTGAGCACAACGAGACGGTGCGGCTGCTGGGCGTGGTCGACACCGACGACCTCGACCGGGCCGTCACGGTCGCGATCGCTGCGATCGGTGACCAGCTTGGCGACCCCGTCGCCGCTGAAGCCCTCACCAACGACGAGTTCGAGCAGCAGAACCGCTGACAGGCGGGCCGCACGGCCGACCATGGCCGTCACCCGACCTGGAGTACGCCGTGCCCACCACGCTCGCTAACGCCGCTGCCGCCACCGACATGACCGCCGACGGCATCGCTGCACTCACTGGACAGGCCAACGACGTCGTCTCCGGCTGGTTCGACGTTGGGATCGTGCCCAGCGAACATCGCAACGCCGTTGCGGCAGCCATCGGTGTTGACCCGAGCGACCTTGGCGGCAACGGCAACGCCCCCGCTGCCAAGCCCGCCGCAAAGAACGCCAGCAAGAAGCCGTCGCGCCGCAAGAGCGTCGACCGTGGGGTGGCGGCCGAAGTGTCGAACGCGATCCGGTTGTGCGTCGAGGTCGCAACGATGCCGCCCGCAACCCGCACCCTGCTTGAACAGGTCGGCCAGATCGACGTGGACGACACCGCACCGGCCGACCAGCTGTACGCCACGGTGGTCCGGCTGCTGTCGCTACCGAAGCCGACCGCTGACGCGCTTGCAACGCTCGACGCGCTGCTGCAGATCACCAACCCGATCAAGGTCGGTGCAGAACTTGGCGCCAAGGGCCGACGCGAACTTGTTGAGATCCACCGGGTTGCACTTGCCCTTTCTGGCCGCTCTGCCGCTGAGCTGTCCTCCGGAGATGACGCCCTCCTGGACGTGGCCGAAGCTGTCGGCGAACTCGACGGCGACGCCACCCGGATGCTGTCGTGGCTGCGTGCCGCCGCGTGACAACGACCCACCTTGCCCGTGCCACCGCAGCTGCCCTGACAGCAGCGGTCGTGGCTGGCTGCAGCCCCGCCCCGCAGACAGCTGCGGTGACGTTGCCGGACACCACCGTGGAGCAGCCAGCCGACGCCCCGCCGTCACGCATCGACCGGCGGTCCGACCCCGCCCCAGCGGCCGCACTGCCTGACGTGGCCCTGGTCGCGTTGACCACCGACACCGTCGACCCTGACCCGCAGGTGTGGGCCGAGGCGTGGGAACAGCTGACCGTGGAGCTGCCGGCCGCACCGCGGGCCATCACCGAGGTTGCCGAAGCGCACCAGCCCGCCAGGCCGCTGGTCGATGACCAGCCGGCAGACCGGACCGGCCGTATCGCTGTCGCGATCGACGAAGCTGTCCGCGTCGGGTTGCGTGGCAACAAGCTGGTTACCGCCATCGCCATCGCAGGGGCCGAGTCGAACTGGCGGGCCAACTTCGACAACTCGGAGTCCGGCCCCGACGGCGGCAAGCTCAACTCGGACGGCAGCATCGACTACGGCGTGTGGCAGATCAACAGCGTGCACAACCCGCCGATCCCCGACATCTACCGGCCGGCCGTCAACGCCGACCACATGTGGCGGATCTCGGAACACGGCACCCGCTGGACCCCCTGGGTGGTTTACAACACGGGCGCCTACCTGCAGTTCGTTGACATCGCTGAGGCCTCGATCGCACTGTGGCAGGCCGAACGTGAGCTGGTGGTGCGCTGATGCGTGCCGACGCTGCATGGCATCCCGAAGTTGCTGCTGGTGCGCTGTTGCGGCTGGTCACCACCGAAACGGCTGACAGTGCCGTGATCGCGGCCGCATGGCGGAACCTGGCCGGTGCGGTCGGTGCGGACGCCGCCGGGATCCACCTTTACACCGTGGCGTGCAACCGCGGCCTCGATGGCGACGACGTTGTCGACATCGCGGTGCAGGCCGCTGTCTGGCACGGGTGAGTGCCCTTGCTGCTGGGCGCGTCCCAGACTGCTGGGGCCGCTGACCGTGCCGGGCACGTCGGCGTGTCTCAACCTGCAGGCATGCTCGCTCACAGCAGATCCGCAGCCGACAGCAGTCCGGTCCGGCCCGTTCACCACAGCTCGTGGGGAAGGTCCAGACAGACCCGACCAAGGACCACATCATGCCCGCCCTGGACGTTGCCGCCCTCCCGTCGATCTCGGTGCAGGACGCACTCAAGCTGTACGACGCCGCCGCAGAACATCTTGCTGACAGCGTGGAACGCTCCATCCGGACCCGAACGGCCCTGCATGACCGCGCGATCGTGAAGGTCGCGATCTCTGACCGGTTCGACCCGAAGGTGACCGCGATCCACTATGCGGGCCGCATCGAGCGGTCCAGCGTGGACCGCAACGAGCTCAACAAGGTCCTGACGGACGAGCTTGAAGCGGTCGACAAGCTCGGGATGGTCAACGACGGCCCCGTGCAGTTCGCGGTGCACACCGGACTGCGGCGGGTTCGCTGATGCTGCGGGCCCTGCTGCTGATCGGGCTGCTGGTCGCCGGCGGGATCGCCACCGGCTGGGTTGTCCTCGGCCGTGACGCCCCCGTTGACCTTGACGCTGACGACGCAGCCGAACAGCTTGCAGACCGCTGCCCCGAACTGTCGCTGTCCGACGCGGGCGCCACCATCACCGCGCTGCGGCAGGCGGCCTCCACCGACGACGACGACGGGCTGGTCCTCACCCCGTCCGACGCCACCGGCCCGCTCGCAGACGCCACCGGCCCTGCCCGCGACTGCCTCGCATCTGCCCGCCTCACGGTCCGCACCGCCGACGGAGACACCTGGACGCTGGACCGCAGCATCATCGACCGGTTCGCCGACGCTGACGAGGACCAGGCCCAAGGGTTCCTGCGCATCGTTGGCGGCGGCATCATCGACGCCACCCGCGAGTTCTGGGACACCGTCCGCAACCGCTGAAAGGCAACCTCATGTCTGCACGTGCCCAGGTCCGTGACGCGTTCATCGACCTGCTGGTCGATGGCCCCGGCCTCACTGATGTCGAGATGATGGCCACCGCCCGCGGGTTCGAGATGGCCTGGCCTGCAGGGTTTCTGGTCGATGTCCGTCTGGACCCAGGCAAGCCGTGGACGGTGAGCGTTGATCCGCTTGAGGGTGGCGAGGCCCGCACCGGGCAGGTCCCCACGACCGGAACCTCCCAAGAGGTTGCGCGGGCGCTGATGGACCGCATCGTGGCCCTTGCCGCTGCAGGCAGCGCGAAGGCTGCGTCGTGAGCGACGCGACGCACATGCGCGGCTGCCAGGACGAAGGGGTGCCGTCCAAGCTGATGGACATGGCGTCCTCCCCCACCTGAAGGTGGGGGTTTCCGGGTGGCGTTCACGCTGCGTGGGCGTGTTCCGGTCCGGCGGGTTCCTGTGTCGACGCCCCGACCGATGCCTGGAGGGCTTGGCAGGCTGCAACCGCATGCCCTGCGGCAGGTCCCTTACGCGGTGCCTGGCCAGCCGGGACGGCTCTGGTCAGGACGTTGATCGCGGCGTTCACATCCGCGTGGCACCGGTGCCTGCAGGCGACACAGACCCATCGCGCTTGGTTCTCGCGCGACACCGGGTCGATGTGGCCACAGACATGGCAGGTCTGTGACGTGTAAGCAGCTTTGGCGACGGGACGTCGGCCGCCGTGCCGGGCGGTCTTGTAGGCCAGCTGGGTGTGGAGCATCCCCCAGCCCTTCGATGCGATCCCGCGGTTCAGCCCCCGCTTCTGCGCCACCCGGGTGCCGGGCTGTTCGACGGT
>LFIK01002806.1_pt1 | contig 14131 bp, 14 predicted proteins | sample 643401 | NCBI WGS metagenome assembly LFIK01 (sample SAMN03777447, study PRJNA286221) | soda lake metagenome | biome: soda lake; feature: Kulunda steppe; material: water; isolation source: sample T5-Br brine of Lake Tanatar-5 | place: Russia: Kulunda steppe | collected 2010-07 | reverse complement strand
TTTTGCCAAAAAATGGAACCTTGCCAGTGATGGAATGCTCTGGATGCTCAAGGAAGAGTCCATAAATGAAATCGGCTGTATCCATACCTGTCAAGGCCTTGAGCTTGAGTATGTAGGAGTTATCATCGGCCCTGACTTTAAGATTCGGGCAGGAGAGGTGGTTACCGATGTGTATGAGCGTTCTTCTAACGACCGTTCCATATTTGGCATGAAGAAGATGTTTCGTGAAGACCCCGAAAGAGCCACCATACTTGCTGATGAGATCATTAAAAACACCTATCGCACGCTGATGAGCCGGGGGATGAGGGGATGCTTTATCTACTGCACCGATAAGGAAACAGAAGAATACTTCAAAAGCGCTGTGAAATGAATGCCATTATCATCCTTCAGACATGCGGTTACCCGCAACGCCCTTGCGACTTGCTAATGGTTTCCCATATGGGACTTTCACCATCAAGAATTATGAATTACATTCCGGTAAGTTAAGGCACCCATGCAGGACAAACACAGAAGGCGTTTCAAGCAGACTTTTTAAGTGGTCGACACTAAATTTTAACAACTTGGCTCGAGGCTCAAACGCTGGGTCGTAAGGCGTAATATTTATGAGTGAAAGATACTGGCTACTACTGGAAAAATCCGATGACACACGGGTTTCAAAAGGAATTGATGGCTATCAGGATAAAACTGGTGAGTCCTATCATTACGACAGCCTTGTACCAAATCATAAGCAGTTAGCTGCTGATGATTATGTTGTGCTTAGAAAAGAAAACGATATTCTAGGGGTTGGTCGTATAAGTTCAATTTCGCAAGATACTGACTTAAAGATCCACAGAAGATGCCCAGAATGTGAATCGACTGACATTAGAGAGCGAACCACCAAAACTCCTAAATGGAAATGTGGAAATTGCTCCCATGAATTCGAGAGCCCTAATGAAACCATCGTCGAGGTTCAGTCATTTATTGCCACCATAATTGATTTCACTAGACTGAATTCACCACCTGATGTTAGAGATGTGAAATCTTGTGCCGCAAAAGGTGACGGTGTCACGTCACAACTTTCAATCCTCGAGTTAGATTCAAAGCGCATTCAAAATCTACTCGAGGGAATAGCACCAACTTTCTCGGCGAGGAGTCCCAGGCGTAATAAAGGTGGTCAAGGTTTTGGATTATCCCAAGAAGAAAGAAAGTCTGTAGAGTTACATGCGATGCGAATAGCCCGTAATGTTTATGAGGAAGAGGGATGGAAGGTTATAGACAAATCAAGCTCTCATCCATTCGACCTTTTGGCAACCAAGAATGGCCAACAAAGATTTATCGAAGTGAAAGGCACAACTGGTGGAGGGTTGAGTATCATGCTTACCCATGGAGAGGTAAACCATGTGCTAAATCACAAGAAAACATCAGCATTGGTAATTGTCTCAAACATTGTTCTCGATCGATCCGGTTCAGAATTAGTTACCACAGGCGGTGAAGTGTCAACGTTTCAAGATCCTTGGGCTATCTATGAGGATGCACTAGAGCCAACTGAATATAGATATAAAGTCCAACAGAAATCGCCTGATCAAGTAGACGGCCGTGAGCAATAAGCTCACGGTGCGCCTCTCACACCACCGTACGTACGAATCGCATATACGGCGGTTCGTTATCCATCATTCCAATCGCTAGTTTCGATCTCTCAGAAGTACCGCCGAATTAGGAAGCATCCATCTTTAAATCGGTAAAATTAGTACACACACCATCCCCTTCTATCTCCAGATATCTTTTATCGGATTTGAGCCACTTTGTAATACTTGAAATAACTTCTTCAAGAGGCATATTAGTTTTACCTTTAAGCGAACACTCCCAGATCACGCACACTCGCTTTCTGATCTCTAAAAGATGCTTAATATTTTTCTGATCTCGTTTTTTGTTTTTTTCTAACTTCTCTGACCAGTACTCTTTATTGGATTTTGGCTGCTTAAAAAGATGGCAATCATGAACATGCCAGAAACAGCCATTTACAAATAATACAGCGTTATATTTTCTAAGGTGCAGATCCGGCCTGCCAGGCAATTTTTTGTTATACAGTCCGTATCTGAAACCTCTGTTATGCAGAGATTTTCTGATAAGCATTTCAGGTTTCGTATTTTTACTCGTAATTGCGGCCATATTTTTTGACCGAATTTCTTTGGAATGGGTATCAGACATGACTAATAGTGAGCTTATGATATTTTCAGCTTAGCATTGACGCATTCTTCCTTTATATTATAAGGCTAACGTACAAAAGTAAAAGTATTGGGCAGACATGAAGACGTATAAAATGGCAGAGCTTTTCTGCGGTCCGGGTGGACTTGGACTAGGCGCTCTTGAAGCATCAAAGAGTTTTGACAATCTGAATATCAAGCCAATTTGGGCAAATGATATTCATGAAGATACATGTAAAACATACGCAGAAAATATACACGATGAAGATGGTGTTGTTTATTGCTGTCCAGTAGAAGAAATCGATTTTTCAGAAGTTCCTTCTTTTGACGGGCTGTCTTTTGGTTTCCCCTGCAATGACTTTAGCATAGTTGGTGAACATAAAGGAACTAAGGGAAAATATGGCCCACTATACAGCTATGGAGTTAAAGCTATAGAACAGCATAACCCCGAATGGTTTCTCGCCGAGAATGTTGGAGGATTAAAAAGTGCAAATGAGGGAGCGGCATTCTTTCATATCCTGAATGATCTGAAGAATGCAGGTGAAGGTTATACTCTTACTGTAAATTTATACAGATTTGAAGAATATGGTGTACCTCAGAAAAGACACAGGATTGTCATTATTGGTATAAGAAATGATCTTGATTTAAAATTCAGGGTGCCAGAACCTACCACACCTCATCCTGATCAATATATTACAGCTAAAGAAGCATTGGAGGTCCCCCCAATAACTGAAGAGATCGAAAATCACATCTTTACTAATCAGTCTAAAACAGTGATCGAACGGCTTAAGCACATACCACCTGGAGAAAATGCCTGGTATGAAGGAATTCCAGAGAAATATCGTCTTAATGTAAAAGGTGCGCGAATGAGTCAAATATATAGAAGACTGCATCCAGATCAGCCGTCATACACCGTAACTGGAAGCGGGGGAGGAGGCACTCATGGCTATCACTGGAAAGAACCAAGGGCTTTAACCAATCGGGAAAGAGCACGTCTTCAGACATTTCCTGATAACTTTGTTTTTCATGGATCTAAAGAAAGCATCAGGCGTCAGATAGGTATGGCTGTTCCTGTCAGAGGGGCTAAAATAATATTTGAGGCGCTCCTCAAAACCCTCAAAGGTGAGGACTATTCAAGCGTTGAAGCTTCATTTGATCATAATTCTATTATAGAAAAAGAAGTGCTATCTCAACTTGATAAAAAGACAGGATAATTAGTTGAGATAAACTCTTCCGCCCGACTTAATCTTAGTTAAAAAATCCTCCACAGAGCATTCAGGATTTTTCTGTACGTACTTATAAAAATCCCATGCAATCAAAGCTGATGCATTTGTATCAGCTTTATCACGTATCTCAGAAAGCCTCGCTTCTAAATTATCTGTGGTCTTATATCCACCGGCTATGTAACAAAAAAGCTCCAAGACCTTTGCCCTCGGTAAATCATGTGTATCGACTAATTCTGACCAGTTAGGTATATAAGTCTGACAGGCCTTACTAAGATCACTATGAGATAAGGAGTAATATTCAGAAGCTTTTGCATCGAATAAAAATGCCTCATCATTACTAACTGCATATGCATCAGCATAGCCTCCGCTTCCTGAGGTTCTTCTCATATTTCCAGTATGGTAGGCATTCAGGCCAATTTTTTTAAGCAAGCGAACAATAGCTTCTTCAAATTCACCGGCATACTTACCACCTGAGGTCGCAATGTATTGAAACCGATCCTCGAAAAGCGGTGTATTCTGGCTGTCAAGCTTTGTTATAACTGAATTTATTTTGTACTCAGATAATCCAAGTTTACACATCTTCTCGCGAAAATAATCGTAATCTGTCTCATCACGGATTCCCTTAGAAAGAAATTCTATAAATTCATTTCGAATAATAAGCTCTTCAGGATCTCTTATGGGCTCTGACTGTTCAGGTATGCGGACCGTGTCTTTCTTACCATCCCATGCTCCGAAACGCCTCTGAAATGATATTTTATTTTGCTTTATTTCTTCTATTTCTGTCTCAATCAGCTCATTGCTGGAGTTGTTTATAAAATCTTTGGAAAGTCCAGTCAGGCGGCAAATGTAAACTCCATCTTCTTTATTTCTTTCAATCAGCCTCGCAGAAACAAGGTAATTTTGAAATATGTTAGAGATATCGTGTACGTAATTTATCCTTTTATCTATGCTTTTATTTTTTATCCTGCTTGTCCATATATCCTCATTTGCATCAAGAACATCAATGAAAGAGGAACCTGATCGAAGCCTGCGTATTTTGGAAATAACTTTAGTGAATGACTGTTCATGATCGTGTCCGTAAATGATAGCAACTGACATCTCGGGCTTGGTTAAGTATTCAAGCTCTGACATTAGCTGAAGTAAGAATAAAAACGGCCTAACAGTGACATCATGTGATAGATCCACGTTAAGGCCAATGCTGTAAGCACTTGGATACTGTAGCCTGAGCAGCATATTTTGCAAAATCAGCAGAGGTTCGTCATGGCCGCTTACAAGATCTCGTCCCGCTTTAGTAAACTGGATATTGCCTTCTTCATCGTCATAGATCATGCCAAGACAAACAAGCTGGCTTTTATATGTACGATCCCCGCCGGGATTTTTATCATATGAGCCAAAATCCCGCTTTAAGCTCTTTTGCTCAAGCATTTTCTTTACGTGGCTGTCCCATTCTCTATCAGTCGAGGCACTGTTAAAAATGTTCAATATCTGTATCAGTTTCCAAGGCGGAATACGTCTGATGTTTTTAGGAACCATCCAAATTTTACGTTTCATAAGTCACCTGAGTCGCGTTAAGGCTTATACATTTTTAAATACAATCAATTAAAAGAAAAATATAAGCTATGCCTCACTCTGAGTTTTAGAGAATATTTCTTGAGCGAATTTTACCTTTTTCGATGCATTTATCAACAAAGGTCGCAACGGTAGCATCGTTAAGCACCTCAAAAAGCATACCGCTGCCATGTTTATTAATTTCCTCCAAAGCTTTCCGGTAAACTATTCGATCTTTTAGATCTTCATCATTATTCATTTTTTTAATGAATGTTTTGATGATTAGCTTTCTGCTGGTAAAAGTAGGACGTTGTTTTATTTGCTTTCTAATATCAGCTTTTAGAAGCAACCCTTCTAAAAATCCTTCCATATTTTCAGGGTCTATTTCATAAGCAATATAAGCGTTCCACCAGTACCTTGATATTGCATTCAGATCCCTGTAACCTCTGATACCTTTTGCAAAGAAGCGATCGCTAATTTTACTAATGTCTTCCTTTTCATCTTTATATTTAAGCCACCTGTCTCTGCAAAAATCCAGTAGCTCTATATGAGAAAAATATGCCCAAATCGGTTCTTCGCAAGCCAAATCCGGCGTTAATACATTTAATGAATTCCAAACTGCGAGCGAGTTATGAACCTCTGATTCAGGATCATTTTTTGGAATAAGATTTTTAAGCGGGCTAGGATCATAGTTTAACTGAAGAGTACTCCAATTGCTTTTATTTTCTTTTAGATAATCAAAATCACCCGTTCGGTATTTGTCTAAATTACCTTCTATATTCTCTTTTAGCCTATCTATAACATTTTTTCTCAAGAAATGAATTTTCATAAAATACCTGCTAATTATAAATCTTTTAAAGGGTACTTGAGTAGCTTTTGCGCGGCTCTTAGTATGTCACAACTTTCGTAATTTATATCCTTCTGCTGGCACTGCGCATCAAAAGTAATAAACCAATCGTAATCAGTGAAAACCTCAGGGCTTTGCTTCAGGTCTGATAAAATTTTCATCACTGCTTGCATGTAGATACTATTTAACATACTTGTTCTCTCCTTTTTATTTCCTTTCCTTAAACGGGCCAGCTTTTCATGTGTTTTACCACTAGAGCATATTACTATTTTATATTCTTCCGGTTCTACGCCAATTTCTCCAATATCATAGCCGGAGCGTTTCTCTAATTTGAAAATTGTGTCCATGGGAACTATTTTCTCACGCCCAGCAAAAAAAGACTGCTCGTCAGCATATGCTAGTATTATACCGCTCTCAAAACTCCAATTTTTATTGAATTCATCAACTAAATTATCATTGTAATAATTATTTATTTTATGCTTAGTCCAAATTACAGGCCTTAGGTAAACGGTATTTCTAAAAACGCCCCCTTTAATAGTTATAGAACTATCACGGGCCTGCACTTTTAATAACTCTGTATAAAAAGTGGCGGGACATCGAATAAAAATTCCTAACTCTGCATCTCCAGAGTTTATGATACCCTTTAAAGTCTCTTCTCCGATTTCAATGTTAAAATTTATTTTTGTGTCACCCGAATTCGTCTCTTCAACTTCAACCTGATCGCTGAATTTGAAACTTGAATCTTTATAATCATAGGTGTCATTTGAAAGAACTGGATAAGGAAATCTTGCTTCATTATCTAACTTCATTCTCTTCCTCCTGTTCAGTCTGAGTGAGCGCAGAAACTTTGATAGGCCCATCATATAACTCAGCAAATTTAATACTGATTTGATTGCGTCTACCGGCTTCAACAAATACATTTGAAGACTTATTACGTACTTTACGACCGTCAATTTCAGTTACCGCTAACTCAACTTCTTCATCAATGCCACTTGCAGATACTGACAGTGAAATCTCGCCGGTATGGTTAGGAGTGAAAAATATCTCCCTATAATATGCACTGCTATTATCAGGTATCAGATTGCGCAACTCATCTAAATCTACAGGAATTGACTGACCATGACTGCCTTTTCCATTACGGCCCGCCCCCTTTCCACTGCCGCTGCCTCCACCATTACCATTCTCTTCGCTTTGACCTGAACCAGATGCGCCCCCTTCTTCTCCTTCTTTTTTTGTATTAGTTATCTTTTTTGTAGGTCTTCTTTTAGATTTTCTCGCTTTAAACTTAACAGTGCTCAAATCCTCTTCATCTGATTTAGGATCTCTTAAATCATCTTCATCTGAGGCCCGAGGAAAAAACTCCTGCATTTCATCCAGGTCGATAGATTCTTCTGCTTCGATGTATGTGTCTTCCTTAATCATATCTCTTGCCTTTTTGACAAGAGTTTTTATCGCTTTTTTAGAAAGTTTCTTTTTTTCTGGATCCTTTATTCTCTCTGCAGAAAATCCATCATGACTTGGATTTTCGAGCTTTTTCAGATAAGTGCTACCATGCCTTTCTATCGGCTCTATCATTGCTACGAAATTTTCCTGGTTGGGAAAGTGCGATAAAGGTTCACCAAAGTTTTTGAGCGTATCAGTTATATACATTCCATTTCTAATAATACCGATACGCTTAGGGAAATTATCTTGTTGCAAAAGCATTATTGATATTCTTCCCATGTTTTCAATATATAATTGCTTTTTTATCGCTTTTGGGGAAGTCAAACATTTATATAGACAACTGGAAAAACGGAAGCTTTCTTCCAAATAACCGCCTTTTATCTTCTTCAGCAATTCTTCATCGTGAAATATTTTTGAAATATTATTTTTATCAATTTCTTCTCCATCAATTTCAAAAACTATCTCTCCTCTATGAATTGCCACAAAAAAGTTTGCAACCACTGATGCCTTCATTAAGGACTGCCAATCATCCTGACTAAAACCAACTGCAAATATTGAAGTTCCAACTTCTTCTCTACGCATCCATTCAGGTACGTCTTGCTTTTTTTCGATTGGTTCATAATTTGGGCGCCCCCAATATCCAGTTGCTTCTTTTGGTTTACCCTTTTCATCTTCATGTGAAGTAAGAATAGATTTTCCCTGGGCTAAAAATCTTTCCTCGATATTTTCATCAAGATACAAGGTTGAATAAAAGACTGTCTGCAGATCAGAAACAGCAAATGCTGCATTTTTACCGATACCAAAAGATCCGCCAGAATCTTCGTTTTCTTTTACATTAACTCCTTTTCCTTTAACTAAAGCGTGAAAAGGATTCCCCTTAACGCAAGGCCCCTTTGCTCCCTTAGTGTTAAAATCAGATATCTCTAAAATGCTTATAGTATCCCCCTCGAGAATACGTTTAGCCCTATCAAAGAAGTCTATTTCTTTTTCGTCTGATGCAATCTTTCTACACGCGTTTACAGCGCTTACGAACTTATCTAAAGAGGGAAAATCATGGCTTTCAACATCAAGTAACCTGAAAGATAACTTAACAGGTCTTCTCAAAAATACATCATTACTATTTTGACCACACTCTCTTGCAACGCTTGAACATGGTGTGTCTGCATATGTTTCTATACCCGCATGCCCCAAACCTTCTTCTTCCTTGGCCTCATTATTCTTAAAAGTTAATGTCGGTAATCCTCTGTCAGAGGAAAATTGCATAACATTTTTTTCTTTATAGTTTTGTGTGCTCATATAAAATCCCCTTATAATTCAAAATAGTCTTCATCTTCATCATCTGAGCCCTCAAATTTAGCCTTTAAAATTCGCATCTCTTTTTGCAGCGCTCTAATTATCTTATTCGCTTGCTCCTCAGAATACTCATAAGAGCTTTTGTTACTGAGATTGCCAATTAACCGCAGATCTTTGATTGCGCGATTGACTCGTTTATTCGCTAATTCTACAAATTTCTTAGCTGGGTTTCTGCTCACTACATTCCACCTCTTTATTTTATTTATTTAGCACAAAAGTAATGTAATATTTACTATATGCCAAAATATTTATAATATGTATACTACATATATGAAATATAATAATTAAAGAGTAAAATAAAATCGGCTATTATTAGAATATATATATATGATCCATTAATCTCGATTCCGTCCCATGTATTGTCAATATATTATAAACTACTTGACTACCTCATGCTCTTTCAGAGCTTGATTGATATAGTCATTAACTGGAGTTACGCACTGATTTTGTTAAATTTTAGAGCAAAAAAAAGTGACAATTGTGGAAAACTTACTGGATTTTGTACACCGATTATTTGCTTACAACTCCTACTCAAGACACTTGTACCGGCCTATCCATCGTCTTACATGGGCAGATTAGTCATGACCGGTTCACGCGGATGTTTGCAAGTGGAACCATCGACTCCAAGCATCTTTGGGCCCAGTCGAAGCCCTTGGTTGAGGAAATGGTCGATTCCAGCGATTGTGTGGTTGTAGAGATTGATGATACGATCCAGAAAAACCCCCATAGCCGTGAGAAAGATCTGATCTGCTGGCACTACGATCATACAGAAGGAGAAACAATTAAAGGGATTAATTTTCTCTCGGCGGTGCTTACCACCGAAGAGTTGGCGTTTCCCATAGTGGTAGAATTTGTTCGCAAGACCCTTCAAGTCCCTGATGAAAACGGACAACTGCATCGTCGCAGTCAGATAACCAGAATGATTTATTCCGCCGAATGTTGGACATCGATCAAGACGCTGGCCGGCCAGGACCAGCCCCTGAAAGTTTGGCTGCGCGGGATGGACAATCCTCTGCTATTGATCAAACAAGTCTTCAAAAACGAAGATGGTTCAGAAGGGGGTCAGTATTTGGTGGCCAGTGACTTGACGTTTAGTGCATCCGAAATAATCGGCATCTATCAAAAACGATGGAAAACCGAGGAATACCACAAGTCCATCAAACAATGCAGCAGTCTGGGAGACTCTCCATCCCATACACCGGCAACCCAACAAGCGCATTGCATAGCTGCGATCATCAGCTATGTGAAACTCGAAAAGCTCAAACTTGAAAACAGAATGAACCAATTTGCATTAAAAAGTCGAATATGGATTGAGGCTACCCGGCATGCAATGGATAGTATGAGCAAGTTATCCAAATCATCAGATAAATATGCCTACCTAACAACTTAAGTGCTGCGTAAATTCAGCTATGTATTTCTTTAGACAGTATACTTTCAGCTTTTTTTCCAATGTATATTGGTATAGCCCACTCATCTACACCATCTCCCTCCAAATCTTTATGGATAGACTCAATTTACTTTTCTAAAAGTTGATCACTTTCATCACTAATATCCTTATCAATAACTCGGTAGTATGTATCGCTAATATTATTTTTCATAGTATTTATTTTGAAAGTTATAATTCTATTTAATAAAACCGCAATCCGGCAACTCTTCCAGCCACCCTTTAAGTTTTTTTGCTTTATCTACTGCCTCATCACCATCATATGTATAGGCATGGTGAATATTGTCTGTAAATTTACTATTGGCCGTTAGATATCCCTGATTGGTCTTTATAACATATGTGTTCTTTTGTTTTGAAGCCATCGCCCTTAGCTTGGTTAATTTACCCTCTATTTCTTCCTTCCTTTTAGCTGCAAGCTCTGGGTCATCCTTTCCGGATTTAAGTCTATCCTCAATATTATTTAATTCATCCCACAGCTCCTTAAAATATGGTTGTAGATTCATAATTCAGGTGGTTACTCATTTGTTATTTCAATTATGCCCGAGTCTATAATAACATTGGGAAAAGTCTGATCTATTTTTCTACAAATAGCGGTCCTGTATGCTTTTTTCCAGAGTCATCCTTAACCGTAATTATTACATCCGTTTCGACACCGTTATCAGTTTTCTTCAAATCAGGCTGGAAATGTGCATTCTTTACGTCTGTAACTATCCCATTTACGTAGCTGCCTTCAGATTTCTTTACAGTTGCTCGCTGACCATAGAGATCTGACATATCAACTTCAGCTATCTCCAGTTCATTTAAGGCCACAGTGATTATAGGAGGAAAGTTTATACCAGTAGATAAAGGTTTTATTGACGCTCTTGGCCTATCAAGATCCTCAAAAGCTTCTAAGATAACATATAGTTGATCGGCATCTTCGTCGGGCAAAGGTGAATGAAATTTAACAATTTGGCCCTTTTTATCAGGCCGTATGCGTTTTTTCGTGGAGTTCATAGTCGTTAATTTTAAAAGGTTATGCGTTTTATGAAAGTATAAAGTGTAGTCTGTTGTTGCAAAATATTTAAAGATTCAAGAAAGAGAAGGTACTAATACCCTCTCTCTCAATGATTCAGGTCAGTCCTACTGGCCATTCACAGACTCAGCATATTGCTCTGGTTCTTTGTATCCCTCTCGGTGAATAACGCGAGTGTACTCGCCTGATGGTTGCAATGCGAAATGATCGATATCGCCGTGCTTATTTTTGTACGGCAGCACACTTTCGATATTTGCATATGTCCTTTCCTCTTTCTCGTTCAGCACAATGAATAGCGTTGCACTCATTCCGATCAGATTCTCCAGATCAATGCCTTGCTGTAGCTTATCTGGTGTGTACTTGCTTCCTCTCCACTTCTCCAGAAATTTGCGCAGGGACGCCTTTTCATTGAGGGATTTGGTAAACCTTTTTCCCACAATGAATCGTCTGCCCTCCTCATCTTTGGTTTCCAGTTCAAAGATGAGAGAGACTTTGTGTTTGGGCCCCCAAGGGGTCTCCAATTGACCAAGATCAACCGCGTCCACGCAGACTGCACTATGCAATCCTTCTTCTGGAACAGGGTATAGGGATGGGTCTTCTCGTATTAATAATTCAGACATGGTATTCTCCTTATTATTTTACGACGAATCGTCGGGTTGATGTTTGTTTGATAAACTTCTTGCAGAGCGCTGGGTACCGCTGCTTAAGGGCTTTGGTATCCAGTCGATTAGTGGTTTGATTCTTCCAGGTAATCAGATCCCGGCCTCCGGCTACCAATCTCTCGCCCTCAGCTATTGAGTTCTTTAGAAAGGCTTCCAGCAGTTCTTTTTCAAACTCAAGGGAGTTGATCTTCTGGCGAACCTTTACGAGCTCGTCGTAGTATGATTGGTCTTCAGAAGAAGCTTCCACTACTTTTCCATCCGTTGCGTCAGGATACAATATGAGCAGGTCCTCGTTGTTCACAGGCTCCGGTGCGATATCTTTTTGGATATGCAGCGTCCACCATTGGATAATGCGCTCGGTATTTTCATGAATGAAGGATTCATCACGCTTGATCAGGATCGGTTCGTGAAAAATTCCAGTGTCCCTTTCAAAGATTGCTAGATAGGCGTATTTGTACGAAGTAAGCATCAAATAATGCTGAATCTGGTAATCCCACTCTTCGGGATATAACCCTGCTTCATTTTTCAGCCGATAGCTGGTGGTGGATTTAATCTCCAGTACTCCGGGACCATCATGCTTGTCGCTGCTGAGGATCTGCCGATCAATATTCCCTCGCAAAAAGCTGTGTTCTGGATGCTGATACGCATCGGAGATGTTGCGAAGCTTCAGCCCGGTAGTTTGGGTGAACTTTTCGGCAATCATGGGTTCCAGCAGGTGGCCCAGTTCCATCACGGGTGTACTCATGATAGGTTCCTTGCGACCCGTCTTTACAAGCCAGAGCTGAAAGGGAGTAGTCCATGGGGATTCTCCAAGAGCGGCTGCTACTTCAGAACCACCAAGATAATGCTGGCGGGCATGTACCCATTCTTTGGATGGGATGTTATCGAGTATTTTTTTTGTCATGATTATGTTGGTTTTTTAAAGGTTCATAGAAACAGAAAAGGCCTCAATCTGAGGCCTTTTCGTCGTGGTCGGTTGTGTTGTCGTCGGTCTCTCCAAGAATGACGACCCGGAGTAGCGCTTTCAGGAATTCTGCAGCGCTGTCGATGAGGTCTTTCATTTTTTCCTCCCACCAGTTATAATTACAATTATGATTTTGATGATCACTGGGATAGGTAACTTCATAGGGCAAACACCTTGCTGATGTTATCCTGATAGCGGGCTGCATACGCCGGATTCAGCTCATGACTCACATAGTTGGTCAGGCGGTTATACAGCTTCCATTGGGATATACGCCCAATTTCATGTTCTTTGATAACCTGCTCCGCCAATCGCTTGCTGATCTTGTCAGAAACTTTCTCGACGAGCGTTTCATCGACAAGTGTTCTTTCCAGGCGGTCAATGCGGTTTTGGAGCACGGGAAAGTACTCTTTGGCTTCTTCCAGCTTTTCTTCAAGGTTTTCAAAAGAGAATCCGGAAGTATGTTTGGAATAGTAGCGACTAAGTACTTCGCCAAATACCATTCCATTGGAACACACAGAACGAATCGCTCCGTATATGAATTTTACACCCTCACTTTTGTCATAAGAGTTATGAAGATATGCGCTCAAACAGATATCGGACTCGCTATCCTTTAAGCGAAGCTCAGGAAAGGTAATGACAAGCCTCATACGATTGCTATCCACAAAGGAGTGATTAAAATCAAAGCGGAAGGTATGGCCACACATGGCAAGTTCGCGTAGGAGTAAATCAATAAGCTCGGCATTGCGTACCAGTTTGTAGCTGGATTTCACAATGCTGATGACATTGTTTGTGTCTTCTCTGACAATGGCCTTGTAATCACTTGGAAGAAAGGTGGTTTTTTCGTCCAGATTGATCATGGAGTGTTTACTGTTATCAACGGCGATTTTGCGCTCGATAACGGGAAAACAGAATTTTTCTAGGTTCATATGGTTTTGGTTTAAGAATATTAGTTGAGAGTTATTTCTCAGTATTCTTATACCAAAAAAAGTGGGGTTTTTACCCTCAGAGGGGATTTCAGGGTAAAAAGAGCCTGTCAAAGCGCTCTTTTTGGGGATTTACAGGATTCCTGTTGATTTCAGGGACAAATAGCCCTCACGGGTGAGTATCAGATGGTCATCGACGGTGATTCCCAATAGATCTCCGGCCTGTTTTATCCTTTTTGTGAGCTGTATGTCAGCTGTAGACGCTTTTTTCGCGCCAACGGGATGATTGTGGGCTAATAGGATGGATTCTGCGTTACTTAGTAGAGCAAGCTGGAAAATATGCCTTGGGTCCACGACCGTGGATGTAGAACATCCTTTGGAAATTGTACTCCATCCCAGACATTGTTTTTGGGAGTTGAGCATTAACACGACAAAATGTTCGTGTAGCTCTATGGTATCCTTATCCCATATCGAGAGCAGGAGTTGATAGGCCAGATCAGGGGATGTAATCTGTGGAAGCCCC
>LFIK01002805.1_pt1 | contig 14131 bp, 15 predicted proteins | sample 643401 | NCBI WGS metagenome assembly LFIK01 (sample SAMN03777447, study PRJNA286221) | soda lake metagenome | biome: soda lake; feature: Kulunda steppe; material: water; isolation source: sample T5-Br brine of Lake Tanatar-5 | place: Russia: Kulunda steppe | collected 2010-07 | reverse complement strand
CATAAAAATAGCATGGCCTGTGTAGTTGTTAAGGTAGGGAACTAGGAATCTACTGTAAATAAAATGATTACTGCCGTCAGTGTGTGTTTCGTTGTATTCTGTTAGTAGGTTTAGTGCAAGGGGAATTATTTGTACTGGGCCGCTTGCATGCCTAATTATGCTGTTTGCACACACATGGAATGCAATTGCTTCTCTTGGGTCGTATCCTATATAAATCGGAATCATGGTCTTCTCTCTATGTCTTCTTCTACACACAGTTCGCCGTATTGTACCTCGAGTATGTGTGCCAACTTATCTGTGGTGTTATGAGCTTGATGCCAGACTTCTCTGCTTATAATATATCCTTGGGTATTTTCGTATAGGTTAACACTTTTATTTAATCCTTGCCATTCTGTATCCAACTTTACAGTTCCTTTAAGAACATACCAATGCTCGCTGCGTTTAAAATGTCTCTGCATGCTTAGGCTTTTGCCCGGTTCTATAACAAGCTCTTTTACTTTGTACCCTGGCTGGTCGTCTAATACCCTGTACCATCCCCAGGCACGCTGCGTTTTAGGATTTTTCCATTCTTCTAAAATCCAGCTTGAACTGTTCTTTTTGTCTTCACCGCCAACACCGAATTCAAAACTTAAGCGTTTATTCTTTACGGTCATTTCGGGTATGTTGTTGTTAGTTCTATCTCCGCCGTTGGCAAACACAATTTCGGCATCTGGATACTGTAACAATATGTCTTCTATAAACTTAATTGCACTACCGTCTGAATCATATGTTTCGTCAAATGCTACTACATTGTCGACCATTTGCAGTGCTTGTATAACGCCTGCCCGTTCTTTAACCGGCATAAACGGTCTGCCTTTCTTTCGCGTGAGCCAGGCATCACTATTCACACCAACTATTAGACGATCGCCTAATGCTTTGGCATTTTGTAAGTAAGAAATATGTCCGCTATGTAGAGGATCATAGCCTCCGGTACAGAGTATAATTTTCATTTTTTATAAAACTTTATATCATTAACATTTTCACTTAACAAATCTTTTTTTATTTTTTCTACTTGTTGCATATTATTAGTAGGCTTTTTATGACGATTATCGTTTGAATCAATAGGAACAACAGTATTTCCTGTAAGAATTAAATTCCACGGATTTAAATCTTCGTGGTTACTAAAGTCAAAATTTACAATATTATCCACTAACGTTTCTCTACACGGATATTGACCGTTTAAATACTGGTATGTTCTTAAGTTTATCCCATGAATCCAGTCCCTAGATTCTAATTTTTCAGTATGTGTAAATGTTTTATTAGTAGATGTTGATTCTATAATTATTTTATTATTATAAGGTTTACTATCCCAGTATCTTTTTTCTAATGTTGTTTTTTTAAAATCTTTTACGCCTAACGGAGAACTAATATTAGACGTGTGGCGGTTAAACTTTTCTATAATTGTATATTCTTTAATAAACTTATTATAAAGACCTTCTAGATTTTTTTGTCCACAGGCTCCTTCGTCTTTAGGATCCGGTGTTTCGATAATAATTGTGTCGCCAAGCCTTTCGATTGCTGCAAAACTATTTTCAATATCACCGATGTGATGCAATACATTTAAACCTAAAACAACATCAAAGTGTTCGCAGTCTGCTAAAGTATGTAATTGATCTGAATCAATTAAAGTATCTAACACAATAGCATTTTCTGCCCCTATTTCTTTGCATAATTTAATTAAACGAGTTGCATGTTTACTTTCGATCATTGTAATAACAGATCCTGGAAATTCTTCTTGTATTCTAAAAGAAAAATAACCAAAATTAGCACCAATGTCTAAGACTGAAATAGGACGATTATATCGTTTTTTTAAAATTTTTTGTATTACTTTCCATCTAGATTCACAATCGCGCTGCCCTTTTTTAACTTTACCGTTAATTATAATGTCTTGATATTGTGCCATTTTGTTTCCTTATAATCTTGCATCTTCCGTTTATTTTAAGTTTTACAGTATTGAAAGTTATTTATTGTCTAGAAATTAGACAATATTTTTGTTAGTTCCTAATCAAGTCAAGCGTAACACAGTGAAATCCGCCACCTAGAGTTCTTTGTTGTCTGCCAGGCAGCATTGCACATTCTATACCATATTTTTCTAGTTCTTTTCGTAGACTGTGTTGATTTTTTTCTATTATCACTAAACCCGGATTAATCGACAGTAGATTCATATTAAGCCATTTGCTGGCTCCACAATATCCGGGATAATGGGGAAAGTCGTCTGGCTCCGGGCACCATATCACATCCCAATCGTGTAAAGGTTTGGGCAACTGAGATATGTCTTTTACTCTGGAGGGGTTTAACAGTACTAGCCCTTCTCGCAGCAGAGTTACTGTGCTGTCAAGATGCATATAACTGTATACATCTTTGATAGGATGCACTTGTTTATCAGGTAATAGGCTTTGTAAGTATTCTGCACCTGCAACGTTGCCACCGTTACTCACAAGGTAAAATAAATCATCATTGCATCTTAAAATATTCGCAGCATCAAATGCAGGCTCTTCTTCGGTAAGGGCCAATGTGCCTTTATCTCCTATACACTGTTCGTTGTATAGAGAATCTGCTCTTTCTGCAGATTTACTAATGTATCTAATGCCCTGCTGTGCATAAGGAAGAAAATGCTGATCCATATTGAGATATTCATTTTTTCTTGCACGCAACGGCTGCGGTGTTGCCAGTATTAAATCATCGTATACAAGAACAGAATCGCGAGGACAATAATTATAGTAATTTGGTTTTGGCTCGGTATCGGGCCGTAGTACCTCAACACCTTCACCTACTAAAAATTCACAAAGTGTTTCAAGATCCTCTGTTGCCTCTTCGATTACCTGCTGTGGATAAAGGCCCGCAGGTATTTTGCTTTCGTCGGATTCGTCTGCATAATTTACTGTTCTTAAACTTTTGTCTAGGCTAGGTATTCTAGCATCGTTTGCAATTCCCACTATTACCTTTTTTAATGGGTCCCACTCGTTACAACTTAGCACTCAGATTCGCTCCATTTTTCGAAATTTTCTAATACATAACTACAACAATATATACAATTTTTTGTTTAGAAAGTTTTAAAAATGGATTATTACTTATATGGAAACTTACGGTATTATAGGTTACGGATTTGTAGGCAAGGCCACTCACAAAGGTCTAATCAATAATGCAGATGCGGTGATTCACGATATAAAACTAAACACCGAGATAGACTGCTTAAAAGATCTAGATGTTGTTTTTTGCTGTGTACCAACCGACGATCAAAAAGATATAGACACATTAATAAGCGAATTAGAAAATTTAAGGACCATAAACAAAACGTGCAGCATCATAATTCGCAGCACAGTGCCTGTAGGAACCTGTGAAAAAATTCAAGAAAAAATTGGTCCGATAATTTACATACCTGAATTTTTAAGAGAGCGTTACTGGGAGACTGACTGTGCACGTCGTCCTGTGATTGTGGGGACTAACACAGCACCTCTTCCCGAATTCCTTGACCGTATAGAAAAGGATATCTGCAGCCTAAACGAGGCAGAGTTATTAAAAATGTTTTCTAACAATTATGCAACTCTTAGAATTGCGTTTGCAAACACATTTTATGATCTTGCCCAAATAAGAAATGCAGATTATGATTTAATAAAAGATTTATTTTTCAAAGTACAGCACAGCCAGACCTACATGGATGTTCCCGGACATGATGGCAAAAGGGGATTCGGAGGAAAATGCCTTCCTAAGGATTTAGATTTCTTAATCGACACCCTGGAAGAATTTGATCTCGACTCTAGACTATTTCGATATATTAGAGAGAATAACGCAGTATGGAACAACAAAAAATACTAGTAACAGGTGCCGCTGGCCTGATTGGCAAGGCAGTTTACAAAAAACTAGTATCGTTAGGATATAATGTAGTCGGTGTTGATAATCTATCTCGACCCGGAGGCGGTCATAATAATAGCGTAATTAATTGCGACCTATTAGAGTTTTACGAAAATAACACAAACGATTTTGATACGATTTTTCATTTTGCAGCGATTAACGGAACTGTTAATTTTTACGAAAATCCTAACGGTGTTATCAAACATAATATCGAAAATGATTTTGCAACATTCAAATTTGCAGGCGATAACCCTTCGACCAAACTTGTATATGCTAGTTCTAGCGAGGTAGTTGCAGGTACTTCGGTTATTCCAACACCGGAAGAAACTGATATTTTAATAAGCAACATTCATAACCCAAGATGGAGTTATAGAATATCAAAAATAGTTTCTGAAAATTATCTTGCTAACAGCGATCTAAACTATCTGATAGTTCGATTTTTTAATGTGTTTAGTAGTGATAGTAGGCCGGGACATTTTGTACACGACTTGATCGATAAGATCGAAACAGAAGATTACAGACTTATTGGGGCAGATGAGACTAGATCGTTTTGTTATATAGACGATGCAGTTAACAGTGTAATTTCTATTGCTACCACTTGTTCAAAAGAAGTAGTTAATATTGGAAACGACGAAGAGATTACCATACTGGATGCAGCAAGCACCATAAGTGAAATTATTTTTAATAAAACTGTAGAGTGGGAATACGAACCCGGAAAACAGGGCAGCACTGCAAAACGCTGTCCAGATATTACTAAACTGCGAAGTCTATTACCCGACTACGCTCCTTTGAAATTTAAATCTGCAATTGAGAGAATTAAGCATGAAAGAAATTAAATCAAACATTGACAATTCGGTTTTACATATTATACATAGGGCCAACGATTCAGGATCATTTCGTAAGGAATTAGTTTCATCTACAGAATTTATACAGTGCAGCATTATTAACGGGAATCAAGATCAAAAATTTAGACCTCATCATCACCTATACAAAGAGGTTGATTTTTCTAAAATAATTGCTCAAGAATCTTGGGTAGTAATAAAAGGTGCTGTACAAGTAACCTATTACGACAAAGATAATTCGAAAATAACTTCTGAAGTATTGCGTGAAGGTGATATTACTATTACACTGTATGGCGGACACGAATACGAAATTTTAGAAGACGATACTCTAATTTACGAGTTTAAAACAGGGCCTTATTTCGGCCCTGAGAAAGATAAAACATATTTTTAAATAGAAGCATCTTCCATTCCAGCAACTCGTAATTTTATAATATTATTAATTTGAAATCCTTTATTATCCAGTGCTTTTAATACACCTAACCATTTATTTCTTATAAGTGCAAAAGTGTTAATGATTTTCTCATAGTCAACTACGTCTGCTTCGCCGTCTACATATTTTTCAACATCACGGCTCGAAAGTGCTCTCTGATAGTTTTCGAGATACTGACGGAAAAATGAACTGCGCAGTCTACGCAGTTCTATATTAAGGTATTCTAATATGGCTTCAATTTCCTGAAGTTGATTGAATCGATGTTCTACGATTCCTGGCATAGACGCAGATGCTTTTTCTAGATTGCCCGAAAGTCTTACCTCCAGTCGAGCTTCTGCAAGTTCGTTTTCAAAAAACTGAATTGCCTCAGGAATTTTTTCGATATTTCTCGAAACCTCAGCATACCATCCCATTAGTAATCCTCGTCCTCCGCATCCTCGTCAAGCTCGAGGTAATAAGTAATAGCCTGATCAAGCACAGCATCTGATCCCATAATGCTCATAAATGATTCGTCTTCTACACCATAATCAGCAAGTAGATCTACATATCGTTCTGCTGCAATATCAATTTGTTTTTTATCAACATACTCTTTGAACATCATCCAAACTTCGACAATTTGACTTTCAATTTGACTTTCTTCCATTATACAGTTTTCTCCTTTAGGTAAATGTGTACTAATGCTATTATAATTATCTTTTTAGTTCGTGTAATAAAAATTCTTGAGGATCGCACCAGTGCGTTTTATATTTTGGAAATCCAGGTGTAGTAACCATAGCAGTGATTACATCGCACTTTTTGAGCCACAGTTTTTTGCCAGATAGATAACATTTTCTAGGCAACCAACATCGTTTTGTTTCGCAGGTTATTCTGCGATGGTTAAACCGATACATTTTAAATAACATTGGATTTTGAAATGATCTCATGCTATTTTCCTATGTTTCTATTAGCAAGTGCGCTACCTGTAAGAATAGCACCAAATGATATGTGAAATACTCCACTGCCCTTTAGAGTGATCGGGCTGTGTTGATGCATCAGCGTCTCCATTAGTGCTACTTGTACTGCAGGTTCGGCTGATACAAAATTCACAGTTTCAAAAACCAGCAAAATATCAACACGGTTCAATCCGATCCAGGCTGGTATTACAATAAAATCAAAAATACAGATGATAATATAAGTAAGACCTGCAAGTGATTTCCATCCTTCGTCAGCTGATATCCAGTGCCAAAATGTTTGCCAGTTTTTCATAGTGCTACTCAGTTTAATTAAACTTCTGATTCCGTCTCTTCAAGAACAGACGTTGGATGGTAATCAAAATTTTGCATAACTTGATCTAAACAACCGTCTTCGTTTCTTTCCCAAGCTTTGCGAAACTGTTTGATCACAGTTCCGTCAGGGGTAGTATAAGCTAAACGGTTTCCTTCCTTGACAAGAAAGCCTTTACCTTCAAACAGATCTACAAGACCGCTATATGGATTCATACCTGTGTCGTAAGGGATTTTAACCTGTACGCTTTCAAAAGGTTTAGAATACCTTGTCTTCATTACTTTACACCCGGCACGAATACCTCTAACTTGAGAAATTTTATTACCGTCTTCGTCTTCTTTTAATTTAAGTTTTTTCATTGCAACTACAATACTACTTGCATAGATAAAACCTTGGCCGCCTGAAATTTTGTCATCTGGGTCAAACATGTCTTGCGATGCATATGTGTGGTTAGTACATACCAATCCTACATTGTAGCTACCGATCATATTCACAGTGTTGCGTACTAGCGAAGTTAATGCCTTGGGCTTACGACCCATGTCACCTTTCATATCGCCCTTATTAAACTGATCAACATCAGTAGGCGTCAGCAACATGCCTAAACTGTCAATTACAAATAATACCTTCGGACGATCTTCTTCATCCATGTTCTTGTATTCTGCCATGAACGTCGAAACTGTTTTTGCTACGTCGTCGATCATTGACATATTAAGCTTGAGCATCTTTTCTTTACTTGTGTCTACATCTAATGCTTGCAGCCAAGCTTCGTCGAGTGCATTCTCTGAATCAATTAGTACTACAAAAATACCTTGCTCTTGTGCTGCTTTTACAATGTTACCTGCACAAATATAACTTTTACCAGCACCGCTTTCGCCTGCAAATACAGTAACTTTGCCCAGCGGTACTCCGTTATTAAAATTTCCAGAAATGAGATAATTTAAAGCGTAATTACCAGTAGATATCCAGTCAGTAGGATCATTAAATCCTGAACTCATTCCTGTAATAGATTTATTCAACTGATTTCTAAATTTTGTTGGGTCAAATGCCTTTGTTGTCATTAAGAGCTCCTTTATCGGCCTATAGAATTAGGGGAGCAGAGCTCCCCGTACAGCTTATTGTTAGTTTTGACGTGCTCGAATCATTGCAAGGATGTCTTGAGCATTTCCGCCACTTTCGCTTGCTTGCTCAGTGTTAGATGCAGTTTCATTAACACTACTAGTTTCATTTGCTGCCGGTTGAGTTACTACTGGTTGAGCAGGCTCTGGAGCACTTTGGCTAGTTGCAGTAGCATTCGGGTTAGCCGATTGAGTAGGGTCACCTGTTCGAGCTTGAAGTCCTGCAGGACGGAAGTATTGACTCCATCGTTCGGGGTCATATGCTTCTCCGTCAACTGATGCTTCAAACATTTCTTGCATTACCTTAATTTCAACTTCGGTTGGCTTTTTGGGCAAAAAGCCTGACAAGTCAAAAAGACCATGCGTGTTAATTGCATTCATTTCTTCATCTGAAAGATGACGTTCACGGCGACTCCAATTCGATGTAGAATAATCAGCATATCCGCCTTTTGAAGTTTTGTTCAATCGGAAGTCAAGACCTACTGTGTAATCAGTAGGCAACTCTTCCATATCTGGATCAAGCAAAGAACCTTTAATAATTTTAAAGATTTGAGGGCCAATAATAAAGCGGCGAATTGGGTTTTCCGGAGTTGTTTCTTCATTCAACGGATCTTGGCAAACAAAACCTTGAAAGATGTAAGAACGCTTCTTCCAATATTTTCGACCCATATCTTCTAGGTTAGGGTCTTTAAACCACCCTCTTACTTCTTGTAGGATAGGGCAGCTTTCGCCATACATTTCCATGCAAGGTACTTGTACTTGTACAGGACGCGAATCTGTTTCTCCTTTAATGCCAGCAAAGGGTAGTTTGATCATTAATCGCTCTGCCCAAAAGAAGTCATTCGACTCATTACCGTCTGGTAAAAATCGAAATGTAGCGGTTGAATCTTCTGGTGCATTCCAGAATGGATAAATTGCATTATCGCCTGGAGTGCTGGAATTACCTGATGAACGAGTCTCTTGCTCTTTAAGACGTGCGCGGATTTCTGCTAATGATGCCATAGTTATGCCTCCTAATTGTTGCCTATGTGCTTTTTGTGCCTAATTATATGTAGCACATTTTTATTATACATGATGTGCTAAACATGTCAAGTGTTTTTTTGAAAAACTTTTGTATTAATTTCTTGTCCGTGATCGATCCATTTAGATAACTGTTTAAATACTTTTTTATGACTTTTTTGAGAAAGGTGATTTGGTCTATGATCAAATCCACGGGGTAGTGCTATATCTAAATCACTTAAAAGGTAGTCTACATGTTGAAATTTTTTGCTACTGTCGGGTTTAATGTCTGAAAAATGAAAAATTGGCCATACTAAGATCTTTTTAAAATATTTTTCGTACAGGGTTAAACTTCCAACTATTTTTAACATCTCTGTTTCTGCAAAGTCTTCATTAGTAAGAAGATAAAATTTTAAAAAATTTTGACAAAAGGGTTTGTATCGCAAATATTTTTTAACTTTTTTATAAACAACAGGATTACGTTTATGTTTTTTACTATCGAGAATTTCAAAAAATAAGCTTTGATCGTCTACAGAAGAATAAAAATTAAAGTTAAATCGATTGACATCACTAACAAAAAAAATTAAATTAATATCTTCTGTATTGTTAGGATTTTCACGAATGCTTTTTCGAAGTAAATTTAAACTCCAGTCCGGTCCTGATCCGCATTTAGCAAAATTAGTAACTTGATACTTTTTTTCTATTAGATTCGGCCAGGCCCAATCCTTGCCTTTGGTATAAGTTTTATCTGCATAGCTATCACCGAAAATCCAAACTTTTTCCATTAAAGACCTGCCAGGTGCCTCAGTCTGTCAAATTCCTGATATCTTGTTTCGATTTCATCTTCTTGGTCATTGTCGTCACAGCTACATTCTGTTTGATACTGCTGATATGTTTGATTTATTTTTTCAATAAACTGCTTCGACGGTTCAATAAAATTTTCGCCATAATCTTTTTCAATGCTGGTCAATATTGCAGTTTCACCTTTTGGCCAGGATCCAGTTTCACGATCATAGTGTGACAGGATAAACTCACCTAACGGAGCTTGTTCTTGAGTCATTTCATCCTGTTCTTCTTCACTTTCTTTCTTTTTTGAAAGACTTTTTATATAATCAGCTTTCTTTTTCTTGTCATACTCTGGGTCTTGGTCTCTTCTTTTAAGAGATTTGACTACGGATTTAAGTTCTGGCATTTTTGCTAATTTATCTAAAGCTTTTTTAGCCTCATCATCAGTTGCTATTCTTCCAGTGCGGGCGTCCCCTTCACTTTCTATCTTAACACAGGATCCTTTTTCTCCACGCTTTTTACCTGGAACCTTTCTATAACCGTCCCAACACTTGTCGTAGATCTTGCTGTTGCCGTGTGTTTTACTCTCGTTTTCACCTTCAGCTACACCTTTGTTTGATGTATTGCATTTGGGACAAAAATTGTTGTTCTTCTTCCATGCTGCAGCAGTACTAACTTCGTCACATTCAGTGCAGGCAATTTTTTCCACAGCCTCTTCTAAATCTTCAGCATCCAATTCTTTGACTTTTGTGGCTTCGCCAATCAGACGATAAATGTATGGAAATATATCCTGCAGCTCTTCGTTAAACTGTTTGATAGTAAGTTCATCGATCCAGTTTACTTTAACGTCTTCTGGTACTTCCTCCAGTACAATACTTTCATAGTTTTCTACAACACTAGCGTATTGATTTTGTTTTTGTATATTTTCTAATTCGCGTTTAATATTTTTTGCACGGCCTTCGATGATTTCCACATACTGCGAGAGGCCTTCTGCCATTACTGATGATCTATTCACGTATGTTTTAAATTTCTTTAGCTTAGATAATTCTTCAGAAAGTCCTACCACATGCTGTCCAAAACTGTCGTAGGGATTGCCGCCTTCGCTTACATGTCGAGCCATTGCTCTTGCGCCGCTTAGGTGGTTAAACGGATACTTGAATCTCTCGCCCTCGGGAGACTCTATGTATATCTTGTCAATGCCGCGTGTTCTCGATCCTGCTTGCTCTGTATTGATAGCGTGCTTGTGCTTGATGTTTAATCGTGCGTTACCGATTTTTTGATAACTTACATTGTTAGTACCATACATTTTAGATTCACTCATTTGTTTATCTCCTCTCCGTTGCTGGGAAAGGAATTTGTAATCTCTTTTGTCAAGATTGTTTTTAGTAATGTCTCTGACATCAAAATCTAACAGACGTTTTTTGGCAAAATTTCTTAATTCTTTTAAAAACCCATACCATTCCTGTCTGGTAGTTGTGTCTTCTTCTTTTATAAAATTATTAGTGTACATTACACTTAGATTGTCTTCGTCAAGGCTAACTGACACTCTTCCCAGTTTTCTGTCGCCGGTTTTATATTCAAAATCAAAAAATCTCGCTTCTTTAGGATCCGACGTGACCTTGCCTTCTGCATCGCCAATGGTTATCGTCGGAAACCTTCCGCGTATTTTATTAAATAGATCTTCTGCTATTGAAGTTACGTTTTTCATATTGGTATTTATCAGAAAGAACTTATAAAGATCGGCATTGGAGCTTCATAGTCTTCGTCTTGTTCAATCGATGTAAATGTATTATATATTCGAGGATCCCAATCTTTCAGCACATCAATCATTCTTATGCTTAACAGCAGAGCACTAATTAAATCGTCGTGATGCCCTGATTTTGCTTGGTAACTTGATCCAGTTGCTACAAAGTTTTTTAATTCGCTTATAAAGGGTTTGCTTTTAATTTTTAATTTGTTCGATTCTATCATTGTTTTTAATCTCGAACATGCAGTTACTTTTGATCCGTGCGTGGTGTTAAATCCTTTTCTAAATTTTCTCACATGGCCTTTTCTCTGAGGTTCTGATATAAACAAGCCCGGGATATTTTCTTCGCCAAAGTCGTTTACCACAATCAGTGCTGCTTCCCCAATACCGTTGTTTTCTATGCTCCAATATATGCTTGACGGATTTTTTGTTTTTTCAGCTATGTATTTGCAAATATCTGCTAAAATTCTAACCTGTCCCGGTATTGCTGTAGTATTATGTTGCCACTCAGCTACTTGCTCATATGTAGGTAGTTCTATAACTTGAATAGCAGCAAAATCACCACCAGTGCCCATCGAAGGATCAAGACTTACACAATAACTGTATTTAGGTGAAGGTGTTTTATACCAGCGTGTTTGCCCCATATTTAATTTTGGCGATATACCTTCCATAGAAGCAAGATGTATAGAATTAATTAGAGTTTCATCAAATGCCAAGAATTCGCAAGAATATTCCCTTCTAAATCTTTCTTCCCCGATTCTGCCTATTTCTGCAGCTTTCCATTCTTCGTCTCTGTCCGGATGTTCTTCCCAAGTAGCCATGAATGCATGAAAGCCGTTTATACCTGTTTTTTGTTCGTTGCCGTGTTCGTCAAAACACTGTATTGCCTGTTTCCAAATTGTAGCAAATGTATCTTCATCTGAGTTCGGTGTAGAAGTAATAATAGCCCGGCCGCCAGTAGCAAGTGTTGGTGATATTGATGTCCAAAAGTCTACCGCAATATTTGGCTGCACATAGGAAAACTCGTCACAATATAGCAGTGAGATACTCATACCTCGTCCGGTATTGTCAGTAGTAGTTTGTGCTACGATTCTTGACCCGTTTTCAAACTCAATACTCTGCTTGTTGTACGATGTTACACCTGCTCGGATATGATCCGGACATAGTTCATAGGCATATCTCAATCTCTGCATTATTTCCTGAGCACCGGAATATTTATGAGCAGCAATCAAAATAGTTTGATCTGCATTAAACATTGCATACCAGCAGAGATAGATAGCAGCACAGGTAGTTTTGCCTGTCTGCCGAGCTAACATGTTGATATTAAATCTGTAGTTATGATAACTTTCCATTAGCCTTTCTTGATATTCAAAAGGTTCGAAAAGCAATCGTCCTTTTACAGGATGCTGGATGTAGGCAAAATTCTTTGCAAAGTAGAGATAACCAACATCGGGATCCATACATCGAAGAATCTGCTCTATTTGTTCTTCTGTGTAACTATCCTGCGTATTGGCCCTTTTAGTAAGAACGCCATCGAGTGATTTTGACATACAATTACTTATCCAAAAAAATAGCGCCCAGTGGCGCTATTTTGGTTTTATAAACAGATCACGCAGTAGGAGGTGCTGCAGTTTGAAGAACTCTAGCATCTTTACCATATTTGCTTTTTATAGTAGCAGCAGCTTTTTCCGCTTGGCGTTGTGATCTAAACACTTTCCATTCCTTGCCGTTAATTAACACAGCGTAGTTATTCGGACCTTCGTCACTTAGTTCGGCATCCATTTCTCTACGTTTAAATGCAGCTTTATCTGATCTAAAATCACCTCGTCCTGACCTATAACTACTACGTCCTCTATTGTAAAAGAGGCCTCGTGCTTCTGATAGAGCATCAAAGTTTTCTTTAAGCTGAGCAAGCACTGCGCTATGAATTCTCGTATCAAGATTTTCTTTTTGTAGTTTAATTTGTTCTTCGCTTAATCGTTTGATGATAGATGCTGCTTCAGAATCATAAAACTCTAATATTTTAGCAGGTGTTTCATTTAGAAAAGGTTTTACATATCGATTAAAAACTGGTGTAGATTCCGAGACACCGTCTTCGTCCGTGCGCTTTAGCTTTGCTAATATTTCTTCTTTTTGTTTTTGTAACTTTAGTCGCTTGTCAACAAATGCGACACTATTGGTTTCACCTGGCTCAGGCCCTCTGCGCATCATTTTTAATTTGCGATTGATGTCCATTAGCTGAGAGTGTAGTTCTTCTTTTCCTTCCGCCACGCCTTCCATAGGAACACTGTCTTTCTTGTGCTTAACATCACCTTGCTTTTCTGCACGCTTCTTATCCTTGTGCACTTGTGCTTTGTTAATGCCCGAATGCTTGGCTACAGGATTATTTTTAGGTGCAGCTTCGGCAAGTCCGTAGCCCTGCTTCATATACTTGTCTTGATCTTTTTTGTTAATAACTTTTACTTTGCCGTTCTTAACAACCATTACTTCGGTCTTGGGATCTTTTAATTGACGAGTTGTTTTTTCTGAAACTGAATCTTCAGCAGAGTCTGTATGCTCAGACTCTGCTGCCTGTGATTCGAATTTGATCATATCGGGGTTAAATTTGTCGAAGTTTTGTTGGGCCCACTCTACAGCGTCTTCGTATGCAGTATCACCTGTAAAAGTTATTCTATCTGGTTTAAAACCTTTTTCTTTGTTTAGGTAATCAATGTATACAGTTTCTTCTGCTAAACCAGTGTTTACGGATTCACTGGTCTTTTTTTTAGTGTCCTTCTTTTTAGCATCTTTGGCGGCTTTTTTCATCGGCTCTTCAGTATCACCGTCTCCGTCAAGATCTAAAAAGTCTGGCTTGAATCCTTTCTTTTCGCTCATTTTTTGTCTGAGCATCGAAGCTAATTCTTCTCTTAAAGAGCTTTCAACAGCCATTGGGTTGTCACCTGGCTCTGCTCTCTTATAGCTGTTCTTTCTTCTGTTAATACCGCCTGACAGATCGTGAGTCATTTTTTGGTGATCGCTGTACTCTTCATCTGGAGCATTGTCCCAGTCATCTTCTGCT
>LFIK01002804.1_pt1 | contig 14131 bp, 13 predicted proteins | sample 643401 | NCBI WGS metagenome assembly LFIK01 (sample SAMN03777447, study PRJNA286221) | soda lake metagenome | biome: soda lake; feature: Kulunda steppe; material: water; isolation source: sample T5-Br brine of Lake Tanatar-5 | place: Russia: Kulunda steppe | collected 2010-07 | reverse complement strand
GAACTCGGAGCCGAGGAACGTCCACATCGCGAGCTTGCGGTGGTCGATCCCGAGGGTCGTGGCGTGCGCCTCAGCGGACACGGGGCCTGCCTTCCTTCACGTCACCCGTTGCGCGGTTGCGGCGGTGGGGACCGCCGCCCGGCAACGGGTGTCGTCTCGTCGTGGGTCGAAAGATGATGGGTCAGTGCGCCGCGGTGGCCGCGGCCGCTGGTCGGTGGTCGTCCTCGGGCTCGTCGTCATCGTCGCCCTCGGCGACCGGCTCGATGATCCAGCCGTACATCCCGACGACCAGCCACAGCACGCCGAGTCCGACCAACCACCAGTTGAGGAACACGAGACCATAACCGAGCGGGAAGAACCCGAGCGTCTGCACCAGCGGCCAGTACGACGGATCCGGCATGTGGATGTGCTCGTCGTGCTCGGCGTCCGCGTCGTGGTCCTCGGAGGCACCGGCGGGGACCGGGATCGCCTTGCCGGCATCGTCCTCGGCGTACTTGCGGTGCCAGAACTCGTCGCGGTGGGTGACGGTCGGGATGGTGTAGAAGTTGACCCACGGGGTCGGCGACGGCGTCATCCACTCGAGCGTGCGGGCGTCCCAGGGGTCGTCGCCGGAGGCCTCACCACTCTTGATCGACTTGATGAGGTTGTAGAGGAAGACCAACGCGGAGCCGAACAGGACGACGAATCCGGTCGTCGACAGCAGGTTGTACAGCTCGACGGTGGACCCCAGCTCACCCGGCAGCACGGCGGTGCGGCGCGGCTGGCCGAGCAGCCCCGACATGTGCATCGGGCCGAAGGTCAGGTTGAAACCGAGCAGCCAGGTCCAGAAGTGCAGCTTGCCGAGCTTCTCGCTCATCAGCTTGCCGGTGGCCTTCGGGAACCAGTAGTAGACACCCGCGATCAGGCCGAACAACGCCCCACCGAAGAGCACGTAGTGGAAGTGGGCGACGACGTAGTAGGTGTCGTGCTGCTGGGCGTTGTGCGGGACGATCGCGTGGGTGACGCCCGAGAGGCCACCGATGGTGAACATCGAGATGAACCCGATGGAGAACAGCATCGGCGTGGTGAACCGCAGCTTGCCGCCCCACATCGTGAACACCCAGTTGAAGATCTTGATCCCCGTCGGGACCGCGATGAACATCGTCGACAGCGCGAAGGCGGAGCGGGCGACCGGGCCGATGGCGGAGGTGAACATGTGGTGGGCCCACACGCCGAAGCCGATGAACCCGATGGCGGCACCGGCGAAGACGACCGCCGCGTAGCCGAACAGCGGCTTGCGGGCACCGACCGGCAGGATCTCCGACACGATCCCCATCGCGGGGAGGATCATGATGTAGACCTCGGGGTGACCGAACAGCCAGAACAGGTGCTGCCACAGGATGGGGTCGCCACCGGTGGCGGGGTTGAAGAACTGGGCCCCGAGCACGGTGTCGGCGTGCAGCATGAACAGCGCCACGGCGATGATCGGCAGCGCGAACAGCAGCAGGAAGTTGGTGACCAGCGCCATCCAGATGAACACCGGCATGCGCATGAACGTCATGCCCGGCGCACGCATGTTCAGGATGGTGACGATGAAGTTGACCGCCGCGGCCAACGAGCTGACGCCCAGGATCTGCAGGCCCACGGCGTAGAAGGCCATGTTGCTGACCGAGTCGAGCGACAGCGGCGCGTAGGCGACCCAGCTGCCGTTGGGGGCACCACCGAGGAAGAACGAGCTGTACAGGAACAGGCCACCGAACAGGTAGACCCAGTAGCTGAAGGCGTTCAGCCGCGGGAACGCCACGTCCCGGGCACCGATCATCAGCGGGATGAGGTAGTTGAAGAACGCCGCGGACAGCGGCATGACCACGAGGAACACCATCGTGATCCCGTGCATGGTGAAGAGCTGGTTGTAGAGCTCCTCGGTCAGCAGGCTCTGCTCGGCCTGCGCGAGCTGGGCGCGGATCGCGCCCGACTCGAACCCGCCCAGCGCGAAGAAGAACAGGACCGTGAAGAAGTACATGATCCCGATCTTCTTGTGATCGGTCGTCGTCAGCCAGGCCTTGAAACCCGACTGGGCACGGGGACGTCCGCGGTACCCCTGCTGCTCCACCTCGGTGCTCGACATCGCGGTGTCTCCTTTACGGCGGCCGGGTGGCGTGATGCCGGCTGCCGGTCTGACAGTGGGATCGTGACGGTTGGGTCGGGAGTGGGTGAGCCGTCGGGGCGACTCGGGATCAGGCGTCGGGGTCGAGGGTGAGCAGGTACGCGACCAGCGCGTCCAGCTCATCGTCGTCGAGACCCAGGTTGGGCATCCCGATCCCGTTGACCTCATACTGCATGGGCTTGATGCTGTAGGGGTCCGCCAGCCACTGACGCAGGTTCTCCTCCGTCATGTCGACGATGGCACCGGCGAACTCCTCACGACTGAGCAGGTGGGTGAGATCGGGTCCGGTGTTGGGGGCCCGGTTGGCGTCGCCCTCCCAGACCTGGTGGCAGGACGCGCACGCCGGTCGGCTGTCACCGAGGTCGTGGAACAGATCGCGGCCCTGCGCCTCGAGCGTGCCCTGGTCGGGCACGTCGGCCGGCGTGGTCTGCTGGTCGACCCAGGTGTTCCAGTCGGCGTCGTCGAGCGCCACGGCACGGGCCCGCATGTTGGCGTGGCTCAGCCCGCAGTACTCCGCACACTGGCCGAGATAGCGCCCGGGCTCGTCGGCCTGCAGGTTCAGGAAGGTGGTCTGACCCGGGACCATGTCCTGCTTGCCGGCCAGCCGTGGGATCCAGAACGAGTGCAGCACACCCTGATCGGGTGAGCGGGCGAGGTCGGCCGCCGTCATCTCCAGCCGGACCGGTGTGCCGACGGGCATCACCAGTTCGTTGGCGCTGTAGATGTCGTGCTCCGGGTAGTAGTACTCGAACCACCAACGGTGCCCGATGACCTCGACGGTCATGAAGTCGTCCTCGGGCTCGTCCATGATCTCGAAGATGCCCTGCACGGTCGGGACCGCGATCACCGCGAGGATGACCGCCGGGATGACCGTCCAGAAGATCTCCAGGCGCGTGTTGCCGTGCACCTGCGCCGGCAGCGACCCGTCGTCGTCCTTGCGGGTGCGGTACTTGATCACCGAGTAGATGATCAGACCCTGCACCAGCACGAAGACGGCCAGCGCGATGATCGCCACCGGGATGATCAGATCGTGGGGGGCCTGCGCGAACGGACCCGCGGGGTCGAGCGCGTTCTGCTCGGCGTCACCGCAGGCCGCCAGCACCCCGGCCGCGCCCGCGAGGGTCAGCGGGACGCGGAGGCGACGGCGGGCGGCCGGACGCGCGGTGTGCTGCTCGCCGCGGGGGCGCGTGGCGTACTCGCGCAACGGTTCGTCTCCTCGTCGGGTGGGTCCTGCTACCGGACCCCTAGGCGGCGATCTCCTGGTGGAACCGCACTTCTGCGGCCCATCGGACGATGTTCACGCCTCCGCCGCGTGAGCGTTTTCGTCGCGGGTGGGACCGCTGCTCGTGCGGGCGACCGGGCGTCCGACGCGCGTGTCGTGCTCCTACCGCGTGCCGGGCCGTGTCCGGAGGCTCGACGGGCCGTGTTCGTGGCCCAGCTCGTGCCGGAGGATGGTAGCCGTTCGACCGGGTCCGTACCGAACCATGCCGAGCCCGGGAAACGGGGAATCGATCACCGACCGCACCCACCCGGCACTCAGGGTTCCCAGCGGAACCAGCGGCCGGCCGCGGCGAGCGCCAGTCCGCCCCAGACGAGCAGGCTCGCGGTGGAGACCAGGTGCAGCCCGTCGCCGGCCAGGGCCGCACGCAGTGCCGTGCCGAGTGCCCCCACGGGGAGCGCCGCACCCACCGCCGCGAGCGCGTCCGGCAGGGCCCCGGCGTCGAAGGTGACGCCGCTGATCACCAGCAGGACGATGAACAGGGCATTCGAGCCAGCCAGAGTCGCCTCCGCACGCAGCGTGCCGGCCAGCAGCAGACCGAGCGCGGTGAACACCCCGGCCCCGAGCACCACCAGCACCGGTGCCAGCACCACCCCGCCCTCGGGACGCCAGCCGAGCCCGATCGTGGCCACGAGCACCACCAGCACCGTCTGCACGGCGAGCAGGATCGCGACGGCGACGCCCTTGGCCAGCAGGAACCCGCGGCGCGACAGCGGCGTCGCCCCCAAACGCTTGAGCACCCCGTACTTGCGCTCGAAGGCGGTCTGGATCGCGACGGCGACGAGCCCGGTCGCGGCCACGGACAATGCCAGGACCCCGGGCACCAGGAATCGGACCGGATCCACCCCACCGGTCGGCACCACGTCGACCACCCCGAAGAAGACCAGAAACCCCAGCGGGATACCGAAGGTGACGATCAGGCTCTCGCCCGACCGGACCAGCAGCCGCAACTCCATGATCGCCTGCGCCCGCACGGCGGCGAGCCGGGGCGTGGCCCCACGCTCGACCGGCGGTGCGCTCGACGACGAACGGCTCATCGTTCACCCGCCGGATCCAGGCCGTGGTCGTCGGCGAACTCGTCGGTCAGCTGCAGGAACACGTCCTCGAGGCTGCGCTTGCCGGCACGCAACTCGCCGATGACCACATCGTGGGCCGCCAGCCAGGCGGCCAGCCGCGCGATCAGCTGCGGATCGTTGGCTGTCGCCAGCCGGTAGGTACCCGGCCGTGGACGGCCGACCTCGACCCCGAGGTCCCGGGCCAGGCCCTCGACGTCGAGGCCGTCGGCGGCCGTGAACTCGACGCCCCCGTCCATGCCCTCGTGGGTCAGCTGCGCGGGCGTGCCCAGCGCCACGAGCCGACCCCGGTCGATGATCGCCACCCGATCGGCGAGGTGCTCGGCCTCGTCCAGCAGATGGGTGCTCAACACGATGGTCACGCCGGCCGCACGCAGCTCGCGGATGTGCGCCCAGGTCGCCCGCCGCGCCGCCGGGTCCAGACCGGCCGTCGGCTCGTCGAGGAACACCAGCTCCGGACGACCGACCACCGCCAGGGCGAGCGACAGGCGCTGCTTCTGTCCGCCCGACAGGTCACGGAAGCGGGTCCTTCGGGCGTCGTCGAGACCGACCCGGGTCAGCAACTCGTCGGTGTCGAGCGGTTCGGCGTGGAAGGCGGCGAACAGCTCGACGACCTCGGCGGGGCGGGCCATCGGGTAGACGCCACCCTCCTGGAGCATCACCCCGATGCGGGGCATCAACGCGGCCGCGTCGCGCCGCGGGTCGAGACCCAGCACCTCGACGCTGCCGGCATCCGGGGCGCGGTAGCCCTCGCAGCACTCGATCGTGGTGGTCTTGCCGGCACCGTTGGGACCGAGCAGCGCGAACGTCTCCCCGCGCTGCACGTCGAGATCCAGACCATCCACGGCCGTCAGTGGGCCATACCGTTTCGTCAGCCCCCGCACCACGATCGCGGCGTCAGCGGGCACGGCCCCTCCGGTCGATCCTGGTGTCGGTGTGGTCACACGGGTCGGTGCGGTCGCGCCGTGCGGGCGGGAGCGTATCCGGACCTCGGCGGGCAGGACTCGGAGCGCCGCCGGGTGCGACCGCGGGTGTGGGTGTGGGTGTGAAGGATCCATGAACCCACTGGACACGCCTGACAGCGCCGGTCTACGCTCACGTCGCAGTCCTTCGGGGCTGCCAGGCCCCGTGTGTCCCCCCGTCGCACGGGGCCGCCTCATGTCCGGGCCGCCTCATGTCCGGGCCGCCTCGTGTCCGGGCCGCCTCGTGTCCGGGCCGCCTCATGTCCGGGCCGACGATCCGGACCTCCTGGCCGGGCGCGCCCGGTCCCGACCGCGCCCTACGCTGCCCGACGGTGCCGTCGTTCCGCGCACCGACGGAGTTTGTCAACGTGTCCGCATCCGTGCCCAGCCCCGCGCCCCCCCGCGCGCACCCGCGGCTGGACGTCGACAGCCGGCCCGACCGGGTCGAGGCCATCGCCGCGGCCCTGTGGGCACGTGGGGCGATCGGCATGTGGGAACGGCCCGACGGGGTGACCGCATGGTTCGACGACGACCACGCGCGTGCGGCTCTGGCCACCGGGGTCGAGGGGATCGGGGAGCTCGCCGTCACCAACCAACGGTGGAGCGTCGAACCGGACCGGGACTGGCAGGCCGAGTGGAAGGCCACCATCGCGGCGGTCCGGGCCGGGCGGTTCACGATCGTCCCGAGTTGGCTGATGGCCGACCACGCCCCCGTCACGGGGGAGGTCGTGCTCGAGCTGGATCCCGGCCGCGCGTTCGGGACGGGCCACCACGCCACGACGACCCTGTGCCTGGAGGTGCTCGACGACCTCGACGCCGCGGTCGGGCTCCGGGACCGGCACCTGGCCGACATCGGCTGCGGGACGGGTGTGCTGGCGATCGCCGCGGCGAAGCTCGGTGCCCGGGTCGTCGGCGTGGACATCGATCCGGACGCGGTCGAGGTCAGCCGTGCCAACGCCGCACGCAACGACGTCGAGGCGACCTTCACGACCGGCAGCATCGCGTCGATCACCACGCCCACTGCGGTGGTGGTCGCCAATCTGGTGACCGACGTCGTGCTGGCGCTGGCCGAGCCGCTCGTGGCCGCCACCGGTGAGGTCCTGATCGTCAGTGGCGTCGCCACCGAACGCCGGGAGCGGGTCGTCGCGGCGCTCGACGCCGCCGGCGCCCGGGTCGACGAGGTCAGGGACCGTGACGGCTGGGTGGCCATCGTCGCCCGGCCGGACGCGGTCGGACGGACCCGGGGATGAGGCGCATCCGACCGGTCCGACGACGCTCGAGCGCGGGGGTGCTCGTACCGCTGGCACTCCTGCTCGCGGTGCTGCTCGGTTGCACCGAGCCGACCGCGGTCGAGACGGAGCCCGAGGGAGCCGAGGATCCGGTCGAGGCCGAGGTGCTGGACCCGGTCAGCGACGAGCTGCGGATCGTGCTCGAGGAGGTCATGGCGACGGTCGGCGACGCGCGTGACGCGCTGCGGGCCGCCAGTACGTCGTCCTCGCAGGGCGAACTCCGCCGAGCAGCCGACGAGGCGCTCGCACTGCTGCTCGACGATCCCGACACGACCGACGATCCGACGGCACTGCTCCCGGCCCGGACCACCGAACGGGCGTCCTCGGACAACCAGGACGATCTGCTGACCACCACGCTGAGCCTCGCGCGTGACGCCGGCGGCACGCTCGGCCGGGCGACCGTGGAGACGTTGCGTGATGCGGTCGCCGGCGACGTCGGCTCCTGGGAACGCGACGCGGAGGGCATGGTCGCCAACACCGAGTCGGCCGTCGCCGGGGTGCGCGACATCGACACCGCGAGCGGCAACGTGCTGGCACTCGACGGGGACGCGACCCGGGCACTGGCCTGGACCCTGCTCGCGCGACGGACCTCGGATCCCGACCTCGCCCGTGAGGCGGCCGAACGGGGCGCCGGCCACCTCGGGGTCGTCCTGGTGACCATCGAGCTGCTAATCGACCCGCCACCACCGGCCGATGAGGACCCGGACGCCGAGCTCGAGGGCGACCAGGTGCCCGACGAACTCGACCGCGACGTCGATGCCGACCCACAGGCCAGCCGATGAGGTGCACGTCATGAGTCGCCGGGTGCCGTTGTCCCGCGAGGTCCAGCCCGCCACGATCGATGGATTCACCCACGGCGGGGAGGGCGTCGCGCGCCTGGAGGGCAAGGCCGTGTTCGTCGCCGGCACGCTCCCCGGCGAGCGTGTGCTGCTGCGGGTCACCGACGACCGCAAGCGCTGGGCCCGGGCGGAACTCGTCGAGGTGCTCGAGGCCAGCCCCGACCGGGTCGAGCCCCCGTGCCCGTTCGTGCCCGAGTGCGGCGGCTGCGATCTGCAGCACGCCCATCCGGACGCCCAGCGACGGCTGAAGACGCGCGTGGTGGTCGAGCAGCTCCAGCGGCTCGCCCGGCTCGAGGACCCACCCGTCGTGGCCTGCCGGGCGGTCGGACCGGATCACGGCTACCGCACCCACGCCCAGCTCCACGCCGCCGACGACGGCCGGTTGGGTTTCCACCGGGCCGGCAGCAACGACGTCGTGCCGATCGACCGGTGCCTGGTCCTCACCGACGCGACGCAGGCCGTGCGTGACGGGGTCGGTGACGACAGCGGTGCCGCCGAGGTGGCCATCCGCGCCCACACCTCGACCTCGACGGCGGCGGCGGTGATCACCCCCGGTGCAGGGGCCCTCGAACTGCCCGCCGGTGCCTTCGACCTGCTGCTCACCCAGCCGAACGGCTCGACCGTCGCCATGCGTGGCGATGGTGTGCTCGCGGAGGCCGTGTCCGGGCTGACCTACCGTTTTCCCGCCGACGGGTTCTTCCAGGTCACCACGCAGGGTGCCGAGGCGCTCGTCGCCACGGTGCTCGAGGCGGTGGGCGACGTCGCCGGCGCGCTGACCTACGACCTGTACGCCGGAGCCGGGCTGCTCTCGCTGCCCCTCGCACGCGCCGGCGCGGAGGTCATCGCCGTCGAGGGGCATGCCGGCGCGGCCGCCTGGGCCACGACCAACGCCGCGGACCACGACCTCGACGTCACGGTGCTCGACGAGCCGGTGGCGGACGTGCTGCGCCGCGCGTTGGCGGGCGACGCCGACCTCGAACCCCCGGACCTCGTCGTCCTGGACCCGCCGCGGTCCGGTGCCGGCCAACAGGTCGTCGATCAGCTCGCCCGCCTCGAGGTTCCGAGCATCGTCTACGTCGCCTGCGACGTGGCCGCGCTGGCCCGCGACACCGGGCTGCTGCTCGAACGGGGCTACCGGCTCACGCGGGCGGTTCCACTCGACCTGTTCCCGATGACCCACCACGTCGAGGTGGTCGCGAGCTTCGCCCGCTGACTCGGCGATCTACCGTGACGGACCCACGAACCACGGAGCAGACCGATGGAACGACCACTGCACTGTTACGCCTACGTGGAGGCTCCCTTCGACCTCGTCACCCGCCTGCTGGCCCAGGACGCCCGTCTGGTCTTCCAGCGCGCCACCGATGATGCCGCCGAGCAGGCCGGGCACCTGTCACGACCCCTGCGCGTGGCGGTCGGCGGGTTCGAGGTCGGGCGCGACGTCACGATCGACATCAGCCCGTTCGAACCCCGGGGCATCACCCGCAGCGTCGTGCCGCTGCGGTGGCACGCCGAAACCGGTCGCCTGCTGTTCCCCGAACTGGAGGCCGAACTCGAGGTGTCCGCGGTGGTCATCGACCCCCCGCTGACCCAGATCACGGTCGAGGGGACCTACGAGCCGCCGCTCGGGGTGCTCGGTGCCGGGGCCGACCGGCTGCTGCTGCACCGGCTCGCGGAGGCCACGCTGCACCGGTTCACCCACGAGGTCGCCGACCAGATCCGCCGGCTCGTGGACGCGATCCCGGCGAACGAACGGGTATGACCCGCCGTCGAGCGGGCGGCGGGGAGCGGCGACGCCGGCGTCGCACTCTGGTCGCCACCTCGGTGCTGTCGTTCGTCCTGACGGCCCTGCTGATCGCCTGGTTCCTGCCGAGCGAGCCGGACGACTTCTATGCACCACCCGCGGACGCCGCCGCGCGTGCGCCCGGCGAGTTGCTGCGCAGCGAGCCGTTCACGACCGGGGTCCCCGACGGGGTCGAGGCCTGGCGGATCCTGTACCGCTCGTCGGACACCGACGGGGTCCCCAACGTCGTGAGTGGTCTGGTGCTCACACCCGACGAACCGAGCGACGGACCGCGGCCCATGGTGACCCTGGGCCACGGCACCACGGGTGTCGACGAGAGCTGCGCGCCGTCGCTGTCCGCGCGGCCGCTCGGCTCGCTGCCCGGCGTCCAGGCCGCGCTCGACGCGGGCTACACGGTCGCCGCGACCGACTACCCGGGGCTGGGTACGCCGGGCCCGCATATCCCTACATGATCGGTCCGACCACGGCGCACGCGCTCCTGGACGCGGCCGTCGCCGCCGGCGAGCTGCTGGACGAGACGCCGCCGACGGTCACGATCTGGGGGTTCTCACAGGGCGGTCACGCCGCCCTGTTCGCCGGCGAGCTGGCCGCCACCTACGCCCCCGGGCTGCCGCTGGCCGGCATCGTCGCGTTCGCGCCCGCCACCGACCTCCGCGCCAACATCGAGTCGACGCAGGACACCACGCTGGGGACCCTGCTGGTGGTGGCCACGGCCGTGGCCTGGAGTGAGGACCGCCCCGATCTCGCACTCACCGACGTGATCCGCCCGGACTCGATCGACGCGGCCCGGTCGCTGGCGGCCCAGTGCCTGTCGAGTCCGGAGCTGCCGATCGCCGCGATGCGGTCGATCCAGCTGCGCGACGACGTCGCCGACTTCGACTCGCCGCGGACGCGGGCCTGGGCGCAGGTGCTCGAGGAGAACACCCCACGGGGGCGGATCGGGGTGCCGGTGCTGGTGCTGCAGGGCCGCGCCGATCCCATCATGGACGTGGACGTCACCACCGCCCACGTCGCCGCACGCTGCGCCGCCGGCGATGCGATCGAGCTGCGGCTGCGCCCCGCGACGGAGCACTTCACCCTGGTCGCGCGCAGTGTCGACGACGCCGTGGCCTGGACCGAGGACCGGTTGGCCGGCGAGCCGACGGTGACCACCTGCTGACCACGACAACCCGGAGGCCGGCGTGCAACGACGGGAACTGGAACTCACGACCGGGACACGACGGATCACCGATGTGACCGATCGGTGTGCCGCGTTCGCCGCCGAGGTCGGTGGCGACGGGCTGCTCCACGTGTTCCTGCCCCACGCCACGGCCGGTCTGGCGCTGCTCGAGACGGGCGCGGGGTCCGATGAGGACCTCGCGGACCACCTCGACGTCCTGTTCCCACGCGACGACCGGTGGCGGCACCGCCACGGCAGCGCCGGTCACGGTGCCGACCACGTCCTGCCGGCGATCATCGGTCCCAGCCTGGCCGTGCCGGTGGATGCCGGGCGGCTCGCGTTGGGCACGTGGCAGTCGATCGTGGTCGTCGACACCAACGCGGACAACCCGACCCGCCGGCTGCGGCTGAGCTTCCTGGCGGGCTGAGCCCACTGGCCGGGTCAGCCGCGGGTCACGGCCGCAGCGTCACCGGGGTGGCGCGTTCGGCCTGGATCGAACCGTCCCGGGCGGAGACCTCCCAGACGGTGAGCACGGCCGACTGCGCCGAGTCGACGTCGTAGTCGATGGTGACGTCGAACGCGCCCCAGCCGATCCCGTTGTCGGTCATCGCGAAGTCCTCGGCGATGACCTCGCCGTCCGCGGTCGCCAGGCGGTACTGGAAGGTGGCCTCAAACACGGTGGCCATCCCCTGCATCCGCAGGCTGCCGCCCGACACCTCCGCGCCCGCGGCCGGGGTGTCGACGAAGACGGTCGGGAGCAGGTCGATCAGGTCCTGACGGGTCGCAGCACCGTCGATGACGATGCCCTCACCGGAGAACACCTCGACGGGCTGGCCGTCGAGCCGGAACGCGACTGCGTCGACGGTCGGGAACTGGGTGGCGGTGTAGACCACCTGTGCCAGCCGGGAGAACATGGAGAACGACCCGCCTCCGGATTCGAACTCACGCGACAGGTCGACGGTCGCGAGACCATCGGCGATGTCGATGCCCAGCACGAGGGTGTCGGCGGGGACGGAGGTCGCGATGCCGTCGACCAGCGTCGCCTCCGCCGCCGACGGACCATCGATGAGTTCACGCAGCGTGGCCTGGGCGATCCCCGGGGTCGCCGGGATCTCGCGTTCCACCGCGACGAGGAACGGACCGGCCCGCCCGTCGGTGTCGCCTCCCGGCGCGACGTAGTAGAGCGTGACGGCGGCCGTGTCCCCGTCGGCGTCACCGGAGGCCTCCTCGGCATCACCGTCTTGCGCGCCGTCCCCGGACGTCGCGTCGTCGGCCTCCGCATCCGGGTCGGACGACCCGTCCGCGCTCGCCGTCCCGTCCGCATCGTCGGGTGCACCCGCGTCGTCGGCGTCGGTGTCGGTGCCGTCGGTCGCGACCGGACCGGCGTCGACGACGTCGTCCCCGCAGGCGGCGAGTCCGACGGCGAGCAACGTGCCGAGTGCGAGGGCGGTGGCGATGCGCTTCATGGTGGTGCTCCCTTCGACCGACCAGCTGCCGGTCCTACCGGACCGGCGATCGGCTCTCGTCCTGACACGCCCGCTCCGGGCGCTCACCAGTGAGTCTGCGACCCGCGCGTCATGACCGTGTCCGCGCCGTGTCACAGATCGGTCACAACCCGCACCGGGACCCGTACCTCGACCGCGAGTCCACCGCCGTCACGGTTGCGGGCCGTCACGCCCGCCTGCAGCGCCCGGCCGTGCTCGCGCACGATCGCGAGTCCCAGCCCGCTGCCCCGGCCGGCCCGGGCCACGTCGCCCTTCGCGAAGCGATCGAAGATGGCGTCGAGTTGGTCCTCGGGCACGCCCGGGCCCCGGTCGACGACCTCGAGGACCAGCGTGGAGCCGTCGACGGCCGCACGCACCTGCACCTGCTGACCGGAGGCGTGCGCCCGGGCGTTGTCGAGCAGGTTGGCCACGATCCGCTCGAGGCGACGCCGGTCGGTCGCCACCCGCAGTCCGGATCCGGCGAGCACCCGCGCGGCGGGGAGGCGTTCGGCGACGATGGCCTCGAGGAAGCGTGCCACCTCGACGTCGGCGACATCGAGGTCGACGTGGTCGCCGGCGGCATCGAGCCGCGACAACTCGAGCAGTTCCTCCACGAGGTCGCGGAGCCGGCGGACGTCGTCGTCGAGCAGCTCGACCACCCGCCGCTGCTCCGGGGGCAGCTGCTCGATCCCCGCCGCCAGCTCGGCGGCCTCGTGGACCAGTGCGGTGACCGGCGTGCGCAGCTCGTGGGAGACGTCGGCGACGAACCGGCGTTCCCGGTCCCGCGCGGCGGTGAGCTCGTCGATGGTGTCGGCCAGCGAGCCGGCCTGGTGGGCCACCCGCCAGGCGGCGACACCCCCCACGAGCACCAGGATCAGCGACGCAGCGATCAGGACCCCCCGGAGCTGCGCCAGGGCGTTCTCGGTGTCCTCGACCGCGGTGAACAGGTAGAAGTCCGGCCCGGCCGGCGGCCGTCGGGCGGCGACGACGAGGTAGGGGACGTCCCGCACCTCGAGCCACTCCGCAGCCACGTTGCCCCGGGCCAGCAGCGCGCGGGTCTCGCCGGACACGACGTCCGGACCGACGGGGACGTCCAGTCCGGTGACGAAGTCGTCGGACGCCCCCAGGTCCACGTAGGCGGCGATGTCGCGGCGACGCAGGTCCTCGGCGAGCCCGGACGCCTCGATGTCCCCGACCGCGACCGGGTCCCCGAGCCGTTCCACGGCCAGCACCCCGACGGTGAAACGCGCCTCCTCCACCGCGCGGTCCAGCACCTCGGCCTCGAGCGAGCGCGAGACGAGCACGAACGCGAGCGTGGCCAGCGCCACCGCGCCGATGGTGACGACACCGACGACGATCAGCACCAGCCGGGTGCGGACCCGACGTCCCCGGCGACCGTCGGTGGGGGTGGCCGTCACGACCGGGCTGCCCGGTAGCCGACGCCACGGACCGTCTCCACGACCTCGGGGTGCGTCGGGTCACGTTCGATCTTGGCTCGCAGCCGCTGGATGGTGGCGTCGACCAGCCGGGAGTCACCGAGGTAGCCGTAGTCCCAGACGCGGTCCAGCAGCTGTTCGCGGGACAGGACGTTGCCGGCGTGCCGGCCGAGTTCGACCAGCAGCCGGAACTCGGTGGGGGTGAGCTCGATGTCCTCGTCGTCGCGGGTGACGGTGTGTGCGGCGACGTCGACCCGCAGCGACTGCAGCCGCAGCAGATCGTCGGCCGGTTCGGTCAGGCTCGCGCGGCGCAACGCGGCCCGGACCCGGGCGATCAGCTCGGGCATCTCGAAGGGCTTGGTGACGTAGTCGTCCGCACCGGCCTCCAGGCCCACGACCACGTCGATGGTGTCGGCCCGGGCCGTGAGCATCACGACCGGCACGGCCGAGTCGACCCGGATCGCGCGGCAGACCTCCAGACCGTCCAGTCCGGGCAGCATGACGTCGAGCACCACGAGGTCGGGCCGCTCGGAGCGGAACCGGGCCAGGCCCTCGTCCCCCGTGGCGACCGCGGACACGTCGAACCCGACGCCCGCCAGCCCACGCGCGGTGAGCTCGCGGATCGACGCGTCGTCCTCGACCAGCAGGATGCGGGCGTCCATG
>LFIK01002802.1_pt1 | contig 14140 bp, 10 predicted proteins | sample 643401 | NCBI WGS metagenome assembly LFIK01 (sample SAMN03777447, study PRJNA286221) | soda lake metagenome | biome: soda lake; feature: Kulunda steppe; material: water; isolation source: sample T5-Br brine of Lake Tanatar-5 | place: Russia: Kulunda steppe | collected 2010-07 | reverse complement strand
TCAGCAGATCCGATGCGGAATGGATGCCGTCGGCAATGAGCGCCTGCGACTGCGTGACCAGTCCGCCGAGAATCTTGCCGGCGCTCAACAGCAGATTGATCGCCGCACCGATCAGCGTGACGCGCCGCTTGACCGGCCAGTGGTTGTCAGCTGCTGTTACGTGCGTTCGACCGGACATGCTGCCGACCTCGCTCCACGGTTGGGGATTTGCCACTGGCAGTGTACCCTTTCGTCGCGTAGGGCACGTCGGCGTTGTGTGCCAGCCGAGGACGTCGGGAACACCTGCCGCGCACAATGTACCAAGCGTCTGGATGCAGTGCGCTGTCGGTCGCTGCGAACCGACAGGCGAGTGACACAGCGAATGGACACGGTGGAGGTAGAGTGTGTTGCGGTCTGGCCTGAAAATCCTGCTGCCGATAGTGCTGTTGCTGCTCTCCGCTGCATTTGTTCTGCAACTGTTTGATACCGAAGAAGACTCACCCGAAACAGCGATGGCTGAGCGCGCCTGGCCGGTCGAGGCGATGACGGTTGCTCATGCGGCGCACCGCCCGGTGTTGCGTCTGCAGGGCCATCTCGAATCGCCAGCGCTTGCCCGGTTACGCTCCGCGGTCGCTGCCGATGTCGAGGCAGTGCTGGCTCGCGAAGGGGATGTGGTTGACGCCGGGCAGGTGCTGGTGCAGCTTGATCGCGACGAACTCGCGCTCGTTGTCCGTGAGCGTGAGGCCGAGCTGGTCGATCTGCAGGCGCGGCTGACCCTCGAGCAGCAGCGGATCGATGCCGATCGTGAAGGGCTCGCCATCGAGGAGTCACTGCTCGACGTCAGGGAGCGCGAGGTCGAGCGGATCACCAATCTTGCCAACGAGGCGCTGGCATCGCCATCCGATGTTGATACCGTTGTGCGTGGTCTCCAGCAGCAACAACTGGCAGTCAACGCCAGACGGCTCGCCGTCGCTGGCGCCGATGCCCGTGTCGCGCAATCGCAAGCGGCTATCGATCGCTCTCAGGCGTTGCTTGATCGAGCCCGCCGCGACCTCGATCGCACCCATCTCCGTGCACCGTTCACCGGGCGGGTGACGGCTGTCGAGATGGCGGTCGGCGATCGCGCCGCTCCGGGAGATGTCGTGGTCAGTCTCTACCCGCTCGAGGCGCTCGAAGTCCGGGCAACGCTGTTGAGCAGGCACATCCCGCAGGTGCGTGCTGCGCTCGCCGAGGGCCCCTTGCCGGCAGTGGCGGTCGTTGATGGATTGTCGGTCGATGCGCGGCTGGAGCGGCTGGCCGGGCAGAGTGCCCGTGGCAGTGGCGGTGTGGAGGTGCTGTTTGCCATCGACCAGAGTGATGATCTGCGGCTCGGTCGGTTCGTCGATATCGAAGTACTGCTGCCAGCGCAGGATGAGACGATCCTGTTGCCGTTCGAGGCGTTGTATCAGACCGATCGGGTCTTTCTCGTCGATGATGGCCGCCTGCGCACGGTACCGGTCGAGCGCCTTGGCGAGGCGCGTACTGACAACGGCCGGCGTGGTGCCGTCGTCCGTGGCGCCCTCGACGATGGCGATGTGCTGATCATCACCCAGTTGCCACAGGCGATTGATGGCCTGCCGGTGAGTATCGAACGGCTTGATGGTGAACCGCGGTGAGCGATGTCAGGTCGCCTGCACCGATGGATGCGCAGGATCGCTCGTGGGTCGGTTGGGTGGCGCGTCACCCCGTCGCCGCCAATCTGATCATGGTGCTGATCATCATCTCCGGGCTGGTCGCGCTGCAACGCATCAATACCCAGTTCTTCCCGACGTTCGAGCTCGATTTCATCCAGGTCCAGGTCGACTGGCGCGGCGCGAGTGCCGAGGACGTGCTCGATGCGGTCACGACGCCGCTGCAGGATGTGCTGCGCGACGTTGACGGCGTGCGCACGCAATTTTCCGTGTCCGGGGAGGGAACGTCGGCGATCATCCTCGAGTTGCGTGATGGTACCGACATCGCCGAGGCGACAGAAGCCGTCAAGGAGCGGGTTGCGCGCGTGCGTAACCTGCCGAGCGATGCGCGCGAACCGGTCGTGACTCGAATTGTTCGCTATGACCCGATTGCGCGGTTGTTGCTGACCGGTGATGTGCCCATCGGTGATCTGCGTGAGCTGGCCCGGTCGATCGAGGACGAACTGCTCGATCGCGGCATTGCCAATATCGTGACCACGGGCGCACCGGCGCAGGAAATCCGCATCGAGATCGATCAACGCACGCTGCTCGACCTGGACCTCGACTTTCAAGGATTTTCGCAACTGATCGGAACGCTGAGCGGTGATCAGCCTGCCGGCGACGTTGGTGAAGCCGATGTAGCGAGGCGGCTGCGGGGTCTGGATCAGGCGCGCAGCGTCAGCGAGTTCGCCGCGCTCAGGGTGCCATTGGTCGATGGCAGTGAGGCGCGGCTTGGTGATCTGGCCAGCATCGACATCCATCCCCGCGACGGCGGTGTGACGCTGCGTCAGCATGGTCAGCCGGCCGTGCAACTGCTGCTGCAGCGCTCCGAGGGCGAGGATACGCTCGCCGCTGCAGGCATTCTCGAAGCGTTTCTTGCTGACTACCGTGGTGAGCTTCCGCCGAGCGTGACGCTGACCGTATTCGACGAGTTCTGGGCGTTTCTCGTTGACCGGATCAACCTGCTGTTGAAAAACGGTCTGGGTGGGCTGGCGCTGGTCATCGCCATCATTCTGCTGTTCTTGTCGTGGCGGCTGGCGTTCTGGGTCGGCATCGGCATACCGGTGTCGTTTCTTGCCGCCGTGCTGGTGCTCTGGCTGGTCGGCGGCAGCATCAACATGATCAGCCTGTTCGGTCTGATCATGGCGCTCGGCATCATCGTCGATAACGCCATCGTTGTCAGCGAAAATGCACTTGCCCGTCATCAGGCCGGCGAATCGCCGGTGGACGCAGCGGTCAACGGCGCACGTCAGATGCTGGTGCCGGTCAGCGCGGCATCGCTCACCACGGTGGCGGCGTTTCTGCCGCTGATGCTGATCGGTGGGCCGATCGGCAACATCCTGTTTGCCATTCCGCTGGTCGTGGTGTGTGCGATCGGAGCGTCGATCATCCAGACCTTCTTCATTTTGCCCGGTCATTTGCGACGCAGCTTTGAGCGCAGTTCACAGCTTGCACCAGGGCGTTTTCGGTCCACGATCGATGGCGGCTTCAACCGGTTTCGCGATGGTCTGTTCTGCCGGGCGGTCGCACTGGCGCTCGACTTTCGTGCGACCACACTGGCGGCAGCGGTGGGTGTGCTCGCGCTGGCGCTCGCGCTGCTTCCGGCCGGCAAGCTGCCGTTCACGTTCTTCCCGGCCGTCGAGGGCGAGGTGCTCGAAGCGAACGTCAGCTTTGTTGCCGGAACACCGCGCGAGCGTGTGGTCGAGTATGTCGAACGGCTCGAAGCGGCGATGTTCGAGGTCGAGGAACACGTTGGCGGGCAGCTCATCCGTGCTCATAAGGTCCAGTTGGGCAGTACTGTCCGGTCGGATCCGGCCAACGTGCGTTTTGGTGATCAGTATGCCGGCATCATGGTCCAGCTGGTCTCCCCCGAGGTGCGTGATGTCCGCAATCGGGCCTTCATGCAGGCCTGGGAGGCCGCCATGCCTGCGACCCCCGGTCTGGACAATCTACTGATCGGCGAACGTGAGGCCGGCCCACCGGGGTCACCGATCGATGTGCGGTTGACCGGTGTCGACATGGAGTCCCTCAAACGCGCCTCACTGGAACTGCAGGCTATGCTGGCCACCGTCCCGGGGGTCAGCGGCATTGGCGATGATCTGGTGTACGGCTCCGAGCAATGGGTGTTCAGAACCGGTGCCGAGGCGCGCAGCCTTGGTGTCAGCCCTGCAGAGCTGGGTCGGCAGTTGCGGACTGCCTACGGCGGTGAGTTGGTGCAGATCTTTCATCATCGTCGCGACGAAATCGAAGTGCGGGTCCGGATGCGCGACGAGCTGCGCAACGAACTCGGCGCGTTGTCCGATTTTCAGGTCCGACTGCCCGACGGCGGTCATGCGCCACTTGGCAATCTGGTCGACTTCGAGGCGCGGCGCGGTTTTGATTCGATCGCGAGCTTTGCCGGGCGGGTCGCGGTTCGCGTCACCGCCGATGTCGATACCAGTGTCAACAATGCCAATCGGATTCTCGATCAGCTGAGCCGCGGCATCCTTCCTGAACTCGAACAGCGTTACGGGCTGCGCCACAGCTTCGAGGGCATCGCCGCCGATGAGGAAGAGACGCTCGCGGATATGCGCACCGGTCTGCTGCTGGCGCTCAGTCTGGTTTACCTGACGCTCGCCTGGGTGTTCGGCTCGTATGGCTGGCCGTTGCTGGTGATGTCGGTCATTCCGTTCGGACTGATCGGCGCCTTTGCCGGGCATCTGTTGATGGGGCTTGATCTGACCATGCTCTCGTTGTTCGGTCTGTTTGGTCTGACCGGGATCGTGGTCAACAACTCGATCATCCTGGTGGTGTTCTATCGCGAGATTCGCGCCAGAGACCCGGACGGCGATGTGATCAACTCGCTGATCGAGGCGTCCCGGCAACGGCTCCGACCGGTACTGGTGACGACACTGACGACAATGGGCGGTCTGCTGCCGCTGATCTTCGAAACGTCGCTGCAGGCGCAGTTTCTGATACCGATGGCGATCTCAATCGCATTCGGCCTCGGCGTGGCGACGCTGATCGTGCTGTTTCTTGTTCCTGCGCTGCTGGCCGTCTACGAGACCACTGCCCAGCGTCTCGGCAGAGCCTGATCGGCCAGCTTGCAAGGCCGTTTCAGCATGGCGATTATGCGCTGTCTGACCAAGTTGGCGGCTGATGTGCTGGTAACGCGCTTCGGCGACTTCCAGACGCGCCTGCTCTCGCGCTGCATCGCCACGCAGACGATCGAGCACGAGGAGCCGTTCGATCAGCAGGTGGAATTCATTGACCATCAGCGGCTCGTCGACACGAAGACCAATGTCGCTGGCGAGCACCTGCAGACGTTCGCGAATCCGCTCCAGTCGCGCCTCGGCTTCGGTCAGCGCCTCCTGCAGCGTCGCTTCGCCCGAGTCTGAAAACGATCCGATCAGCAGCCGCCGCCAGCCGAGCAGCAGTCCGATCGCGGCGAGCCCGCCGGCGAGCAGCGTCGCGGCAGGCTGATCATCCCAGGACAGTGACAGACCGAAGCCCATCCCGCTGACAAGTAACACGATGGCCAGCAGATCGATCGTCAGGCTGCGCTCGCGAATGCCGAGCTGGCTGGCAGCTTCCAGCGCGGTGAGTTTCGCCTGCAACGCGTCGCGCGTTTCCTTTGCTGTCCGCAGATCGTCGCTGATCCGCTCCAGCCGCGCCAGCGCTCCGCGCGCCAGCGTGACCGACACCAGATCCTTCGACCCGAGCCCACTGGCAGCGATTCTTGCAGCGGCGTGGGCACCTCGCTCAGCCAGTCTGGCTGCATGCAGTTCGCGCTCTGCGCGCTGCAATTCCAGCTGCCAGACCTGGTGATGCGTTCGTGTCTGTTTACCATCGAGAGATACCGTCATGCGCGTTTCCTTGTGCAGTACGTAGCCGCCGCAGATCTGCCGGTCGATCAACGTCCCAGCAACGGTCAACGGTGCGGAGCGCGATCCCGGTGCGTCGGGCATTGCGCTGCATCGCTGACATCACATTGTTGCTTCCCCACGGCACGCCCTGAAACAGCACTGCCGGTAAGGCTTGACGTGCGCCGATCAGACCAAACCCCCCGTCTGCCGCCGGTGTCACGACCAGTTCGCAGCCGGATTGCAGAGCAGCGAAGGCGCGTTCGATGGTTCGTGCCGTCAGTCCCGGGCAATCCCCCCCGATCAACACCGCCCAGGGAGTCTCGCGCGTTGCTTCAGCCAGACTCAGGCGCATGCGCCGCCCGAGATCGCCGGTCGGCTGGACGACCACCTCGGCGCCGACCGCTCGGGCGCGTTGCCAGAGCCAGGGGTCGTTCCGTCCGGGACTGACGGCCAACGTCAGCCGATCTGGGTGCAATCCGGCAGACCGCTCCAGCATGCGCGCAAGCAGTCGCCGCTGCAACTGACTGGCACCATTGGCACCGAGAGTTGGGATCAAACGCGTCTTGACGTGCCCAGGCCGGGGTGCGCGGCTGTAGACAATCACGGTTCCGGTTTCCGAGTCGGATGCGTAGCGATTTAACAACATCCGCACAAAGGCTGCGGTATCGCCAACCGGGAGCGGGTCAGTCGCCGCTGATTCGTGAAACAGCGCACGGAGCTGCTGTGGGGTCGAGTCGGTACTGTCCCGCAGCGCCGAGAGCGTTCCCCACCAGGTGATTTCGAGGTGCGGTGCCAGCGCGGCGTTGAGTCGCTGCCGCATGGCTTCGGTGGTGCCCTGTATATCCAGCAGCGGTGTGAGCTCCCGGCACTGATCCCGGCAGCTGATCAACGCCTGGCCACGTAAGCCGTGTCGCAATGGCTCCACGCGGCTCAGGAACTGACTCAGCTCGGCAACCTGCGCGAAGCGAGAGACGCGTAAGTACGGTCGTCGATCGACATCGACATTCGCTGCCGGCGAGCGCGTTACCAGCCACAGGCGATGCGTGAGCCCGTCGCGGGCATGCATCAGCGTATCGATCTGCGTCGGCTCGAGTCCTTCCCATTGATACATCGAGAGGCTGCCCTCAGTATAGTGATCGTGAACACGTGAGGAGCGTCATGACCAAACAACGCATCTACAAAGTCATCTTTGTCTGTCAGGGACAAGTGTACGAAATCTACGCGCATCAGGTCAGCCAGGGCAGCATGCTCGGGTTCGTCGAGGTCGAAGAGCTCAGCTTTGGCGAACGCAGCACGTTGTTGGTCGACCCGGCCGGGGAGAAACTGGCTGCCGAGTTCGAAGGCGTTCGCCGGACCTACCTGCCGATGCATGCCATCATTCGCATCGACGAGGTCGAGCGGGTCGGGTCGAGCAAGATCACCGAAATCAAGGGCAACAACATCACCCCGTTCCCGGTGCCCGGCTATGGTCCGGCTGGTGGTCCTGGTGGAGGGAGTCGCTGACCTGACAGAGTCGGCGACCGGCAGCTGCCGGTCGCACGGCGTTTTGGCTTCACAGTTCAACGCAGTTGCTTGCGCTTCTTGGGCTGAGGCGTTAGTCTTCCGGCGATTCGACTGGAGAGGTGTCCGAGCGGTCGAAGGAGCACGCCTGGAAAGCGTGTGTACGGTTTACCCCGTACCGAGGGTTCGAATCCCTCCCTCTCCGCCATTTTCATGTTATTTCCCCAAGTCCTGCTCGGCGCTCCATTCCCTTGTTTCGTCAGTGGCGACACAGGTCCCATCCTGCGTCTTCTGCAGTCGTCAGAAGCGTTTCAAGTCAGCCTGCATACCCTCCGAGAGCAGTCATCGGCAGTGGTTCTCTGCTGCGACGGCCAGAATCAAGGCATCCCACATCGCGTGTTGCGATCTCCGCTGACCCGGTGCGCGACATCGCGCAGCACGTTGGAAAAGTGGCGATTCGCATCACCGACAGAGATGGTTTTCATCTGGCATTCCAGAGGTCGTGTTAAAAATTTCAATATCAGCGTTTTAATTGTACCGTCAATGGACCAGCTCCCGGGATGATCGATGACGACACCGGGCTCAGATGATTGCCCCTGAAATCAGCTGTACACAGCGCGATAGCACGACCGATCACATTTGGTGCAAAGCACCACCGAGAGCATTTTTTTAGTGCGCGGCAATCTGCGCCGATTCACGCTGCGCATCCGCGGCAACGTTCGCTTTCTGCGTTTTTCTGGTTCTGGCATCAATCTTGCTTGAGTTCTGTTTGGTTTTTCATACAACTGACAGGAGCTGGTCGATGTCAAGAAAACACTGGATTGCTGGTGCGTCGCTTGCGCTCGCAACGCTTGCGGGTAGTGCTCAGGTTCAGGCCGCCGATCCGATCAAGGTCGGTGTGCTCCATTCGCTGTCGGGGACCATGGCGATCTCCGAGACGACACTGAAAGACACGGTACTCATGCTGATCGAGCAGCAGAATGCCGCTGGTGGCTTGCTGGGCCGGCCGCTCGAGGCAGTGGTTGTCGACCCGGCGTCGGACTGGCCTTTGTTCGCCGAGCGGACACGGCAGTTGCTCGAGCAGGATCAGGTCGACGTGATCTTCGGCGTGTGGACGTCGGTTGCCCGTAAGTCGGTGCTGCCGGTTGTCGAGGAGCTGAACGGCATTCTGTTCTACCCGGTGCAGTATGAAGGCGAAGAATCGTCACGCAACATTTTCTACACCGGTGCTGCTCCCAACCAGCAGGCGATTCCTGCGGTTGATTACTTGATGAATGACTACGGGATCGAGCGCTGGGTACTCGCCGGGACGGATTACGTCTACCCGCGGACGACCAACCGGATTCTCGAGGCCTACCTGAAATCGCATGGTGTTGCCGACGAAGACATCATGATCAACTACACGCCGTTCGGGCATTCCGACTGGCAGAGCATCGTCGCCGAGATCAAGCGTTTCGGTGAAGAAGGCAAGCCGACGGCGGTGGTTTCGACCATCAATGGCGATGCCAACATTCCGTTCTACCGTGAGCTTGCCAATCAGGACGTTTCTGCCACCGACATTCCGGTCATTGCCTTCTCGGTCGGCGAAGAGGAGCTGTCCGGCATGGATACCGGCCCGCTGGTCGGTCACATGGCGGCATGGAACTACTTCATGAGTGTCGACACGCCCGAAAATGCCGAGTTCATCGAAAACTGGCATGCCTTTATCGGCGACACCTCGCGTGTCACCAATGACCCGATGGAAGCGCATTACATCGGCTTCAACCTCTGGGTGCAGGCGGTCGAGGCTGCCGGTACGACGGATGTCGATACCGTGATCGATGCCATCAAGGGCATCAGCGTGCCAAATCTCACCGGTGGTATGGCAACGCTGCTGAACAACCACCACATCACCAAGCCAGTTCTGATCGGCGAGATCCAGGAAGACGGCCAGTTCCTCATTGTCAGCCAGACCGAGGAGACCATCCCCGGTGATGCCTGGTCGCCGTTCCTCGAGGACAGCGCCAACATCATTGCCGACTGGACCGACCCCATCAACTGCGGAAACTTCAACACCGTGACCGAGACCTGCTCGGGTCAGAACTTCTGATTGCGGAAGTTGATCGGTTGTCGTGGATCTGATGGGAGGACAGGCTGTGAAGCTCCCGGTCATCGTGCAGTGCCGTCGTGTGATTGGCATCAGTTTGCTGTTGGTTTTGAGTGTCGCCATGCCGGGTCTGGTGTGGGCTTCCGACATACCACCCGACGAGCGTGCCAACGCATTGTTCGTCCAGTTGCCTGATGGCAATTTCAACGACCGACGCGCGATTGCCGAGGAGCTTGCGGTCACCGGGGATCCACGGGTTTCCGAAGCGCTGGCTGCCCTTGCTGATGGGCGGCTCAGTGCCGTGGACGCCGATCCGGTGGTGATCGTGCTGCGCCGTGAATCCGGTGAGGCGATCGACCTTGTTTCCGGCGAGCCGGTCTCGGCAGATCTGGCCGCGTCGGCCCGACGGATTCCGGTCCATAATCCACTGCGCAATGCCTTGCGCAGTCTCGTTGCCATCAGCACTGTCAGTGCGCCTGACCCGGGCACACGTGCACGTGCGCTGATGCGGCTTGTCCGGGACGGTGTGAGTGATGAGTTTCTGCCGACGCTCCGTGACCGCCTCGACCTGGAGGACGACCCGGGTACGTTGGCGTTGTTGCGCGTCGTCATCGCGCTTGCCGACATCCGTTCACCGGATCCTTCTGTCCGCCTTGATGCCGTGGTTGCGCTCGAGAGGTCGCTGCTTTCCGAGTCGCGTCAGGCGTTGAGCCGGGCGCGCGGCGATGAAGACCTCTTGGTCGCTGGTGCCGCAGTGGCGGCGATGGAAAGCATTGATCAGCGTGTATCGTGGTTTCGGTTTCTGGAAAATCTGTTTTTTGGCCTCAGTGCGGGTTCGGTACTGCTGCTCGCGGCAGTGGGGCTCGCCATTACCTTTGGCGTCATGGGCGTCATCAACATGGCGCATGGCGAACTGATCATGATCGGCGCCTATACCACCTGGTTGATCCAGACGCTGTTGCCGAACTCGATCAGTGCCAGCATCTTCATTGCCATTCCGTGCGCCTTCCTGGTGGCCGGGCTGGTCGGCATTGCCATGGAGCGCGGTGTGATTCGCTGGTTGTACGGCCGCCCGCTCGAGACGCTGCTTGCGACGTTCGGGATCAGTCTGATCCTGCAACAGGCAGTACGGACGCTGTTTTCACCGCTGAACCGCCCGGTGGCATCACCAGACTGGTTGAGTGGTTCGGTGTCGATCAATCCGATCCTCTCGTTGACCATGAGTCGGATCTGGATTCTTGTCTTTGCCGTCATGGTGTTCGTCGCCCTGTTGCTGGTGTTGAAAAAGACCAGCCTCGGCCTGCACGTGCGTGCTGTAGCGCAGAACCGGCAGATGGCGCGGGCGCTGGGCGTGCGCACCGGCTGGGTCGATGCGCTGACCTTCGGTCTGGGCGCCGGCATCGCCGGAGTCGCCGGAGTCGCGTTGTCACAGTTGACCAACGTCGGCCCGAACATGGGGCAGGCGTACATCATCGATTCGTTCATGGTCGTGGTCTTCGGCGGTGTCGGCAATCTCTGGGGGACGCTGGTCGGTGCCATGGGGCTGGGCTTGCTCACCAAGTTCATCGAACCGCAGACCGGTGCCGTGCTCGCGAAGATCATCGTCCTGATCTTTATTATTTTGTTCATTCAGCGCCGACCGCGGGGCCTGTTCCCGAGCAAAGGCCGCGGCGCGGAGGGCTGACTCATGCTGATTCGTCGACTGGTTGTCAGCGATCTGGGCGGGATGCTGGTGCTGGCGGCGCTGGTGCTGATGCTGGTGCTGGTGCCGATCGCCAATCTGGTGGTGCCGCCGGACTCGCCGTGGCATCTCTCGACCTACTGGGTTGCATTGCTTGGCAAGTTTCTGGCGTTTGCACTGCTGGCTCTCGCGATTGACCTGATCTGGGGCTACGCCGGCATTCTCTCGCTTGGCCATGGTGCGTTCTTCGGGCTTGGCGGCTACGCCATGGGGATGTACCTGACTCGGCAGATCGGTGATCAGGGTGTTTACGGGCATCCGATTCTCCCGGATTTCATGGTGTTTCTGAGTTATGAATCGTTACCGTGGTTCTGGCATGGCTTCGACATGTTCTGGTTCGCGATGCTGATGGTGGTGCTGGTTCCCGGGCTGCTGGCGCTGGTGTTTGGCTGGCTGGCATTTCGCTCGCGTGTCACCGGCGTCTACTTCGCGATCATCACGCAGGCGCTGGTGTTCGCCATGATGCTGGCATTTTTCCGTAACGAAATGGGTTTTGGTGGCAACAACGGATTGACCGACTTCAAGGACATTCTTGGTTTCCCGCTTCAGCAGCGGGAAACGCGCGTCGCGCTGTTCGTGATCTCCGGGGTCTGCCTGATCCTGGCGTACCTGTTGTGTCGCTACATCGTCACCTCGCGACTCGGTCAGGTTGTGGTTGCTCTGCGTGATAGCGAGGACCGCGTGCGGTTTCTCGGGTACCGTGTCGATCACTACAAGCTCTGGTTGTTCGTGTTCTCGGCGATGCTCGCCGGTGTTGCCGGAGCGCTGTATGTGCCGCAGGTCGGGATCATCAATCCCGGTGAGTTTGCCCCGGTGCGGTCGATCGAGGCGGTGTTGTGGGTAGCCGTCGGTGGTCGGGGGACGTTGTTCGGCGCCATTGTCGGGGCATTTGCCGTCAACGGGGCCAAGACCTGGCTGACGGTTGCCTATCCGATGGTCTGGTTGTTTGCGCTCGGTGCGCTGTTCGTTCTGATCACGTTGTTCATGCCGCGTGGTCTGGTCGGGCTGTTCAGACGTCGCGGAGGTCAGGGGGAGCCATGAGTACCCATCAGCATCTGCTTCGTCGTGACCGGGTCTTTGATTTTCTGCAGCCGCGCATTGATTTTCGTGCTGCTGCTGCGGAAACGTCTGGCGTTATCCTCTACCTGGAAAGCGTCAGCGTGAGTTTTGATGGTTTCAAGGCATTGAATGATCTGAATCTGGCGATCGACCGTGGTGAGCTGCGCTGCATCATCGGCCCGAATGGTGCCGGTAAGACCACGATGATGGACGTGATTACCGGCAAGACACGACCGAATACCGGGCGGATCCGCTTCGGCGATCGGGTCGACCTGCTCGACCTCGGTGAGCACCAGATCGCGCGTGGCGGTGTTGGCCGCAAGTTCCAGAAACCGACAGTGTTCGAGGCCTTGTCGGTGTTGGCCAATCTCGAACTGGCGATGGATTTTACCAAAGGAACGTGGAGCAATCTGTTTGGCGTGCTGAGTGCCGCTCAGCGCGAGCGCATCGAGCAGGTGCTCGAGACAGTCGGCCTGGTCGACCGACGCGATATGCTGGCCGGCGTGCTCTCGCATGGTCAGAAGCAATGGCTCGAGATCGGCATGCTGCTGGTACAGGATCCGGCCATCCTGCTGGTCGATGAGCCGGTTGCCGGGATGACCGGCGATGAGACCGAAAAGACCGGCGAGTTGCTGATTTCGCTTGCCGGTGAGCGAACAGTGATCGTGGTCGAACACGACATGGCATTTGTACGGTCGATCGCGCGGCGGGTCACCGTGCTTCACCAGGGATCGGTGTTGGCCGAGGGCAGCATGGATCACATCCAGGCTGATCCGCGGGTGGTCGAGGTCTATCTGGGTAACGATGAGTGAGCAGCCATGCTTGCGGTACGTGATGTCAACCAGTACTACCGGCAGAGCCATATTCTGCGTGATCTCAGCCTTGTGGCGGGGCCCGGGCAGTGCACCTGCCTGATGGGGCGCAACGGTGTCGGCAAGACGACGCTGCTGAAGTGCATCATGGGGTTGTTGCCGGTGCGACGCGGCAGTATCTATTTCGGTGAGCGAGATATCACCCGCATGTCGCCGGATGCACGCGCACGCGCTGGTATCGGCTATGTGCCGCAGGGGCGCGAGATCTTTCCACAACTGACAGTCCAGGAAAACCTGCGTGTTGCGCTGGGCGCGCGTGCCGATCGCTCACGGCGCATTCCGCCATTGATCCATGAGCTGTTTCCGGTGCTGGCGGAGATGCGCAACCGCCGCGGTGGTGACCTGTCAGGCGGGCAGCAACAACAGCTGGCCATCGCCCGTGCGCTGGTGCTCGACCCCTCACTCCTGTTGCTCGATGAGCCCGGCGAAGGCATACAGCCGAACATTGTTCGACAGATCGGCGATGTGATCCGCCGCTTGAACCAGGAGCTCGGCATCTCGGTGCTGCTGGTCGAGCAGAAACTGCCGTTTGCCAGGCGTACGGCCGATCATTTCTTCATCATGGAACGGGGTGGTGTGGTTGCGCAGGGCCCGATTGCCGAGCTTGATGACGAAACGGTGACGCGGTATCTGAGCGTCTGAGCAGATCAACGCAGCACCGATCGAATACTGTGTGTCGTTTTTTTGCTTGATCGGTGCGCTGTCAGTCACCGCTCGTGGTCGTGGGCGTCGGTGCAATCACGGTCAGCCCTGATCCCCGGCGGTGGGGTGTCGCGGATGCGTTGTGTAGCAAAAATCAAGGCATTGGCGAGACTGCGGTAAGTCGCCGCACTACCGGAAGGCACCCACAGCTTGTTGACATCAGCCTCCAGCGCCTGCAGGCGATCCAGTGCCAGCCGTTGACTCGCCGCAGAGCAGTCCGACAGCATCCACTCCAGCTCGATATCACGGATCTGATTGTATTTCTTGGCAGCGACCAGTCGAAACAGCATGCGTCGGTAGCGCGGAGCAAAGAGCAGTAGCGGATAACCGATTGCAATCACGGCGAAGACATAGAACCAGATCGCATCAATCAGGCTCGCCAGCCAGAAGGGTAGGAACCGCGCGAGTGGCAGTTCAGAGCCGGAATAATAGCGCTCGGCGACATCGCTCAGTGGGATGCTGGGGTCGGTGTAAGCAGGAAAGCCGTTGTCGCGCGCAAAAAACGCGGGTTCGCGTTGATTCATCTGGGCGACGGTGCGGAGCAACAGGTGCTGGATTGCCGGATGCAGATCCTTGTCAATAAGGAGCGTTGTCGTGGTGGCAATCATCCGCACGTCGCGGTCGGGGCGTGGCGGGTGTAGTTGAAT
>LFIK01002801.1_pt1 | contig 14142 bp, 14 predicted proteins | sample 643401 | NCBI WGS metagenome assembly LFIK01 (sample SAMN03777447, study PRJNA286221) | soda lake metagenome | biome: soda lake; feature: Kulunda steppe; material: water; isolation source: sample T5-Br brine of Lake Tanatar-5 | place: Russia: Kulunda steppe | collected 2010-07 | reverse complement strand
TGAAGCGCGGATCCGAGAGTGCGACACAGATCCCCGAAGATCAGACGGCGGGCAAGGGCATGCAGTCCAACCCCAACGAGAAGATCGCGCCATCGGGCGCCCTCAATGCCGAGGGTCACAAGCCGGTGCTGAGCCGCTCGCGCGGTGTGCGCGTCAGCGACAAGGGTTGAGGGGCGGGGAATGGTGCCGGTTGTCAGACTCGAACTGACGACCTACCGCTTACAAGGCGGTTGCTCTACCAACTGAGCTAAACCGGCATCGTGCAAGCCATTACCCCGTTTTCGCCCCCGGATGCAAGAATTCCGGTGAGCGCTTTCGGTCGGCACCCGGGGGCGCGCCGAAGCCGTTCGGGGCGGCGCTTCCCGTTTCCGGGATATACGACCCCGGATTGTTCTGCCGCATCGGGCAAGCCGATGCAGATTCGTGCTGACGGGAGCCTTGCGGGCGTTTAGACTTCGTTAACCACAATGCAGGAATCCGGGGATCGAAGAATGAATGCCATGTCCCTCGCACCGATCAGCCGCAGCGTGATTCGCAGCCTGACACGCCCGACCGTCTGCGCCGCCGCACTGCTCGCCCTCGCGGCCGTCGCCACGCCGGCTCTGGCGGATTCGACCAGGATCACGGTCGTGACCGGCGTGCAGGCGAATCAACCGGAGCTTGCCGGAATCCGCAGCGATCAGACGATTCGCATCGTCATCGCCGATCGCGTGCAGCTCGGCATTCGCCGGCCACCCGTCGCGGAGCCCGTGCTCTATGTGATCGAGGGTGATGACGCCGTGCGTGCCGTGCGCTGAATCCGGGCTGCCCGGCTCCCGGGCGCCGCGCTCAGGCGATGATGTCGGGATTGAGCTGATCTTCGAGATCGATGATCCGGTCGCGCAGGACCAGCTTGCGCTTCTTCAGCCTTTGAAGCTGCAACTTGTCGCTGGTGCTCATCGTCTCGAGCGCGTCGATCGCCGAATCGAGATCCCGGTGCTCCTGGCGCAGACGCGCCAGTTCGCGGCGCAGCACCCGCTCCTCGTCACGGGGACCACCGAATGCAACGATGTTGTCGGCGACCAGATTGTCGACATTATCGTTTCCGCAATCTTGTGCATTGCGGGAAGTTTCTTCTTCGCCGACCATATTCGCTCCGCGACGCGCCACATGTTTTTCGTCGCGCACAGTAAGCCTTTCCAAAGCAGGCGTCCAGTCCGCAGAATTCGGCAAATCGATCAAATGTGAACGATGCGATTATCTTTGAATCGCCATGTTTCGTGTGACACTATGATGACGTCGGCACGAACGAATGGAGGACCCGCATGTCGCTGCAGAGCCATCTCGTGGAGTTGGAGAAAAAGCACCAGGCATTGGAGAAGGCGCTTCACGAAGCCCAGATCCGCCCCTCTTCGGATGACCGCGAAGTCGCCGAACTCAAACGCAGGAAGCTCCAGCTCAGAGATGAGATCTCGCGCCTGCAACAGGCCAAAGGCAAGGCCACCGTTCACTGATATTGCGTCATGACCGGTCCCGTCGCGCCTGACGGGCTTCACCGCCGCGTCCGCTCGCAGATGCGGCGGTTTCGTTTCACGGTATCATGCCGTCAGGCGGATCCCGGCTGACGATGAAGCCGACCCGCCGAATGATGCTTCACAGCGCCCGCCCCGGCTGCTTCGGCGCGCGCTAAGGCGATGCGCGCCAAGGCGACGCGCGATCCGGCGATGCGCGATCCGAGGCATCGGCCCGTCAGGCATGGCCCGCCGAGGAAGACAACAGCCCCGGATCAATGCCCAGAAGGCGCAGCGCGCGCTCGTATTTGTCATTCGCGACATGGCTGAAGACGACATCCGGATCCGCCGGGCAGTTCAACCATCCATTGCGCTGAATCTCGTTCTCCAGCTGGCCCGCACTCCACCCGGCATAGCCGAGCGCGAGCAGGGCGTTGCGCGGCCCCTGGCCCCGGGCGATGGCGCGCAGGATGTCGACCGTGGATGTCAGGCAGATATTGCGGTCGGCTGCGCGGGAGGATTGCGCCACCCGGTAATCGGGGGAATGCAGCACGAATCCGCGGCTGGTCTCGACGGGCCCGCCCATCAGGACAGGGATGCGATCGAGCGCATCGGGGAGACGAATCGCATCATCATCCCCAATGATCTCCAGTTGTACCAGCAGGTCGGGCAGCCGCAGATCGGATGCCGGCTTGTTGACGACGATACCCATCGCGCCCCGGGCGGAATGCTCGCAGATATAGATCACGGCGCGCATGAAACGCTCATCCGTCATGCCGGGCATGGCGATGAGCAGATGCCCTTCGAGATTGTCGAATGCGCTGACCCGGTCCTTGCCCATGGTGACACGATCCTCTCCACACAGCCCAGAATCGCGAAACCGGGTGCCGATGTCCATCGATTTGTGATCCCCGGTCACGCATCCTTGAGCGCGGCGGGCTTGGAGGCGGGGCCGGAGAAGGTTACCTCTGGGTCGGGATGATCGGGTTGCGCGCTGCGTCGCGGCCGGCGCCAGAGCGGGAGGAATATCCGGATGACGGTTGCGCGACACGGTGAGTTCGTCGGTGGCAAGGTGAGGCGCGCGGCACGACGCGGCCTTTCCAGCCTGTCGCATGCCTATGTGGCGGCATTGTCGGCGATTCTCCTTCTACCGCTCTCGGCGGGCATGGCAGGGCCGGCAATGGCGCAGGAATCGGCCTGGGATGAGGGCCACGCGTCCCGCGCGCGGCTCATCGCCGGGGCCGGCGACGGGACACAGATGCTCGCCGGTATCGAGATCGAACTCGCTGAGGGCTACAAGACCTATTGGCGCCACGCCGGTGATTCGGGCCTGCCGCCGGAGATCGACTGGTCCGGCTCGCGGAATGTCGCGGATATCACGCTCGACTTCCCCGCTCCCGGACGCTTCAGGGATGCGAGCGGCACCTTCTTCGGCTATCAGGATGCGGTCATCCTGCCGCTGACCGTCACGCCCTTCGACGCCGCAGAGCCGGTGATGCTGAGCGTCAGTCTGAGCTACGGCGTGTGCAAGGATGTCTGCATTCCCGCCTTCGCCGATTTCGAACTGACCATTCCCGCCTCACAGAGCGGCAGCCATGCGCCGCGCCTCGCCCGCGCGCTGAACGAGGTGCCGCGTCGCGTCGCAACGGGTGAGCCCTATGCAGGCCTCGCCTTCCATGACCACGCCGTGACCGATGACGGCAGGCTCGCGATCGCCGTTGATGCCCCGCCCGATGCCCTGCTGATGGCGGAAGGCCCGGATTACCACTGGTTCCTCGATCCGGATGAGGCGCCCCGGGCCGATGCGTCGGGCCGGCAGGTCTTCGCTGTCGATTTCGCCGAAACCCCGCGCGAAATCACCGGTGCACAGCCGTTCCGCTTCACGCTGGTCGGGGGCGGCGCGGCCATCGAGACGCTGATCGAGATCCCGCAGGAGGCCTTGCGCGCACTTGCCGGGCACTGACCGGCGCCCGATGGCCCTCAGGCGAGCCAGCGCTTGCGGCGCTTGTAGGTCTTGACGTTGCGGAAGGAGCGCGCACCGCTTTCCGAGATGCCGAGATAGAATTCCTTCACGTCCTCGTTCTCGCGCAGCATCTTCGCCTCGCCGTCCATCACCACGCGCCCGGTCTCGAGAATGTAGCCGTAGGTCGCGTAGCGCAGCGCCATGTTGGTATTCTGCTCGGCCAGCAGGAAGGAGACGCCTTCCTTGGCGTTGAGATCCTGCACGATCTCGAAGATTTCCTCGACGATCTGCGGCGCCAGCCCCATCGAGGGCTCGTCGAGCAGGATCATCTTGGGCTTGCTCATCAGGGCGCGCCCGATGGCGCACATCTGCTGCTCGCCGCCGGACGTGTAGCCCGCCATGGCGGTGCGGCGCTCGCGCAGACGCGGGAAATAGTTGTAGACCTTCTCCATATCCGCCTTGATCGCGGCGGAGCCGTCCTTGCGGGTGAAGGCGCCGGTGAGGAGGTTTTCCTCGATGGTCAGGTGACCGAAGCAGTGGCGACCTTCCAGCACCTGGATGCAGCCACGCCGCACCAGATCATTGGGCGACAGGCGCTCGATGCGCTCGCCCTCGAATTCGATCGAGCCCTTGGTCACCTCGCCACGCTCGGCATGGAGCAGGTTGGAGATGGCCTTGAGGGTCGTGGTCTTGCCCGCGCCGTTGGCGCCGAGGATGGCGACGATGCCGCGTCGCGGCACGTTCAGCGAGACGCCCTTGAGCACCAGGATGACGTGATCATAGATCACTTCGATATTGTTGACCGACAGGATCAGGTCCTTCGTCTCCGGCTCCGGCACGGTCGGTTCGGGCGCAGTTTCGGTCGTGGCGCTCATCTCGGATCCATCCTGTAGGGGTCATCGCGATCAGGATCCGGCGGGGCGGCAGATGGCGCCCCGCCGGGGATTGTTCAGTGGCAGACGGCCTGCCTCACGGGCATTCTTCCGTCCGCTCGGGCCAGCCGGCATCCGCCGCCGCATAGGAGCGCGCCGCCTCTTCGATCAGGGGCCGCACGAATTCCGTCATCGGCGACATCCAGTCGGTGCCCTGGGTCCAGGCCTCGCCGTCCCATTGCGCGACATAGACGTCATTATGGCCGCTATGGTCTTCGCAGGTGATCGCGAGCGGGGCCATGAAACCCTCCATGCCCATCTCCGCGACGCGCTCCTGGGTGATGTTCATCGCCTCGAGGCCGAGCCGGACATCGGTGCCGTCGACGACATCCTTGCCGGTGATCTCCTGCGCCGTGCGGATCGCCTCGGCAACCAGCATCGAATTGTAGATGCCGCGATTGTAGAGGTTGTCGCCGATGCGATCACGCGGGAACTGCGAGAGACCGCGCTCGTGCACATAGGTGATGATGTCTTCCATGAAGGCATAATCGGCACCAACACCATGGAAGTTCAGCGACTTGTAGCCCGCAGCCTCGGCCCCGCCAGCGCGGGCATCCTCGTCACCGCCGGCCCACCAGACGCCGACGAGGCGATCCACGGGGAAGTTGGTGCGCACGGCTTCACGCACGGCGGTGGGGTTCATCGCACCCCAGCCCTGGAGATAGATCCAGTCCGGACGGTCACGACGGATGTTGAGCCAGACCGAAGACTGGTTCTGCATGTCCTGTGCGGGAACGGGGTAGAGCCGCACGTTGAAACCGTATTCCTCGGCAAGTGCATTGAGCACCGGAATCGGCTCACGCCCATAGGGCGCATCGAGATGCAGAAGCCCGATGGTCTTGCCCGCGAGATTCTCGAAGCCGCCCTCGACATCAGCGACATGCTTGATGAAGACGGAAGCGCCGTCCCAATAGGTCGCCGGCGGATTGAACACCCAGGGGAAGGTGGTGCCGTCGGCCGCCGCCGAAAGGCCGTAGGCCATCGAGAGCACCGGGATCTCGTCGACCGCAGCGCGCGGGATCAGCTGCAGCGTGATGCCTGTCGAATAGGGATTGACCACCACCGGATTGTTGCCGCGCACCGATTCGTAGCATTCCACGCCGCGCGTGGTGTCATAGCCCGTTTCGCATTCCTCGATGATCAGCCGCACGCCGCCGATACCGCCATCGCGCTCGTTCAGCATGGTGAGATAATCATGCATGCCGTCGGCGATCGGAATGCCGGAGCCGGCGAAAGCGCCGGTGCGATAGGTCAGAAGCGGCACATAGATGCCGTCCTGCGCCTGCGCTGCCGTCACCGCAGCGGATGCTGCGAAGACGGAAGCGGCCAGAGCGCCGATACCGTATAATCTGAGTGACATGAGCGTTCCCCTCCGAGGGTCGTGGCCGTTGACCGGCCGGTTTCCGGGTTGTTGTGACGTCTCCTTGTGAGCCGGGCCGCCCCTAATAGGGGAACGGCCAGACCCGGAGCTTCTGTTTGACGATCTGCCACAGCCGCGCGAGACCGTGCGGCTCGACGATCAGGAAGAAGATGATCATGGCGCCGAGGATCATGAAGCGCAGATGCTCGATGGTCTCGGAGCCGACGCGAATCCCCAGCGGCGCGAAGATGGCCGGCAGGAACGCCCCCATGGCGATGGGCAGCATGAAGATCAGCGCCGCGCCGAAGAAGGAGCCGATCAGCGAACCGAGACCGCCGATGATCACCATGAACAGGATCAGGAAGGACTGGTCGATATTGAAGACATTGTATTCGGCGCCGCCATACCAGAGGAACACCATCATCGCCCCGGCCACGCCGCAGTAATAGGAGGAGACGGCGAAGGCCATCAGCTTGGCCTTGAAGGGGCGGATACCCATCAGTTCGGCGGCGATATCCATGTCGCGGATCGCCATCCATTGCCGCCCGATGCGGCCATGCACGATATTCGAGGCGATCCAGGTCAGAATGATCACGATGGTGAGCACCACGATGTAGCGCGCCTGCGGGGTGGCCGCCGCACCGACGATCTGCACGTCGAACAGGGTGCGCCGGGGCGCCTCGATCGCGCCGGAGACGTTGTAGTTCACCAGCCAGGGCACCCGGTTGAAAGTCCATTGCAGGAAGAACTGCGCCGCGAGCGTCGCCACGGCGAGATAGAACCCCTTGATGCGCAGGCTCGGGAGGCCGAAGATCACGCCGATACCGGCGGCAAAGAAGCCGGAGACGAAGATCCAGACGATGACGTTCACACCGGGGAAGATCGTCATCAGCTTGTAGCAGGCATAGGCCCCCACCCCCATGAAGGCGCCGGTGCCGAGCGAGAGCAGGCCGGTATAGCCGACCAGCATGTTCAGCCCGATCGCCGCAAGCGCGAAGATCAGGAAGGGGATCAGCACCGCCTGGAGCATGAAGGTCGAGCCGAAGAAGGCCATGGAATATGCCAGCAGGATGATCACGACGATGCCGATCCGGTCCTGCTTCAGCGGGAACACCGCCATGTCTGCGGCGTAGTTCGATTTGAATTGCCCGGCCTCACGATAGATCACGGCGCCATTCCCCTCTTGGTCTCGTTATGCGGTGCCCGGACCGGCCCCGGCTGCAAGCGAAGCGTCTCGTTCTTCCTGCGCATGGTCATATTCGTTCGATGATCTTCTCGCCGAACAGCCCCTGCGGACGAAAGACGAGGAAGAGCAGGGCGATCACATAGGCAAACCAGCTCTCGATGCCGCCACCGACCAGCGGCCCCCAGTAGAACTCGGCGATCTTCTCACCGAAGCCGATGATCAGCCCGCCGACGATCGCGCCCGGGATCGAGGTGAAGCCGCCGAGGATCAGCACCGGCAGCGCCTTCAGCGCGATGATCTGGAGGGCGAAGGACACGTCCGAGCGCGCACCCCACATGATCCCCGTGACCAGCGCGACAATCCCGGCGGCGAACCACACGATCACCCAGATCTGGTTGAGCGAGATGCCGACGGAGAGCGCCGCCTTGTGGCTGTCGGCCACTGCGCGCAGGGCCCGCCCGATGCGGGTCTTCGAGAAGAAGATGCCGAGCGTGGCGATCATGATCACCGCGATCACCGCGGCAGCCACGTCGATATGCTGCACGGCGACGAAGCCGCCGGCCACGTCGAAGGTGGTGCGGCCTTCCGGCAGCATCAGCTGCGAGGTGATCATCTGCTTGGGCTCGCCGCCGAAGATCAGCTCGCCGAATCCGATCAGGAAATAGGTGATGCCGAAGGTGGCCATGAACAGGATGATGTCGGGCTGGTTCACCAATGGTCGCAACACCACCCGCTCGACCGTGACGGCAAGCAGGAACATCACCCCGATCGCCAGCACCAGCGCGAGGATCGCCGGCACGCCCATGGCGTAGAAACCCACCAGCGTCAGCGCGGCGAACACCACCATGATGCCCTGGGCGAAGTTGAACACGCCCGAGGCCTTGAAGATCAGGACGAAGCCGAGCGCGATCAGGGCGTAGAGGATGCCTGAGACGAAGCCTTCCCAAAGAACCTGGAGAAGCAGGTCCGGTGCCTCGCCCATGAAGAGGAAGGGTTCGATGAAGATCTGGTGCAGGAGGTTCATGAGCGTTGTCTCGCGGCTTTGCTTCTGGCTCGAGGCGTCAATGCGGCACGCCGAGATAGGCGTCGATGACCTTCTGGTCGCGTTTCACCTCATGCGGCGTCCCGTCCGCGATCTTGCGACCGTATTCGAGCACGACGACGCGGTCGGACAGATCCATGACCACGCCCATATCGTGTTCGATCAGGGCGATGGTGGTGCCGAAATGGTTGTTCACGTCGAGGATGAAGCGGCTCATATCCTCCTTCTCCTCGAGGTTCATGCCCGCCATGGGCTCGTCGAGGAGCAGCAGATCCGGCTCCATGGCCAGCGCCCGGCCCAGCTCCACGCGCTTCTGCAACCCGTAGGGCAGCTTGCCGACGGGCGTCTTGCGGATCGCCTGGATCTGCAGGAAGTCGATGATGTCCTCGACCACACGGCGATGCTCGACCTCCTCGCGCATGGCCGGGCCGAAGCGCAGGATCTGCCAGAACAGGTTCGCCTTCATCTTCAGCGAACGCCCGGCCATGATGTTGTCGAGCGTCGACATGCCCTTGAAGAGCGCCACGTTCTGGAAGGTGCGTGCGATGCCCCCTGCTGCGGCCTCGAAGGGACGCATCTTGCGCCGGGTCTCGCCCCGGAACGTGATCTTGCCCTCGGTGGGATGGTAGAACCCGTTGATGCAGTTGAGCATCGAGGTCTTGCCGGCCCCGTTGGGCCCGATGATCGCCCGGATCTCGCCCTTGCGGATATCGAAGGAGACGTCGGTCAGCGCCTTCACGCCGCCGAAACCGAGCGAGACATTGTCGACGGCGAGCAGCACTTCCTCGAAAAGGCGCGGCGGTGCAGGCTCCGCCGCCGGCGGCTCGAAAGCCTTCGCGCCCTGCGGTTCGACGGTTTCGCCGACGGTCTTCTCGGCGGTCTTTTCTGCAATCTCGGCGCTGGTCGGATCGACGCTCATGCGGCCTTCTCCATGGCGGCGGCTTCGGCTGTGACGGGGTGGATCGGCATGTCGCGGATCTTCACCCGCGCGGCGATGACGCCCTTGCGCCCGTCCTCGAAGGTCACTTCGGTGCGGATATCGGCCTCGCCCGAGCCGTCATAGAGGGCCGTGACGAGTGGTTCATAGCGCTCGGCGATGAAGCCGCGCCGCACTTTCTGCGTGCGCGTCAGCTCGCCGTCATCGGCATCGAGTTCCTTATGCAGGATGAGGAAGCGCTTGACCTGGGCCCCGCCCATGCGCGGCTCGGCGGCGAGCGAGCGGTTCACCTCGTCCACATGCGCGGCGATCATCTCGTAGACACGCGGATTCTGCGCAAGCTCCTGATAGGAGGCGTAGATCACGTTGTTGCGCTCCGCCCAGTTGCCCACGGCGGTGAGGTCGATATTGATGAAGCAGGTGACGAAGTCGCGCTCGTGCCCGTAAGCGACGACTTCCTTGATATTGGGATAGAATTTCAGCTTGTTCTCGACGTATTTCGGCGGGAACAGCGAGCCGTCATTGAGCTTGCCGACATCCTTGGCGCGGTCGATGATGCGCAGGTGGCCGGTCTGCGGATCGAAGAAACCGGCATCCCCCGAGCGCACATAGCCGTCCGCCGTCTTGGTCTCGGCGGTCTTGTCCGGGTCCTTGTAATAGCCCAGGAACACGCCCGGCGAGCGAAACAGCACCTCGCCGTTTTCGTCGATCCTGATCTCGACGCCCGGTGCCGGGCGTCCGACCGTATCGGCATGGATCTCGCCGTCGGGCTGCATGGTGACATAGACCGAAGCCTCGGTCTGGCCGTAGAGCTGCTTCAGATTGACCCCGATGGAGCGGTAGAAGCTGAAGATCTCCGGCCCGATCGCTTCGCCCGCCGTATAGCCCACCTTGGTCTTGTCGAGGCCGAAGCGGTTGCGCAGGGGCGAATAGACCAGGAAATCGCCGATCGCATAGACGAAGCGATCCCATGGATTGACGCTTTCCTTGTTGAGGATGCGCTCGCCGACCTTGCCGGCATGGTCGATGAAATACCTGAACATCGCCCGCTTGACGCGGCTGGCATCCTCCATCCGCACCATGGTGAGGGTGAGCATGTTCTCGAACACGCGCGGCGGCGCGAAGGCGTAGGTGGTGCCGATCTCGCGGCGATCCTCCGCGATCGTCTCCGGGCTTTCCGGGCAATTGACGCAAAGCCCGGCGAGGATCGCCTGGGCATAGGAGAAGATGTGGTCGCCCACCCAGGCCAGCGGCAGATAGGCGATGATCTCGTCCTGGTCGTTGAGATTGTCGAAATCGCAGCCGATCTTCGCTGCGGCGATGACGTTGTCGAAGCTCAGCATCACGCCCTTGGGGCGCCCCGTCGTGCCGGACGTGTAGAGGATGATGGCGAGATCCTCGCCCTTGCCTGCCGCGAGCGACTCTCCGAGGAAGGCCTCGGATTTCGCATCCTCCGCAAGCGTCTTGCGCCCGTCCTCGATGAAGGTGGAGAGCGCCTGCATGCGCGAATGGTCGTAATCGCGCAGGCCGCGCTCCTCGTCATAGAGCAGATAGGTCAGCGTCGGCACCTGTTCGGCGATGGAGAGGACCTTGTCGACCTGCTCCTGGTCCTCCACCACGGCGAGCTTCACCTCGGCATGACCGAGCACGAAGGCCATTTCCTCGGCGACGCTGTCGGAATAGACCGGGATCGGCACCACGCCGATCCATTGCGCGGCGGCGATGGCCCAGTAGAGGCGCGGGCGGTTGTTGCCGATGATGGCGATCCTGTCGCCGCGCTCCAGGCCGAGCCTGTGCAGGCCGATGGCCATGGCCCGCACGGTCTCGTGCATCTCGCCCCAGTTCCAGGATTGCCAGATCCCGAGATCCTTGTGGCGAAAAGCCACCCGGTCCGGGCGCAGGCGTGCATTCCGCGCGATCAGTTTCGGAAACGTGTCCTCGCGCGCGACGTCGACCGTCGTCACGGGCATCTCCCTCCTCGGTGCCGGCGGATCATGAAGACCACGCGCGACTTTGCGTTCCTCTCCGGACGGTGCGGTTTTCCCGCTTTATCGCCCTTGTTTTGCGGCTTGTGCTTGCGTTATCCCCAAGCCAAGCCGTCGAATGTTGCTATTAGTAACCGGCAATTTTCCAACTGCAAGCATCAATCTGTGCGGTAAAACCCGGATTTCCCGTTATCGGCTCTTACCTGCCCTTGCGTGACAAGGATTTCGCGTCTGTTTTCAAACAAAACACCGCCCCGTTCGACTTTAGGCGAACAGGGCGGTGCCGGATTCTCTGCGCGGTTGTCGTCGAACTCAGTAGCAGCGCAGTTCGACGATGCGGTGGCGGCGATCGACTTCGATGGTCAGGCGGTCGCGGCGGTAATCACGGGTGATGAAGTCGCCCGGACGCACGACACGCACGCTGCGGGCCCGCGAACGCTCCCGGGCGCGCTCGACCGTATGGCGCGAGGCGCGCTCACCGACGAAACGGCGCAGGCCGCGTTCGCTGCATTCCGCCCGATGCGGACGCTCGTAGCGCGGCGGGGCCGGGCGATACCGGGGCGGCGGCGCGGGCTGGATGCCGGGGAACGGGATGATGATCTCGAAGCTGCCGCCAACGCGTGGGGGCACGCCACCTCCCCTGCCCGGGGCCACGCCGCCGCTCAGGAATCGCTCGCTGGCATAGCCGCGACGACCGGACCAGATCACGTCGCACCAGCCCCGGCTGCAGTCGAGCACTTCGACGCGGCCCCCGCGCGGGATGGTCGCGATCACGCGATACTGGGTGCCGGGCCCCGAGCGCATGTTGAGATCCACCGTGGCGGAAGCAGTATAGGCCATGGCCTGGCCGGCGCCGAGGAGGAGGAAGATGGCGGCGAGGAGGCCGAGCAGCGTCGGCGTCCGGCCGGGGTGCAGGATGGATGTGGACATCGCATCACCTTTCGAAAGCGTTTCGATCATGCCCGCATCTTGCCGGGAGCGAGATGACCCGTAGATGAACGAACGCCGCAGGCGGCGAATCGTTCGTGCCCGCGTGGGCAGACAGCGATTGAGCCGCAGGCGAAAGCTTGCGAGACTGGATCGGCAAGTCGCCTGTTTCCAGATCCGCGAGGCCTGACACCGATGCACAACGTGACCGTCGTCGAACATCCCCTGGTGCGCCACAAGCTCACTCTGATGCGTGACAAGGACCTGCCCACCCGGGAGTTTCGCGCGCTCGCCAGCGAAGTCGGCATGCTGCTCGGTTACGAGGCCCTGCGCGACCTGCCGCTGGAGGCGGTCACCATCGAGACGCCGTTGCAGAGCATGCAGGCGCAGCGGCTCGCCGGCAAGAAGCCCGTTCTCGCCCCGATCCTGCGCGCCGGGATCGGCTTTCTCGACGGGCTGCTCGCGCTTTTGCCCACCGCCCGTGTCGCCCATATCGGGCTCTATCGTGATCCCGATACCCTCGAACCGGTGGAATACTATTTCAAGGCGCCCGGCGGGCTCGACCAGCGGCTCATCCTCGTGCTCGATCCGATGCTCGCCACCGGCGGCACGGCGGTAGCGGCGATCGATCTGCTCAAGCGCAAGGGCGCGAAGGACCTGCGCTTCGTCTGCCTGCTCGCCGCACCGGAAGGTATCAGGATCCTGCGCGAGGCGCATCCCGACGTGCCGATCTGGACGGCAGCGATCGACGAGCGCCTCGATGATCACGCCTATATCATCCCCGGCCTCGGCGATGCGGGGGATCGCATCTTCGGGACGCGTTGAATCTGCGCCTTCGCATTAAACCTCCAGCCACCATGACCGACGGTTTCGCCCGCCGCGGAAGCCCGGGATTAACCCGGCTGCGCCATGTTCGGGCACAACGCAGCGAGAAAGAGGTCGGATCATGCGCCCCCTCATCTGGGCGAGCCTCGTCCTGATCGGCGGTGCCGCCGCCGGCATCACCATGGTCGAACGCCTGTCCCAACAAACGCAATCGCGCGAAGCACGCTCCCTTGCGCCCGAGCCTGCACGCGCCACGGCGGAGCGCGCGCCTCCGACACTGAACCGCAGCGAAATCGAGGCGCCCCTCTCCCACGACCTGCGCCTCATCGCCGACCGGCGCGGCCATTTCCATGCCGATACGCAAGTCAACGGGATGCCCATGGCGATGATGATCGATACCGGGGCGAGCATCGTGGCCATGCGCGAGAGCGATGCCCGCGCCGCCGGCCTGCAGGTCGACCGGACCCGCCCGCCCCGTCGTCTCTCGACGGCCAACGGCGTCGTCGAAGCCCACGGCGCCACCATTCGCGAATTCCGCCTCGGCCCGATCATCCTCTATGACGTCCAGGCCGTGGTGATGCCCGACGACTTGCTCGGCAAGAACCTTCTGGGCATGAGCGTGCTCAATCGCCTTCGCAGCTTCGAGGTGCGCGACGGGGCACTCTGGCTGCGCGGCTGAAGCCGCTTCATCCCGCAGATTCTGCCACGAGATGCGGGAAATGCCGCAGGATGCTCGTCACCGGATTGGCCGCCGCCTGGCCGAGCCCGCAGATCGAGGCTTCGCGCATGACCAGCGCGAGATCATCGAGCAGCGGCGCCTCCCAGCGCCCGTCTTCGAGGAGTTGCACGATCTTCTGCGTCCCCGCGCGACAGGGGGTGCACTGGCCGCAGCTCTCATGCCTGAAGAATCGCATCAGGTTGAGCGCGACAATGCGCAGATCATCGTGATCGGAGAAGATGACGATCGCATGCGAGCCGACGAAGGCGCCGTGCCGGTCGAGCAGGCCGAAATCCAGTGGCTCGTCCGCGAGCGTCGCGGGCAGGAGCCCGCCCGAGGCGCCACCGGGGAGCCAGGCGGCGAGCGCATGGCCCTCCTGCATGCCGCCGCAATATTCGCCGATCAGCTCGTTCAGCGTGATCCCCGCCGGCGCCTGCCTGACGCCGGGATCGCGCACGCGCCCCGAAACCGAGAACGAGCGAAATCCCTTCGCACCGCGCCTTCCCTGACCGGCGAACCAGGCGGGGCCTTTCTCGATGATGTCGCGCAGCCAGAACAGGGTTTCGACATTGTGGTTGAGGGTGGGGCGCCCGAACAGGCCCTTCGTCGCGATATAGGGCGGGCGGTGGCGGGGCAGGCCGCGCTTGCCTTCGATCGATTCGAGCATGGCGCTCTCCTCGCCGCAGATATAGGCCCCGGCCCCGCGCCGCAGATCGATCGGCGCATGTGAATCGAGCCCGGCTTCGCGCAGGGCCGCGATCTCGCGCTCCAGAAGCG
>LFIK01002800.1_pt1 | contig 14142 bp, 14 predicted proteins | sample 643401 | NCBI WGS metagenome assembly LFIK01 (sample SAMN03777447, study PRJNA286221) | soda lake metagenome | biome: soda lake; feature: Kulunda steppe; material: water; isolation source: sample T5-Br brine of Lake Tanatar-5 | place: Russia: Kulunda steppe | collected 2010-07 | reverse complement strand
TTTGACGTGCTCAAATACAGCTATAGCTGAACTGAGCAAGGGATCAAATACTCTACCAACTGACTCAACCAACCTCCAGGTCACAATGCAGCATAAATCTGGCACTGCACTAATCTGGCGTGACAAGAGGTTTAAAGTTAAAAAAAGTTAAAAAGGGTTAACCGCCAGTCAGATCGTTAGGCTGATTGGTTTGTTGCTGGTCTTCGCCAGCCAAAAAATAGTCCATAATGTCCGAAGCATAAGTCCTTCGGAGAGAGACCACGTGTGGATGGGTGCAGTGGAAAAGGACGTGTTGCTCATCCTGTACATCATGAGCATTACACAAGTCACAAGTAGGGGAGGTATTGTGAGTCCAGGTCACAGCTTCAATTCGTAGAGTGTGGGCATGAAGTCTGAAGCGAGCCACGCTGTGAGTAACGTCGCAAGGAAGATCAAGAAGCATGTATTTGGGAAGGGTGTATGGCGAATGTGTGACCAGGGCCCTCTTGGTAGGGAGGTCGCACCATTGATGGTAAGTGGAGCGTTTGCTGTTGCGCTCTCTTGGATGCGTATCAGAGTAAGGTGTCCAATAATCCAAATGCCTCTCCCTGAGGTCCACAACAAAGCGACAAAGATCAATTGGCTCACCCTTCAGCAGCCTTTCCTTGGACAAGTAGGATTCAACAAGTTGTGTGGGACCATTCATAGCGGACAGGATGTGGGATGACCAGCAATCATCGCACCGTGAGCTCAATTGCATGTCAGCTTCAGATCGGGAGGGTGACTAGCACTACCCCACTCCTAGCCTTGATAATGATTTGTTGCAAAAGTTTTCTCTACAGCACTTAGGACCAATGTGTCTCCCTCAGGCTCTCCTTAATTGATGCGGAGGGTGTTCTACCGCCTGCACAGTTTTCTCTATTCTCTTATTTTCTACAGCACGTCTGGCACTAACAAGTTAATAAGCATATTGAACCGAATGAGCATGAATTTTACGGCAAGTTCAGTGACTTTCTAAGGATCTAGACTGAGATTTTTCAGAGACTCCAAGATGGTGCTTCCCACTCCCAAAAGTATAGTGTGGAGGCTAATATTGGCCGCAGCTCGGCAAAGCTCAGCAACAGGCTGTTGACGGAGCATGTTGTGTTGGTAGCTCCAAGGCTTCAAGTTGGCTCCTAGGCCTGGTATTTTCACTGTAACTGATGCTGCTGCTGAGAGCCCCCTATCGCCTCTGCACCTTGCCCTACTTCTTAATGCATACCTAGGGTGGGCACCTAGTAAGTTCATTATATTTCTAGAGGGCATTTCCCTGTTAATAGATTCTACAGGGACTTGTAGGTTTTGTAATGCTAAGCAGTCTTCCATCCATTCGGACAAAACGACCCCCCAAGGAGCCTGCTCCTGTAGCTTTCATTGTAAGTCTACATGCGATGTCACAACGGTTGTGGGGTTCAGTGATCATATCGGAGATAATCTGGTGTTGATAACCTGATAGAATGTGTAGGGCACTGTCTGAGTGATGGCAGAGGGAACATTGAAGGCTGGTCGAGATCTTAAATCAAATATCATGCTTCTGATTGAAAAGGGTACCTATACGGTAGTGGAAAATGTTTCATTATCATGAAGAATAGATTGAATATTGTCCATAAAGTTTGGCTGATATTTTTGTGGGCTATGGGATTCCAAAGTAAACCTTGATGATATGAGTAGTAATCGGTTGTAGGGTTTGAGTGGCAAAGTTTATGTTTGGAGTGCACATGCGCCTTCAGGGCATCATAGAGGTTTCAGAAATAAATGAGCTTTGTGGCAGGTAGGTTGGAAGGCCTTGAAGATGTTGCATCAGAGGGGATATCCCTTTCAAAGGCAAGCCAGGTTATGTCATGAAAAGGGTTACCATCAATGCCAGCGCACGGCATCCCTGTGTCTGCAAGATTTGCATCGACTTGGGTTGCTTGATACTTGGCCGCAGGATCTGCGCACTCAAAGAAAAGAAAAGAAAAGAAAACTATGAAGGCAGTGAAACCACTCCCCACATCAATTAAAGGAAAGGAGACACATTACCAGCAATACCAGCATGAGATTTGACTTAAAACAGGTGCAAAGGGTTTTGTGAGTTGCGGATGATTTGCATGAGCATCTTCAAAATACCCCCTTGTACTTGGTGGCGGTGAACCTCAGGGTACAACAAGTGCTTTTTGATTTGGTGGAGAGATGAGAGGCTGTCGGTTGCAATATGTGAGTGGCCGTGAATAATGGCGGTTGTGATAGCAGCCAGTTCAGCTCTGTTGATGGTTTTGTAATACCCATACCAAATGGTTCAACAAAGCTGGTAGTAGAGGTAGCAGGGTGGTATGTGCCTGCACCTGTTACTTGCTTTCCTTGATGAATCTGGCAGCTGCCGTCTGTTTATGCCCACTCCTTCCAGTCAGGAACTTTTTTGGCTGATTGTGGGCTGGATTCTGTTGGGAAGGGTAATTCTTGGCTGTGGTAGAGAGTATGTATATGTCGGTAATCAGGAGGAAGTTTTTCAAACTTCTTGAAACCAGTTTCTATTCTTGGGTGGAGGGCGTTGAGAACTGGGTCATTACTGTATCATTACTCATGTATTCATGCTTCCAGTTTGCTTCTGGAATATCACGGGCCAGGTCCCTAACCCAGGTGGGATTGTGATCATTTAGACGCAACTATGCTGCTGTATTCCAAACAGCAACTCTTTATATACTCCAGGTGTGGTAAGGTAGTCTCTTTGCTGATCTCAAAGAGGGTGTGGCATAGTCAAGGTTGGATGAGGAGATATTCACTAGTGTGCAACATAAATGGGGGTAGGCGTTGAGAAAGTTAGGCGTTGAGAAAGAGTAGGGGTTGTTGCTCATCCGTCCCCCTTGGCATGGTAGGAACATGAATGTGGCTGTTTCAGTGTTATTTGCTATGGCAGAGTACATAACATGTCTTAGGGCACGATGCATGACTTGGTCGTCATACACAGGATGGCAGACAGAGTAGCCAGGAAATTTGGATGAAAAGGCATTGGGAATGGCTCCAAAGACTCTGTCACGAGGGTCATTGCTCCAGTAAATGAGGTATTTGGGGTTGTGGTCCAGATGAGAGGCCATTTTTCTTGGGTATTTAGTGTCCATATCTGAAGGGCAGAGTGAGAGTGGAAGGGGAGAGCACGCATATAGGAGTGTTTAACCTCTGTATTCATGGGTCTCTTGTTGTCGTGAAAGGTAAAACGGAAAAGGAGGCCTTAAAGCTCAGAGGAAAAGCTCTTAGAGGGAGGCATGTTGGTATCATGGATTCCAGCAAGTTTGGTGTCATGAAATGCTTTGTAGAGGATGTTGTAGCGCTCTTGAGTGAGCATGCCTTTGCATCTTCCCATCACGTGATAGATGCATGCCACCTTTGAGGTGCATATTCCAGGTAGTATCAGAGGTTGGGGATTGCTGTAGGGGGTGATGGGTCTCTCTTTGGTTAGGTGATTTTAGGGGATGGGTGTTGTTAGGTTTTGGTTTGACCAGGTCAATTTCAGTGACCCGGAATTCACACTGGCCTGTAGCTATGATATCTGCTTGTAGGTTTGTGGGATCAGTGTCAAAGTTTAGTTTGTCTCTTTTATAACTCCAGGTGTTATCTGTGACTTCTCAAGCAAAGCCTTGTCACTCTAGGCTGCTCATAGTATTATCAGTTTGGGGCATAGTGAAGCAGGGTTCACCCTTACGTGCCTCAAGATCCATAATGTGTTTCTGGGACGTGGTCAATTTGTTTTTTTGTTTCTTTTGGTTCCCAGGTGGGCTTCCACGTTGTAATATGGTCTTTGTCGGTTGATTCGTAGCTTCTCTTTTGTTTTCGTTGCGCAGTCAGGTCAGCGCAAGCTGGGTAGGCCCAGTTATCATTTTCGTCAACTTTCTCTCCCTGTCATTCTGTATAGCAGCCGGTGTTCTTAAGGCAAACCCAGTGGCATGTTCGATTGCAGAAGGCACAAATACACATATCCTCAAAGGGTTGCTCAGTTTTTCCAGGTTCAAGTCCGAAGAAGAGGAAGCAAACCTCAAAGCATGCGCACTCAATGGTAGACCGAGACATTGGATGGGTGTTTTCGGTGCAAAGCCGGCCTTCAAACTTTTGAAAATGGAGAGCGTCCACCTTTCAATAATGTTGAGCGCATAATAGGTGAGGCACTGTTTCTACTGAAGAGGCATGTCGTCATGCCTGCCAGACAGTGTCCCTTTTCTTGTCTGAGAAACATGATGATTCTTCTCGAGTCAACGTGAAAAGTCTATTAAGTCATGGTGGTAAAATGTGTTAATGGTACCCAATGCCCAATAAATCTTATTGGGTGTTGCTTCTTTTGCTATCTGCAAAACGTTCTTTCTTGTAATTCAAGGTCTACGCTCTGGCATGAGGGATTTAGGGGATCGATTGAAGGGATGAAAAAGACATGCGCGGCCCCAACAGCGCACTGCATCTATTCACAATTCAAACAAAGTATGTCTAGCCCCTGAGCACAAATTGACACTGTCCCCCATGAATGACGTGGCCAAGTCTCTTTAATGTCTGCTCTGAAGATAGACTGCGCAATATTTGACCCCACAAGCATGAATTAACCCGCTTGTTGGACAGCCCCATATGCCTCACGCCACTCCTTTTCAGCTCCATGATGACTGTTGCTTGCAGAACAGCCTCAGGACTCCTGAGTCAGGACATAAGCACAACATACCGCAGGAGCCCCATGGGCCTAGGATATTGCTACCCATAGAATTCTTGGCTATACACACCCAGTTGAAATGGGAATGACAACAAACTCCATCCTGCAATGAGCCAATGAGTTAAAAACAGCAGCAAGGGTCAATTCAGGACAGCACAGATATCTATGGATGCATGCACCAGCAAAAAGGCATACAGAGCAGGGGATTGAGATTCCCCCAGACGTTTGGTTCCTGCCTAGCTCTTTTGACCCTCAGACGGGCCCCCGCATTCCATGTACCAGAGGCGACCTTATGTTTTTTTGGTCCTCCCCTTAGGGAGGGCTAACTATGGTGAAAGCGTAGACCCCTGCTACATTCCACCAAAGAGAAGGGACATTCGCCTTATCAAAGTTGGGTACTATATTGACACCAATCATGAGGACAGCCTATTAGTAGCATGTTCAAACATACTAAGAGCATGTGCAAATTGTGCTCACATAGTATGCGTAAATTACCTCCTCTCATCGCTGTGGCTTGGACAGTCTGCATTTTCTATATCATTGGTGGAGCAAGGACTTGCACACTTTCATGCAGTCTGCAAACTTGGTCAAATTACACGCACAAGATGTTTTCATCAATTGCTGGTTGTATAAAGAGGACTGTATAAGCTACTAGGGGCATGGCAGGGGAACCCTCTTGACGTGCCGGCAACAAAGCTTGCTGAGCTCTAATCAACGCCTTGCTCCCATCAAGAAACTACAGTCAAAGCAAAATGCAAGATGATACAGGTTGAAGCTCTAAAGTAGGAAGCCAATAAAAAAGCTTGTAACCTCAGAAGTGATCAGGCGGTTCCTTAAAATTGGCTGTAAGCCTGGACATATCACAGCTCGCAACAGGTAAAGGTTACATGGCTGGACCTGTTGGCTGAGGCCTATCATGCGCGTGCAGCTTAGCTGAGGCCTATCGGGCCTGCAACCTGAGCCTGGAGTACCATTAAGACGGAGCAACAGAGGCTCAATTGAAATTTCATGCTCTTGGAGCCACTCAGTGCTCTTGCAGAAAAGAGCTCGTAATGAATGATAGCATCAGCTTGGAACAGCAGCAGGATGATTTAAATAAGGTGTGCAAGGCTCATGTGATTGATATTCTTTATACTCATGGCATCTCAGGCAGGCTAACATAAAGAAAGACTTTGCCAGCAATTGCAAGGATAACCCCAAATATTTCAGGGAGGTCATATCATGATTTGAATTGCCTGTTGATTTGAATCGGAACCAAGGTCTCAAAGAGGATAATGTAGTCAACCTTAACCTCAAAGAAGTCCCTTCAAGCTCCCCCAGTATGCACGCACGTTTGAAGAATTGAATAACAAACTGATTGAATAACAAACTGATATGGCATATGCAAAGCCTGACGTGCGAAATTCAAGCAGCGTCTGTTGGTTTGTTAGTTTGTTTCAACACACACGCGCGAGGTGTAGACAAATTCATGTAAATTATCTTGGAGTGAATTGATAATGCTGGACATTTTGCAGGTGAAAGGAAGGAGCCTCTCTGCTGGTGAGGTTTGAGGCGCTCGATCCCTCGCCGAGCATGATGCGCTTGCCGAAATTACTGTAAATATGATGGTAGAGTGGCTGGAGACCCGGAAGTCGAGTGTGAATGTTTGAGGTTTTCCCGCACTTTTCCTGTTTCGTTGCTGCAGGGCCTGCTCAGGGCCCTCCCAGGTCCATCGGCTTTGCAAAGGATGTAGTGCCACATCGCCGCTGCATCGGCGCTGAAAGATGCGCTCCTCAGCCCTCCTTGCTCACCCGTGCGCAAGCAGCCCCCAGCGCTCCATCTTCCAGCCCCAAGGCACCAGAGGACAAGTTCATTGCCAACACCTGGGGCAGCTTTCAAAACATCACTCCACAGCAGGATCCAAGGTGTGCTTGCTCTGCAAGTGGTGCTCTCCTGCCTGCTGTGCGGCTCGCAAGGCCTGACCATCTGTTTCCTGCCACCCTGTTTTGAACATGGTTAACCTGCGTGCTTATTCCTTTGAACTGTGCACTCCTGCTTTCATTTGTAGCATCGCTGCGCTTCATGCAAACTCCTGGAGCGCCATTCCCAGCATGCGCATGCCCACGACGCGCAATGAGGAGTACCGCTTCACTGACATCTCTCCCCTCTTGAAGTCGAATGTGGTGGTAAGCAGTTGCACAACGCTTTCTTTTACACGCCTGATATGCAGCTTGGCATCATGACAAAGGCAAAGATTGTCCAGGATCACCTGGTGCAATGTGACATGATATGCACATCCCTGCCGATGACTGCTTGCCTATGCCTGCTTGCCACAGGTCTTCCACAGCCAACAGCATGTAAAGTTGTTACTTGAATGCCACACCAGTGAAAGTACTGGCTGGCTGCATCTCTTGTGCCCTGCAGCCTGCCCAGACCAACATCTCCATCCCTCAAGAGCTTATTGCCTCCTTGGTTCCAGAGGAAGCAGCCACGACGCACGTGGTTCTTGTGAATGGTGTGTGAAGCCTAAATGGGATGGCTTGCGAGTCTATTTTTGAGGGAACTTGCCTGGCAAGCATGTTTTGGTTCTGACTGTGGACCAAATTAAGCATTTTTTGTCGCATGCCGTGCCCGTGTGCCTGCTTGAATCAAGATGTGCAAAGCTAGATGCCTCCCATGTGCCCTTTATGGCTTGTTCCAGGATCATCGTTCATGCCTACGTAGGCCTGCAGCGCTTGGCTCTCCCAAGCTGCAACCTTTACCTTTTCGTGTTCCATGCTGCCTTCCTGGGTGGGCAGGTGAAGTGCGGCAGGACCTTTCCAACCTGAGCGGGCTGCTGAAGGCTGGTGGCGCGTATGTGGGTGGCCTTGCAAGCGCACCCAAGGATGTGACCTCCAAGCTGGTGAGGGTGGTGAGCCAGGTGGCATTAAAGGTCTTCAATGCTGTCGTGGAGCTAGTGATCCTACCTTCAGACTGCGTTGGCTTACGGAGCATGCTTGCTTGAAGCAGAGTGGTTTTTTTCAAGCCCAGGCATCTCCGCGCACAGATTCGAGTGTATCTAAGCGTGTACAATAATATTCAGGGGGTTTGCACCTGTGGCTGATGGCCCGCCTACAGCATGGATATAAAATCACATTTGTACTTGAAAGTGGCCGTGGCGTGTGCTCTATTTGCCTTTCCATTGGAAGGAATTGGAAGGAGTCCGCCTTGCCATGCGTGAGATGGCCTTCAGCCTGTGAGAAGACAGCCCAAAGGCCTATTTTCATTCTTTTTTGAACATACATTCCCCCATCTCTGGGTGAGAGCAGGCCTTCCAGCACAAAGATGAGAATCTCTTGATTATGCTGGGACCTGGACATCCTCTCGGGTCTCTAAGCAGTGCTTGCATGTTCATTAATTCCCCCAAAGGAGTCCTTGTGCATGATGTGCTTTCCCTGCTCAAGAACATCTGCAAGCCTTGAAGAAAGCTGACAGTCCGCAGCAGGCCTAATAAAGTGCGCCATTAATTAATTAAGTGCGCCATGCCTGTTGGTTGAGGTTGTCCGTTGCCATTTCCGCTGACGCTTTTGGGCTGCGCGCTTGTTCGGCACAAAGATGCATGCCCTTGCTCACGCACTCCGTACACATGCATTCGCATAGCAGGCGGACGCTCATGCATGTGCGTGTGCACGCCTTTCAACTAAACTCCCTCTTATTGCCCCACGGCACCCTCTCACATGCACACATGCGCACACTCCCGCACTCGCCACCGAGCCCACACAAAAGCTCACATTGCACTCAGCCCCTCGGGACATGCATATGGCTCACAAAACGCGCGCGCCTGTGCGCTGTGCAGGACCAGCATGACTTACAAGACGCGCGGGCCTGTGTGCTGTGCTGGGCCAGCATGACTCACAAAACGCGCGTGCCTGTGTGCTGTGCAGGGCCAGCTGTCGGCATCACGAGGTGGCCCCTTCGCTTTGCTGAATGGGGGCTTGGCACAGGACGCACTGGTGGTGTCCTTGCCTGAGAGTGTGGAGCTGGACACACCCCTCTATGTGCTCCATCTAACAAGTGGTGAGCCAGCGTTGCTGTGTGCTGCACATGCCGGGCCTGAAACAGCTTCCTGGCTTGCTTCCATCATTTTGACCGAACAGGCAGGCCTGTGCACGCACCCCACTCCCTGCCCTTAACCCCCTTGTCCCACTTGGGGAAGGTCGTGCCATCAAGTTCATGCCAGACACAACACACGTTCATAAGTATTCAATGTCAGACAAGAGTGACATTGATGAGGTATACTCCAAAGCACCTACACTTACAGAGCAGGGTGTGCTCACATGCTTGTATCTGTGTATTAGCGCGTGTTAGCAAGCCTGTGGAATCCACGGGTTGCAAACGCACTCCTCTCTCTTTATATAATATGCAGGCTTGAGGCATCTTGTCCTTTTTGGAGCACTTCTGCCAGCCTGGCATGTGTGCCCAGCATCTGTGCGACTCTCAATGTGTGCAGCCCCACTGCACTGCCTGAGACCGTGCGCGCGCTCTCTTAGGTCCTGTGCCCCTTTCAACACTGACTGGTAACCATTCCTCTTGAGCTCTGTGCTCCCTGGTGCTGCTCAGTGCCTGTTGCTTGTGGAGGCGCACTTGTGACGGGAGGTTTTCATTGCTTTGTGCCTGCGCAGCTGGCGCAGCAGGCACGACCAGCAGCAGCTCACCCCGCATCCTGATGCACATGGCCAAGCACGCGTCTTGCTCGCTGGTGGAGGAGTTTGTGGGCCTGACCGCTGATGGCAGTGCCTTAGCGGATGACGCGGTTTCAGAGCAGCCGCAGCTGCCGTCCTACCTGTGCAACAGCGTTGCTGAACTGTTCTTGGAGTCCAAGTCACAGGTGTGCACACATGTTGGTATGTGTGTATGCGCATATGGGTTCGTGTAAGCATGTCTACGAGTGCACAAGTGCATTCGCGCGTGCTCGCCATACATGTACCTGACTTCAGTACAAGCCAGCATGGTAACATATTCACCTGCTTTGAGTTGCATGACAATTTTGAAGGCAGCCATGCTACAAAGAGATCCCGGGCGTACAAAACGAGTCCCGAGCACATGCCTCCAAATGCCCCAGGATGTCGCTTGCCTCCCATGCCTCAGGATGTCCCCTCTATCTCTGCCTCAGGACATAAATGGAAATCGAGGCCATACTGAGGCATGGTGACATCAGTTAGGGGGTTGTTTTGCCAGCGCTCAAGCCTCTGCCTACGCAGCTTTGCAGCTCAAGGGAGTGTGTGTGTGAGGGAGCGCAGCATGAGGCAAGCAACGTTCAGTACCACAAAGATTACTGAGCAGCTTGGGCACATGCTACATTACCTGCTTCTGCTGACAGTTGGCTGCACTGCCCCTGCGTTGCGCAGGTGACCCACTCCTATGCATCAAGGGATGCCCCTGGCGGGTCCAACTTCAAAAGCACACTCGTCTCACAGGTGTGCACATGTGCGCGCTTGTTCCCAGCAGGCCCTACCACACTGCTGCTCATCCCTGCTTTGCCAATCATGGTCGAGGGTCGAGGGTCTAGCGCTCGCCAGGCGTGATGCGTAGAAAGGCGGGCCAGGGAGCTGCCTCGCGCCCAAAAGGGGCCCAACTCAGGGGCAAGCAGACATTGAGCTTTCTGAAGTCAGCCTTGCCTGGGGTCAGCCTTGCTTGGGAGCAGCCTTGCCTGGGGGCAGCATGCCTGGGGGCAGCATGCATGCATGCCCGTTCTGAAATCTACGCGAAGGGTATCAGGGCAGTGGGCTCACAGCACCACACAACAGAGGGGCTCTGTGGCCTTGGGCTTAGTGCGCCCCTGTGCCGAAGAGGCAAAGGTTTTGCTGCACATTCATGCACGCCAATTTGCCGGCGGCTGCAGGCCAGGAAGAGCAGCTACACGCTGACAGAAGCACGCCTTGGCGGCATGCTGACCAGGTAGGAGGGATAACACGTGTGCTTCATGCGTGCTTGCCTGGAAAAACGCTGTCATGCCCCGCATCCCTGCCCACCCCTTGGTAACTCCTCGCACGCGCTCCATTAAGCGCCAAGTGAGCCTTATCGCCCTTGCCAAGTGCAAGCCTCCGGGCCAAAAAGGCGCATCACCATAAATGCCCATCCAAGGCTCTTCCTGACGCAGCAGCCGCAACCCCCCGCCCCGCCCTCCCCCTCTCAGCCAGTATCCTAGCTACATCTCGGCAGCTGAGGGGCTGCTTGGCCATGCGTGCCACCGTGGCCTCGTGTGTGCTACCTTGCCTGCAGGCACGACTTGTGTGTTGTGCAAGAGGGGGCCCACACCGAGACGAACATGCGCCACTTCATCTTGGCAGGCGCTAGCCAGCTGCACGACCTGCACACGCAGCTGCACCTGGACCACCCAGAGGTGCGGCAGTTGTGTGCCCCTCCTGTCTCTGACGAGTGCTGCCTGTTGATGGCAGGCCGGGGGCAGCTGCTCAGCCCGCACTTCATCTGTCTGTACTGACAGTCCTCTTGTGTCCTCTTGTGACCCCCAATTTCTCCTCCACTTTGACCCATTGATGATGAAGGGGAGGAAAGGCATGCTGTGGAGGAATAGAAACGCAGGAGGCAAGGTGCCATGTGCTGCTGGTCTGAAGTGTGCTGCTCTGCCTGCGTGCTAGAACACGAGAGGACCACATTGCGGACAGAGCGAGTGAAGCATACTCATCGTTGCATGGAAACGGGTTCCAAACAGTGTTTGGGAAGAGGGCATATGTGTCGGGTACAACAGACCCTGCACCCTATGAACCATGGATTTTCACATGTGAGCTGAAGCATGAGCTTGGTGTGCGCAATTCCCACTGTTGTTGGCACCACACATTGGTGTTCACACCTTCAATACGCCGGTGCTCCTGCAAACAAAGCGGCCAGCCGTTCTTCATGCTGGTCCCATTCCTTTGTTGTTCCCCAGGGTCAAGCTGACCAGCTGCACAAGTGCATCGTGACCTCCCCTACTGGCCGAGGCGTCTTTGACGGGAATGTTAGGGTGGGTAGCTGTTGAGGAGGACAGGTGGCTGTCATTGAGGTCCATGCAGCACATTCGTGTGTTGGATGCAGGTAGTGTGAGAGCAGGTCCTTATCTCAAGTTATTTCCCTTTGTTTGATGGCAGCCAACCTGCATCAATGTAGTGGGCTACATGGGCTTGGAACAAAAGCCCGTAAAGCACTCTCCCGTTGTTTACTCAGCAACCACCTCCAGTGGTGGGATTGCTCCGCAGACACATGGCAGCAGGTTGAGACAAAATGAGAGCTGGCAAGATGAGGGGAAGGCTGCCAGATTGGAGCAGTGCCTGATGCCTTGGGCATGCGCTCCCTTGCAGCACAGACCCTTGCTTACCAGCAGCAATCACCTTGCAACACAGACCCTTGCAGCGCAGACCCTTGCTTACCAGCAGCATTCACCTTGCAGCACAGACCCTTGCTTACCAGCAATCACCTATAGCCCAAAAAAGCTGGCATGCTCACCTCGTGCATGTGTGCTTGCATGCTGTCAGCAGACACCAACTTGATGCCTCGTGGGACATGCACACACACACACACACACTAACTAAAACACACACACTAACTAAAACACACACACTAACTTAAACACACACACTTACTAAAACACACACACAGAGGGATACACACAGAGGCACACAGGCACACGCAGAGGCACATACACAGGGGCACACAGAGGCATACACACAGGGGCACGCAGAGGCACACACACAGGGGCACACAAAGGCATACACGCTGAGGCACACGGCCACACAGGCACAGGCACACGCACACACAGGTACAGGCACAGGCGTACACAGGCACACACACACAGGCACGCGCACACACACACACACACACACACACACACAGGCACACACAGGCACAGGCACATACAGCGTGGCATAATTTCATGGAAGCCGGGTCGTGCTTGCATGGCACGAAGGTCGCTTCGCCGTGCCAGCGTTTGACTTTCGCGCTTGCACACACGCCCGAGTGCACACCCGCCTCTGTTTGCTGCGATGGTGTCAAGCATGCACAACATCTAAACTCACATACACCTGCAATGACGCCGCGATTGCGGGGGCACACGGCGTCAGCTCAGCACTCAGGAGCTTAGGAGCTCAGAACTCAGCAGTGCAGTCAGGGCTCCTCGTGGGTGTCAGGGCTCATCGTACGGTGTCCGCCGGTAAGATCGCCAGCAAGATCGCCGGCTGTGCTTGGCAGCTCAGGACTCAGCAGCTCACAACTCAGGAGTGCAGACAGGCTCCTCGTGGGTGTCAGGGCTCCTCGTCGGTGTCCACTGGCGGACGCTTACTTCATGCCTTGTGAGACAGTACGGAAACCTGTTTGCTGTCAGTTGGTAGTCGGCCCTCGAGCACTGCCAGCAGTGGCGCGGCTGCTGCTGCTTCCGCGGCTGCTGCCACTGCCGCTGTGTATGCCCCCGCAGCACAGGCGCCTCTTCACCCAGCTGTGCGGCTTCCCGCACACATTTTGCAAATTGCGGGTGCAGCATACCGGCCTGGCCACCGCATGCGCGCCCTGGCCTGCGCCCACGCAGGAAACTCTGGACCCCAGCAGGCAGAAGCAGGGCGACACCAAGGAGGGGTTCTACTTTGGGCGCGAAGTCGCGCCAGGCAGCGCGGAGGCAGCACTGCCGCTGCACGGCCCTAACCAGGTGCAGCAGGCAAAGCTGCGAGTACAAGAGGCCACCAGTGCATGTGTGCCGCGCACACTCGCACACACACGCACACACGTTCTCGCATTGGCATGGACCTGCTGCATTCGCGTGGCCGAACTGGCCAGGTGTGGCGGCATCTTGCTCAAGATGAGAGGGGCCTCTGCAGCAGGCGCTGGCACGCGTGTGCTTGTGGCAGGCTTGCAAGCGCCAAGGTCATGCCTGTATTGGAGGCCGCTGATACTTTGGTTGCCCTGGCTTGCCTAGTTCGTGCCCAGGGCAGCATGAGAAGCGAGGTAGCAGCCTGCGCGGTGCGCCTAAGCAACAGCTCCCTGCCATAGGCTCCTGCTGCATCTGCTGCTTTCTCGGTACAAGGTTGGTGGCATGAGAAGTGGGGCAGCGCCCAGGGCAACAGCTCGCTGCTGCACGCCGCGCCCGCTGTATCTGCGCCATCAATGGCAGCTCCCTGCTGCACACCGCGCCTGCTGCATCCCCGCCGTCAACGGCAGCTCCTCACTGCTCGCGCCGCCTGCTGCATTGGTACCATCAGCGGCAGCTCCCCGCTGCATGCCGTACCTGCTGCATCGATGCCATCAGCGGCAGCTCAGCGCTGCACGCTGCGCCTGCTGCATTGGTGCCATCAACGGCAGCTCCTTGCTGCACGCGCCGCCTGCTGCATTGGTGCCATCAACAGCAGCTCCACGCTGCACGCCGCCCCTGCTGCATTGATGCCATCAGTGGCAGCTCAGCGCTGCACGCTGCGCCTGCTGCATTGGTGCCATCAACGGCAGCTCCTTGCTGCACG
>LFIK01002799.1_pt1 | contig 14143 bp, 16 predicted proteins | sample 643401 | NCBI WGS metagenome assembly LFIK01 (sample SAMN03777447, study PRJNA286221) | soda lake metagenome | biome: soda lake; feature: Kulunda steppe; material: water; isolation source: sample T5-Br brine of Lake Tanatar-5 | place: Russia: Kulunda steppe | collected 2010-07 | reverse complement strand
CGACGGTCTCGAGCGGACCATCTGGTGCCGCGCTCTCGGTGAGTCGCACGAATGCGACCTAGGATACTTAACATGCATGAGTTAATAGATCGATTACACTCTCAAAAGCCGCCATCAAGCACTCCCGCCATCAAGGCGCTCGTCCATTGGACCCATCGCCCGAACTCTGTCGGTTCAGACCGACCAAACAGCCCAAGGGAATCCTCACTGAATTGAGAATAAACGGCTGAAATGGCCTCTCATTGTACTTGGAACTCGGGGGGCATTGCTTTATAGGAATGCCAAGCCTACCCAGTGCAACACTGAGTAGCATTTACAACAGTACGTAATACTCTTCCAAGACATTTATTTTTGGCAAATACGTATTCCTCAAATAAATAAAAATTCAACATGGAATATCTTAGGTCATGGCCAGATACTAGAATGTTACTATTCTACAGTATTCTATAAGCCTTGTATGTTGAGTATTAATGACAGCTTATGTAAAGATGGAATGAAAGATTGTTATGTCACCTTGATCATCCTAGTATTGTTGCAGGTGCAGCTTACTAAAAGCGTTCGCATGCCTAGTGTATAGCTTTGTCATGTTCTAACTTTCTATCCAGCACAGAACAATTGTTCCTTTGTTTGCAGTGATTCAAGTATTTAGTCATCCTCCACTGAGTAGAAGAGGTTGAATAACCATTGCAAACTATCAGCAGTGACGATAGCCTTGTGAATGACCTCCCGGGCAAATGTGGAATTCAGTATTTTGTAGGACTGTGGTTCCCCAACTTCGGTGTCAGAAATCAAGAATGCTCTTTTCGCAAGCATCTAGTTTAGTCACCATTCGATCAAGTCTTGATTTCAGGTCAGACCAGGATGGTCTTTGGTTTGATGTACCAGTGCATTGTTTCACAATTGCTGGTGGGAAGCCAAAAGGTACCAAGCGTTTCATTATCGTTTCTCCAACTACGCACACTGTGTCCTTCTCGATAAATTGCCTGCTGTACATGCATTTGTTTGCTTTGTAGGTAAATGTGTCACATTCCTTATGCCCACCAAAGCGTCGAGCATTTTTCTTCACGTAGTCTATGCAGTCATAGTCTTTTTCACACTTGATGCCTTTTACTGCTTTCAGGTTCCATTTTAGATACTCCATTTCACCTTTCAAGGTTGTAGGATCCACGTCCACCAAGTTAAGCCGCCAATCTTGAGTGTATGCAAACTGAGTTACACTCATGTCATGGCCGAAACCATGTAGTTGGTGCGCCAGGAAAAACTTTGAAAGCGACTGCACCATTAGCAACGACTGTTTAGCATTAGGATACTCAATGAACCCTGCCCTCAAAGGATGAGCATTCTCCAGTAAAATCCAAGTGAAACTCGGATCCTGACAAAACCCCTCAACAGCTGGTACTCCTGGACCTCTGTATTTTCTTAAGATGGCGTATTCTTGGATATACATTGTAGGCTTGTACTTTCCCTTATCATACAACTTCATGGAATGCACTTTCTCTTGCGTCAAGTTGTGTATTCTCACAAAATTTTCTTTCAGATGACTTGTTTTGAGGATAAAACGCTCACTGTCCATATTCACTTTGTATGCAAGTCGTGTCATGCCCCCGAATGCCATTAAGCTTTCCCGCAATGCAGCTGCAACCTTTGCATTGTCCGAACAATTGTACCTAAGCTCTGATTGGCCATGAACTCGAAGAGATAAGACCAAAGATGTGACAACAAGGAACACAAAGGGGCTCCTGTAGTTTAGATGTTGTTGCTTTGTTCCAATACTAGTGCTTTTGATCAACTTGCGTAGCCGACAGCAAACCCCCATTCTCTTTGGTTCCCGTCCCTTGAGAGCATTCCTTGTTTTCATAAGTTTACAGCACTCGATCGCTAAACTAAATCGGTCACGATGGCGCTCTTGATACTACTGTATAACCTTCGCACGGACCAAGAGCGCGCTTTTCTCCTCGACGCAGAACCCTCGATTGTGAGCCGTGTGACTTTTGCCCCGCGTCCCATTGCTGGTGCTGACCATCCATTCACCCATGTTGCCCTTGCACCGACCAATGGATATTTTTCAGGTTAACAAGACTCCAGTCGTACACGAAGGATTCGAACACATTGTGTGGACGCTTGTTCCTTTTCACCCCATTGGAGTAGAAACTCCTGGACAGTTTCTTCTGTTTCGTAGTTTATTTATGGTTCGACCCGCCGTACACGACAACGTCTTCGACGTCGAACGCTTCGTCGCTGCCACACGTGGTCACCGTCGAACGTCAACGCATCGGAAGATCGAAGACGTTGAAGTGACAACCTGGAGAGATCCGAAGAAAGAGGTAGCGAGATTGCATCCAAGTAGACAGACGAACCGTGGATAACGTGCAGCAGGCACCGTACCTGCATTGGGCAGTCGAAAGTTACCTTTGAAAGCAGAAAGCACAGACACATCCGTGTTGGGAGCGACTACGAACCCTTTGCCAATTGTACGTTGGTGCACATCAACCACACATCGTGAGCAGCAAGGATGGAAGCGCAATTCGCTTCTGGAAGAGCCTTGCCTCGTGCGCGAGTGAAATCGACACCCAAGGGTCGACGTGTCGCTCCAAGAGCCGTGGCCGAAACGACCGCACAACCTCTTCCAGAACGGACCAAGCAGGCGCTGGAGAGATGTGAAGAGGCGCAAGGAGGTGGTGCAGGAGCAGGAAATACGGAACGTGCATTGCGTGCAGCAGATGCCGCGTGGGCAAGGATGAAGAGTGATGCGGAGGTCACGGTGGAACCTTTCGCCTGGAGGAGAGGCGGAAAGGCAGAACCAAACACAGAGGTTTACGATGTGGCGATTTGTGGAGGGACACTAGGGGTATTCCTGGCTGCTTCGTTGCAAAAGAAAGGATGCAAAGTTGCCGTAGTGGAACGCATGCAAGTGATGGGAAGGGACCAAGAGTGGAACATCAGCCGAACAGAGTTACAAGAACTTGTTCACTGTGGGGTGCTTGAAAACAAGCAAGTGGAAGATGCAATTGCAATCGAATTCAATCCTGTTCGGTGCGCATTCCACGGTACAGGCCAAGAAACACTGATTGAAGATGTGCTCAATCTGGGTGTGTCTCCCAGAAAACTGGTGCAAGCAGCCAAACAGACTTTTGAGGATTTTGGAGGGACAGTTTTCGAAAACACGTCACTCACAGGTGTTGAAGTCTTTGACAACTATGCTAGATTAAACACAGGCAGTAGGAATGGTGGCAATGGATCACAGGATCCTGATTCGGAACCCATCCACGCTCGGCTCGTTCTTGATTGCATGGGCAATGCTAGCCCCATTGCTCGACAGATGCGAAAGGGAAAGAAGCCAGATGGTGTGTGCCTCGTTGTAGGGACGTGTGCTCGGGGATTCATGGAGTCTGCAAACAAATATGCAGATTTCATTGTCACAAACAGTGACATTCAGGGGGAAGACGCAGCGAATATGCCGCGCGTTCAATACTTCTGGGAAGCTTTCCCTGCAGGCAGTGGACCTACAGATCGCACTACCTACATGTTCACATACATGGATGCCGATCAAAGTCGCGCTAGCTTAGTGGACATGTTGGAGGACTACTGGAAGTTCATGCCTGTCTACCAAGGGGTAGATCTTGATGACTTGGAGATCCAGCGTGTACTGTTTGGATGCTTCCCTACCTACCGGGACAGCCCACTTCGTCCTGGAATGGACCGTCTGTTGCAGGTGGGTGATGCATCTGGTATTCAGTCTCCTCTTTCCTTCGGAGGCTTTGGGGCTTTGACAAGGCATTTGGGGAGGTTATCCAGTGCAGTAGTTGAAGCCCTCGAGGCTGACTGTCTACAGAAGGCCGATCTTGGACTGGTGAGTCCCTACCTTCCAAATCTATCAGCGGTGTGGTTATTTCAGCATGCAATGAGCGTACGACCAAAGGGAAAGCTTCCGCCTTCATACTTCATAAACAAACTCCTAGGCACAAACTTTAGGGTAATGGAAAAACTCGGCGATAGCGTTTTGCGCCCTTTCAATCAAGACGTGGTGCAGTTTGTACCATTGACATTGACTTTGGGTGGGATGATGGTTGCAGAGCCGCTATTTATCCCAGTTCTTTTGTCGCAATTGGGCGTGAGGCCAATTGCACAGTGGTTTGTGCATTACCTTGCGCTTGCACTTTATACAATCCTGTATGTTACTATCGGTCCTGTGTTTTTATGGGCAGGAAAGACAAGCAAGAGTCCAAAGCTCCGATTCAGGTCTCGTCGCCTGTTGGATGCGCTGAAGTTTGGAAGTGGACTAGACTACAAAGCCTGAAAAACTATTGTGATGTATATGGCTGTTTTTCGTTTCTTGGATCAATACTTGTTGCATCATGGCCAGGCGTAGACATGATAAAGTTCATGTCATGTCCTCTTGACTCTGGGGCTGAAGCGATGATTGATTTGTGTGCTACGACACACAGGGGCACAAGAACCATTTTACTCATCTAAGTGGCGAGCAGATGATTCAAGTAAAATTGCTGTTATTGTACATATCACAAAATCTTTACTAAGAAGGTAGGATGCTTTCCATTGTTTAGGTTTAAGAGGCTTTGAAGGCTATCCCCAGCACCTTCTTTGAAGCTGAAGATGAGGATTGCATTTGGCAGGCCTACTGAGTTGGAATGCCGAAGCCAGGGAGTTTTAACAGTCACTGCCAGGAATGATAGGTAGTTGGAACGATGTCTGATTCACAAGCTTTTACTTGAGACCATAAATGACTTAGAAGCAAGAAGTTGTTATCACGTATGCGTTGTAGCAATGAAGTGGAGGAATGGAGGACTGCGATGCTGAAGAAAAGTTTTCTGGGATTTTTTTTCTGCAAGGTTGTTTCACAGGAGGGCTCCTAGCCATGAAGCATCAATAAGTGAAGCTGGGCGATTCTCTGAACCTCTACTATTGCGCTGTTTCAAGATCACCCCATGAGGTATGTAAAGTGGTGGATGCAAAACCAAGTACTTGGTGGATTGTCTGCAAGATACAAAAGGTTGGTTAATGTTATGGAGCAATGAAGTGGATGCGCTCTGTCCGGTGCACTATATTAAACCCTACTGTTGTAGAAGGGTCCATTCTACTACGGCACATGGCAAAATTATTGTGCATGCATGCGAAGGAGTAGCCATTCATGAATACTTGCTGGGTTACAAGTCAGTAACAAAACCATTTGAAAAGCTAATCATGCTAGGGGTTTGTAGTTGCAGTAATTGCTTAATAATTACAACCTAGCCGTGTACATCTGGCATCCATGCAGTCAAATACAGGTTCAGTGTGTAGAGATTTACTTACAGGGGTGGGCAGCAGTGAATGACTCCCATGATAGAATTTGTGTGCGCTTAGTGGTTTGTAGATGAAGCACAAGTGAGGGATGACGATGTGATTCAATCACACAGACTAGAGATGGATGACTTGCATTCTGCTTTTTCTGCCGGTGTATGGTCAGCAAGTCACCATTGGAGGAAGCAACAAGGTAGACGACGGGCGCATTGCATTCTCTTGTTTGCAATCTAGCCAAGAAGCGCTGCTGAGCTACAGATGCAGTAACACTAGAGTGTCATTAAACTGGACTGTAAATTGTAAGATTACTCGGTGCAATTTAGGATTCTTCTGTTCGAAACAACAAGTGTTTTGTGCAACTTTGAAAACGAACTTCGGAGTCATGCATTGTTGTTGAATGTGGTTTCTATTCTAAGGAAAGCAATCCAAACTTTCCAACGAGAGCAAGAATGTCAAAGAGCAGAGTTGTCTACCAGTCACATCACATGATGTTTTGCCAAAGATGCAAGGACTTCTGTGCAGCTTTTGCTGTGATATAGGGAAGATTTGCCATATTTGTGTACCAGCGGGTCGGAGCAAAAGACATGCACAACTTGAAGGGTTTTCTCTTGGTCGCGATACCTCCGGACAAGCTCAATGGTTGGGATCCTTACAATGACTGCTCTCATCTATGGCCACTGACAATCTGACTTTCTCTAGCATGCTACATTAGTTAACAAAGCACTCTTTGACATCTCATTAGTAGATAAGAGTCCAAGTTTGGCTACTTGGAGTCCTCTTTGTTGTTTGTGGTTGTATTTGTTTCTCGGCTGCATTGTGTAAAGTAATGAGCGTTGAGTGTGCATGACCACCATTGTAGAGTCAAAGACATATCTCGCAACCTCTCGCAATGCTCAAAACTCTTGATTGGCCCTTCATTCCTTTCTTTCATAGAATTGCCTTGAAGCTCCATTTCTCTCTCCACTAGTAAGTAAGTGACAACTGAGGTAACGATGTACAATGTGCTTAGCATTATCTCCAACCGCATACGGTGAAGACACGCCTTGGCCTCACACTCGAAGAGTCTTACGCTTGCAGCGCTCGCAGTTTTCCCAATCTATCTTTTCCGTGACGCATTGTCTTTGGTGAGGGTGGCATTGATTGTGGAAAACAAGTCTTTGGAAGCTTGAGCATCTTTGTCTACGAAAACGAAGGGAACGACTCTTCACAAACTTTGTGGAGGGGTTTGAGACGGAGAACTTAAGTTCGAAGCTACATTGGGCCGCCACACCCGAGATGGACGTTGTTAAGAACGTTATTAGTGTAGAGTATGGCATCATTCGTTTGGGAATGCCTTACTTTATTCGAAGCACACTTCTTGGCAAGATTCTCGAGTGGAAAGAATTTCCTATCTCCAACGTACATGACGTTTTGAAACGACTCTGTTCCTTCTCGTTGATGTTTATTTCTCCTCGAACATGAGTGTTCTTTCCACTTACAGTGCATTCATGGATAGTTGTGTCATGAGGTCTAGCGCGTCGTGCTTTGATCTAGCGTACTTGTGTAAGACACGACTCCCACAGCTAAAGGAGTTGTGCCGAGTAAAGATGAAGTCAATGGAAGGACGAAAGCATAATCTTCGCAGACAAATTGCCCCAATCAAGCGCACGTTTGTTTGGAGGAGTACCCTTGTTCTTGGCCAAAAGCCACCAATGACAAAAACTTAGCAGACGACCAACCATAAATAGGTTGTTGGAAGATACTTGCATCCTAGCCACAACCCACTAGGCACGACGGTCTCCACCATGCTACTCTACCTTGTAGAAGATGTAGCCTTTTGACATGTTCCTATGGTTGAATGTATCAGGGTTCGAGTTTCCATGTTGTTGTGTTTGGCTTCCTCCACGTCGTTGGGGCTGGGAAATGGCTTTGGATTGAAGGTACGAAGTGCATTTGTAGAGGATCATTCATGCTATTGCTTCGATGGAATGAAAGTGATGGGTTTACAAGGGGCACTTCCTACGGAGTCATTCAACACCTTGTTCCAAAAGTGCAAGACCACATCTGTATCGGTTCTCACCTTTTCGCCATGCGTAAGATTCGTTTGGATCTCTCCTTTGTGAATCCGCCATGGCGAGCCATTGGATGCGTTCGTCCATTTTCCGTCGACACCGGTCCTTGGCCTTTGCCTGTTTGATGGACAACCAACCCTCGTCCACGTCGAATGTAAGACCAAGCTGAGCAAGGATGAGTGACACATGCATTCTCCTCCCTCAAACACACACGAGGTTGGGGCTGTAGCTGTCCCTTTCGTCACCCCATCCCCACAAATCCACACGTCGGAAGGGGATCCGTTGGTGCTGTGTCGATTCGTGTCGCACCACACGTCGCGAAGCAACGTCAAGCGCGCACCGTCTCCTACGCATCCGCACCGCTCGAAGAAAGGTAACGGTAGGTCCCAGACCGCACGTGTTCGCTTACCTGCGACGTGGTAACGCGTACGAGGAAGTGCGACCGGGAACGACAGAGCTCGACGTGACTCGCTCGAAACCGAAGCTCCGAACGAACGCGATGTGGAAGACGAGCCTTTCGTGGCTTTTGACCACGCTTTGCCTCTCCTTCTCTTCTGGTGCGCTGGCTTCGTGTCCACCCGAAGGATACGACTCAGTTTCACCGTTTGATCTGGACAAGTACGTGGGGGATCCATGGTACGTTCTGCAGCAATTGCCGATATCCTACCAACCTTTGGAGGAGCTCTACTGTGTAAGAGCACAATATGCAAAGACCGAAGCCCGTGGAATCTTCAAGTCCCGTAGGGGCGATGCTCAGGTCTCCGTGTTGAACTCTGCATCAAGAGGGAGTGTCGAGGGAGAACCCTTCACGGCAGAGCTGCTGGCGATTGTCCCAGACATCAATGACCCCAGCAAACTTGCCGTCGGTCCCACCTTTCTTCCTAGCATACTTTATGGCCCATATTGGGTGGTGGCTGCTGGCCCAAGCGACACCGACAGGTACGAGTATGCCATTGTTACCGGCGGCCCGCCAACGGTGGAAGCTGCAGATGGATGTACGACTGGTACAGGCATCAACAATTCGGGCTTTTGGCTTTTCAGTCGCACTGCCTTGCCTCCGAATCGTGAAGAGCTCGTGGAAGAGCTGCGTGGCATTGCAGAGGGTCTTGGGCTCGACACCTCCGTCCTGGTCGACGTGCCGCAGGAAGGCTGCACCTATCCACAGTAGAGACTTTTCTCTCTGAGCAGAGCTTGGGCAAAAGTAGGAACTATGTAAGAACTTTGCCTCTTGATGTTTACAACAAAGGGATCCGGCGTGGTCGGACAGGGTAAAGGTTGGAAGCATCCCGTCACCCCGGCCATGAATTGGCTTCCACATCCAAAGCGGCTGTGGTGCTCTTGGAGGTCATCAGCTCTTTTGGAGCGTGCCTAGGAGCGTGGCCCCACCAAAAGCTGCTGTACCGCCAAGTGCCAACAGTGCAGCACCAATTGCCTCGGCCACAAACTGATCGTCGGGTCCGAAGTACACCAGAGCCGGTGCCAGAGCATAGCAAACCACCGCAACGGTTGTCAAGAGGGCTGGCGCGTTCGTATCCGTGGCAAGTGTTAAGATGCCGAAGTCTTCGGCTTTCGAGAGCAATCCCATCTTTTCGATCGAAGAAAGGGACAATCCTGCCTTTTCCGCTGCGGACAGCAATCCAGCCTCTTCTGCCTTGGAAAGCAGGCGGAGTTCCTCGACCCTACATCGACAGGAATGGTCAGTTCCCGCACGAAAGACGCGCACGGTCGAGAAGAAACACGGGCACGTACCTTGCGAGGAGCTTCGGAGCATTCTTCGAGCTGACGGTCTTGGAACGGAATTCTTTGTCTTTGTACCCAATGGACTGGGAGGACGGACCATTTGTTTTCGTCAGCATCGAAGCCTTTGCCACGTAGGAACGGACTGCGAGTGCGTCTGCTTCGCGTGGCACCCTCGTTTCCTTCGCACGTGTTACGTTCCCATCGTTCTACTTTGGATATGGCAGATCCTCTCCGCGAGCTTCGCACCCATCTTCCTCACCTTGGTGCCAGCAGCACGGACCTGCACGTTCGTTTTCCTTTCCATTCTTTTCGTCGTGGGTCGACTGGTACGCAGCAATGCACCTTCCATCGTCGTGCACTTGGTCGCGTGTGTCTCTTCAGGCTTCCTTTCGTCGTCGATCGCACCTTCCCCTTGGATGTCACCCCCACGAAGAGGAGCAGCCGGATCCTCTCGATGGAGGGGCAGAGATCGCGATTCTCATCATCGAGATCTGGAAGGAAAGGTATCGATGGGTGGGGTAGGGATCCGCATGGGATCCAAATCCATCCGATCGATCCATCGTGTGGTGGAGAAGGATCCAAATCCCAGCATCTACCTTTTGCCATCGGGGTTCCACATCGAGGGAGAGGTGAGGAAAGGACAACACCAGCCATTGGGTGAACCTGGGAAAGAGGACATGTGCGAGGATCCCCTTCCAATCCAACACAAAGTCCAACGTGGGATGAATGCCATGAAAAAAAGGACAAGGGAGAGAAACACATGTACTGCTGCAGTGTGGGAAAACCCTCAACTCTTCCAATGGGACACAATTGTATCGCGAAACAATGGAGCAGCTGTGGATCCCCTTCGAAATGTTACTGGATTCCATCTTCCAACTGCACACAATGCTTGCATAGAATAGTGAAAGCCTCGATGCCAGCGTTTTGCATTTTGCAAGGCATTCGTTGTGGTGCTGCATAACTCAACATGTGAGGTCCATGGAACAGATGGCCCTTATGTGCGACGATTGTAAGGAACATCCCTGCACAACATTTGTTCCTCACCAATGAGTAGGAAGCGGAGCATTTCAGTCATTGCAGCAGTATTGCTCCCCCAGATTGACGTCAAAGTAAGCAGTCCATGGAGGTTGCAGCACGATGAACTAAGAGCAGGGAGGCTACCACAGTCAATCGCATGGGAGAGTTCAAGTGCGACAATCCTCTACAGCTTCTGATGCCAGCCCGAAAAAACTGTTCATGAGGATACATGGTCTGATTTGATTTTTGATGATTCACACTGGTGCATCCAAAAGGAAAAAGTGGTGTGAAGCCTTTACTCAAGTTTCACAATATTTTGAAAGGCTTCACAATCCTGACGCATCCGTATCGTCTTCGGCACGCGAAAAAGCTGCAGCATGGGAAATAATTCGGTGAGCTTGCAGCTGAACAGCTATTTTGGAGTAAAAATATTCGAAGAGATTATCTGCAATCGAATTCTATCCATTGTCGACAATCCGGGTTCCAACCTTAGCAAGGCACAATGCGCTTTACGATTGTGGCAGCCGTCCCAGAATCAAACGCATTGAAAAGAAGGTACCACAATCTGCAGAGGCTAGATAGGCTGTCCATTCCGTAAGTGCAGCTCAGTGTAAATGAGGAAAGGTTGCCCTCTGGTTCACAGGGGATTACATATGACACAGTGCGTATCTTTCACTGCACGTGTCCACTACTACGGGTTCAAATGGGACATCGCAAGAAAAGCAGATACCATTTGCATCAAGGATTTACATGTGGCTGCACTTGCTGCATTGCTTGTTGTTAATATCCTTCATATGTACACACTGCACCTTGCTTTTATGTGGAATTGATCACAATTTTCAATAGAAGATGGTGGTATGAGTAGACGCAGCCTGGAAACAAGCTTCAGGAGCTGTAGGTTTGGAACACTTTCTTGCAATCCATCTTCACCTGATTTGCTCCCAGTCCCAAGCGCTTCGGCGAGAACCACTGATAGTCGCTAACTGCAGAACCCAGCCTACGCTCCATTGGTTGATGGTAGGCTGCGACTCAACTCGTAAAATTTTTTGACCACTGCTGTAGAAGGAACTACATCAACAATCTGAACCATATTTTTGGCTTTGTGACTTGACACCAAGTACCAACTCAGTAGAAAAGCATCTAAGTTGACTGACAGCCGTGCTCAATCATGCAACTGCCCAGAAATTTGCCAAAAGTAATTCAGTTCAACAATGAATAGCAAGGTCCATCCCCGATGGTATGAATCTGTTCCAATTCCTTCTTTGAACAAGAGAAATCCCTGCCACTGGCTCTTTTACTTCATCCAAAGGAACCAGCAACAACTCTACATGTTCACCGGTAGACGCGTCTCTGCTAAGGAAAGTTTCACCAAATGTTTCTTAAGTCGACACAGCATCGAACAGTAGCCACGCTATTCACATGAGATGTCCTCTATGCTTGGAAGTAAGTAGTATCTGGCGCTAGTTACAGGACCATCGATTGGTTCTAAGAACCAAGAGATTCTCTCGCAGGTGCTTCGTGTGGATTCTTGACTGCAGAGTTTGTGTGGTATTCGGGCAAAAGAAAAGCCCAACTTGCTCAAACAGGGTCACTACTTCACTCTTTGGCCTTTCATTCACATGATGGTTCCCACCTTGTCCTGGCCTGGCCCACGTGATGATTGCACCCAGCCTTGTCATGGCTGCAATGTTTTTCACAACCGCATCTTCACTGGTTTTCGGTATGTGTTCCAGCACCTCAACGCACGTAGTGAAGTCGTACCTCTTTCCATAAACCACACGTGAGACTTCCGAAGAGAGGTCCATGTACTGTACGTGACCTCTGGTAACGGTGGCTATTCCTGCCGTACCATCGTAGGAGGTCACATTCACCCCGGCCTTTCTCCAGTAAGCACCATATAGACCTGACGAGGCTCCAAGCTCAGCCACAAGACATTGTCCATCACAGACAGAATGCAACCACTTTGCCATAGCATCTGCAAAATCGTGGAAGAAATTTTTCTTTCGGTAGTCCAGGTACCCTTTCGCAGAATCTGCGAAAGCACAGAATGCTCCGTTGGAGGAGACCACATGACCGCTGGCCCATCCGTCTTTTCTCGATCCTTTCCCTGCGTTCTTTTGCACGACTTGTCCCAGCCTTTCGTACATACAATCGAGTTCTCCTTGTCTGCGTTGGAGATCGATTACGGCCCTCGAGAGCACGTGACCGAGTTCATCGTGCACAACCCCAGGATCCTTCGGCTGGCCAGGCGCGCCTTCGTTCCCTCCTTTTTCTACCGCTGCGACTGCAAAGAGATGAACCCAAGCTAGCACGAGTAGGGTCTTCCATCCACCAGAGACGGACGTGTGTTCCCAAGCAAATTCATGCGAAGTTCTGTTGCGCATGTTGCTGCCGCGGTCCGTTCGTCCGACCCTCAGTGAGATTCCCTCGTACTTCATAGTGTGGATGATTTTCGGAACCACGACGGAGGATCAGCGACCTTCTTGTCCTAGGAATGTGGATCGAGGGAAGTGTTGAACATGACGAATCGATGGACATGCCACGCGAGACAGGGAAATGTCCGGGATGGTAATAAGGATTGCATGAGAAGAAAGACATTGAAGGAGAAAAGGTGGACAATGAAAATTGACTTTCTCATCCACTCTCGAACTTGGCTAGACCTACCCTAGAGACTAGCAAAAGGCAATCGCCAAACTACCGTAGCAATGTTGTCGCTGGTAAACAAGTTGCACCAAGATATTCGTTTGGTTCTCGTACAGTCCAACTACACTTAGGTACCCGATTTCATTGTACCATCTAACGAAGCGGACGAAGATCATTCCTTTTTCATGGGCTAATCAGTTTTGGATCATTTCTGGTTGCGTACTTCGACTGGATGGATTTTGGGACCTCTGATCCTAAAGAAGCGGTTAGTCAATCGTTCAAGTTGTTCAATGTGACCCTACTCGTAGAATATCGTAAATTTATCTTCTACGAAGGATTTTACGTTGCAAACGCATTGGCCCAACGTCGCGGAGAGGACTTTGAGTTTCTTGGTGGCGTTTCTGTTGACCAACCTACTTGATTTTCGTAACCTTCGTGTCACTTCGTTCGTGAAAGCGAGAAAGCGATGGCTTTTTGCATGTATTTAGTGTCGAACGGTCGAATGCCATCGTACTCTTCCTCGTTTTGATCGAAATTCAAAGTTGTAGAGCTTTGTTGAGGATATGTTCCTATGACCGGTCCATTACAAGGGCCAAGTGCAACACCTCCAAGTCCAAGAATTGAGGAAGAAATGCAGCAAATGAGTTTTTCTTCGAGCTGTGCTTCCCACATCAACCAAGTGCAAGCTTTGACGGAGTTTCGTGATATCCTTCACCAATCTTGTTTGCTAAGCTGGGTACATCTCATAATCATCGCATTTTTAAGAGCCTACTCACGTTCACGCGTGTACGGTCAAGCATTCCTTTTTGTGACAAGACGTGCGTACGTACTCTTTGAGAATGCTACAGTCAGGAACTTGAAATCCTTTTTTTTTGGCTTGCAAACAATTCGTCTATAGGTTTTTTCGAAGGGTTACTTGTTTTTGAAAGGTCCAAATGTCGTCCGTTTATGGGTTCGGGCTTCTACGTATCTTGCATCTTTTGCCTCTCCCTTCGAATTGGACGACGAAAGTGCACGAGTTGCAATTTGCCGCAAGGGGAAGACTTGAGGGTGTTCTCAAACGACCGTGGAATTGGATGGAGGCATACATCCCTCTACTTGATGCGGATTCCTTTGCTTCCGTCGATTATCGATGGCGTTTCTACGTTGTCCCAGCCTTTGCAAGCACTTTGTGCATGCACGCGCACGTGTAACGGAGTCTCTACCGGGTTCGATCGAACCATTGGTTCCCCTTGACTCTTGGTGGCGGCGTGTCCCATTCGTGGTGGACTCATTACGTGACGGTTGGGATGGGAGTAGTAGTCCTGTCCATGGTTCGGTGGTGGTGGAGAGAAGACAGGGTGTGTCCGAGTCATTTGCCACGTCAGACGGTGCGTTGCATCGAGCCATCACCGCTG
>LFIK01002798.1_pt1 | contig 14147 bp, 12 predicted proteins | sample 643401 | NCBI WGS metagenome assembly LFIK01 (sample SAMN03777447, study PRJNA286221) | soda lake metagenome | biome: soda lake; feature: Kulunda steppe; material: water; isolation source: sample T5-Br brine of Lake Tanatar-5 | place: Russia: Kulunda steppe | collected 2010-07 | reverse complement strand
GGCATTCGTTCTATACCGAGTGCCTTCTTCAGCTTTTCATTGGAAACCACGTAATCCTCGGTAAGCTTTTCCAAACGCTCTTCATTCAAGGGAATAGGTAGAATATTACCGACTTTGGCTGTCATTTGGATAAGCAGTTTTGGTACATTCCATATTCGAGCCTTTTTATTACTCACCTCTGCAATAATGGATATCAATTCCGTCGTTGAAAGACCTCCATCGTCCGCAACATGATACACCCCCGCCTCCATCTCCCCTCGCAAAATTTGATCAATCACAAAACAAAGATTCTCCACGCTCAAAAACGAGCGCGAATTCTCGTACCGCCCCAACGGCCAGGGGATTCCTTTTGAAACGAGACTATACAGCAGGTTCAAATTCCCTTTGTTGCCGGGCCCGTGAATCATACAGGGCCTGAGGATATACACCTTCTTGTCCTTCGGACAATTCTCCAAAATATACTCCTCTGCCTTGAGTTTTGATCTGCCGTACGCCGTAACCGGATTCGGTTCCACACGTTCATCTAACACCCCATCCGGCCTATCAGACACCGCCTTCACTGAACTCATAAAAATAAATACTTCTGACCCTGGATTTTGAACAAAATGATCAAACAAACGCTTCGTCATCCCAAAATTTACATCAAAATACTCCTGTTCATCAGATACACCCTTCAGATCATGAGCTTTCCCGGCGAGGTGGATGTAGTGGGTGTATTGGTTACTGGGGGAATTGTTATTGGTGTATTGGTTAACGGTTATTAGTGAAGTGGTACAATTTTTAATCTCCTCAGCTACAACACTCTTCTCTCGAACCAGCCCGGTAATTTCCGTAGCTCCTTGTTGATGGAGATACGGCGCCAGGTTGTTGCCCACAAAGCCGGTTACTCCTGTGATAAGTGTCTTCTTCTTTTCAACCATTTAAATAAGAGTCTGTAATTCTGAATGGAACTAAGATATCGGTTGAGCATCCGGTTTCAAATAAGTTTTCATCAATCAACAATCACACACAACAACTAAAATTCCTAAACACTACCTCCCTCAAACAATACTTCTCTGTGTTCCTTGTGTGCTCCGTGGTTAATTCTAACCTCATCCCCCACCCACACTCTGCTTTCGCACATACCCGGTAATCTCCCTTCCCCTATTTGATGGAGATACGGCGCCAGGTTACTGCCCACGAAGCCGGAGATGCCTGTTATTAACACTTTGGGTTTAAGTTTCATTTATTCAAAACATAAAGAGTGTGTCGAAAAAGAAACCAAATTGAAGAAATAAAACTTAGATGCTCCTCATGTTTATAAATGCGATACATATTAAGACCTTTCTGAAGTTTGTTTGCTGACAAAGAGTTTTCACCAACATGATAGTATGCTTCACAACCCGGATATTTATAAGCCTTCGTACCATCTCGGGTTAATGCAAGCCACAAGCCCCAATCTTGGCCCTGTCGTACATTAGGCATATATACCTTACCTAACTTTTCACTATCGTATACCGCAGTTAAACAACCAATGGGACAACTTCGAAGAAGATCTTTGTATGTAAGCTCATCCGGAATTTCAATTGAAGAGACCTCTTCCCCGGTTTTTTTGTCTACGATTAAATAATCGCCATAAGTGAATGCTAAATTATTGGATTGCATATAGCTAATCTGTTTTTCCAACTTCTGAGCTTTCCATGAATCATCACTATCCAGAAAAGCTATATATCTTCCTTTGGCTTCTTTGATAGCTTTATTTCTGGAAATAGCAGAGCCACTATTACGTGAGTTTTGGATTACCTTAATTCTTTTATCTTCATCGGCATATTTATTGATAATATCTAAAGAATCATCTTGTGAATGATCATTAACAATAATCATCTCCCAATTGGAGTATGTTTGATTAATAACGGATTCAATACATTTTCCAATGAATTTTGAGCAGTTGTAGGCCGGTGTGATGATGGATACTAATTCTTTCAAACGAGGATACTTTTTTACTTATTTATAGCAATTCCAACTTATAAAAAGTTACGCATATTATCCTTTCATTACTCCATTAAAAAAGCTGGGATTTGGTGGTACCGCATGGAAAAGGAGGTCCATAGTAATTTCATTTGCTGCACCCATCGACCTTGCCTTTAATTCTGCAAATTTAATATGTCGATGAAATAATAGTGCTAAACAAAGGTTTTCAGCATTCATTTCATAAATGCAAAAATCAAAGATATACTCAACTCACCCAAGCCGGCTGATTGGCTTTTATATAATTTTAGATATCCTTGATAAGAAAGTCTGACTTTGTTATTTGTTTACCAACTTAATAGGAGTTTACATCAACATACATTGAACAAAGTGACTTTGATGCTACGATAAGGGATTATAACTGATATTAGGTCCATTATCTTTCAATCCTATCTGGTAACTTAGCACCAAGTTCAAAATCAAGAGATCTTGGTGTAAATTTTACAAATCCATTTTCTGGTGTATTTGTCAACTCCCCAAAATATATATCACCATTCACGAAATACAAATCAACTCTAATAAAATCAAAATCAATTGATAAATCTTCTGCTATTCTAACCGCATTATAATATCCTTTTGGTTTTTCATTATTTTCACCTGAGGGATAACCATAAGTTGCATTCAATTTTATAAAATCCCTTGAATATATGTTTCTTCTATGGGAACCAAACCTATCTAAATCCACTTGAACCAACTCTACCTTACCATTTAAAACAAAGAATTTAAAATCTGGTGGTACACTACCATTTACATTAAGTTTTTCTTCTACCAATAAATATTTGTCCAAATTCTCATACATCCACTCTCTGCCATAACTACTATAATCTTTTTTCAACCAACTAAGAACGATCTCACGTACTTTTAGAAATTCTGATTTATTTTTATCTACAATCAAAGTCATTTTTGAACCATGATTTGCTTTTATAACAAATTCACTTGGTAAGCTATTCCAAATATCAGTATTAAATTCAACACCGTGCCATAATATCTCAGGTAGTTTGCATTCAGTGTTAAAATTTTTAATATATTTTCTAACTTCTAATCTATCAACCACCTTCTTTCTTAATGGATTTCGATTGTATAGTTTTATATAGTTTATTTTTTCACTGATGGACCTTGGATTTTTTAAACGAGGGATATATTTATGCTTTACAATAAACATTAAAAAAATAAGCTGCCTATCAGAAAGCAATAAACTTATATTTTTAAATGTATTTATGACGCCTTTAATTATGCTATTCATAATATCTTAACCACACTAAATTTATTTGTAAATCTCTATTTAAATATGACATGAACTAATTTTTTTAAAACTTTTTCAGAATCATATTGTTGCACAAAATCAAAGCATAAATTAGATTTTTTTATCAAATCAGATATATTTTGAGATATATGTAAAAGATTTTTCTTCAAACTTTCTAAATCATTTGACGCAAATAAATAACCAATATCGGAATTAACTACTTCACTATTATAATTCCAGTCAGACGCTAGTATTGGCAACCTAGCAATCATAGCATCTAGTACAACTCCTGGGAATCCTTCACCTTCCCAAAAAGTAGGAAAAACAAATAAATCGTAATTACTGAGAGATTCATACCCCTTCCTTGTATTCAGGTCCAAAAATCCTTTGTAGTTAATAAATTCATTTCCACCCGTACGATTTTCGTAGTAAGCTTTATACTTTGCATCCTCAAATGGACCATAAACATCTAATGTAAACATAGTCTCATTTTCATTTAGGTCATCAAGTGCATCCAATAATAGTGTCATCCCCTTTTGCTTTGTTACTCTGGATAAAAAAACAAGCTGTATGGGGAATTGTATATTTTTTTGTTTAGGACTAATTTGAAATACTTTTTTAGTGTTAGGCATGTATCTCGTATTAAAATCGCCCAACTGTATCAGCTTTTTTTGCATGATTCTACTTTGCAAAAATATAATTTTTGTTTGATGAAGATATGATTTATTATATTTTTTTTGTTGCAACATATCAACCATACTACCACCCGTAACGATATAATAAATTTCTTTATTAAAAATATTCAAATATTTTGATAGTTTAAGAATACAAAATGCCCCTCCTGTAGACTTTGATAAAACTATTTTATTAGGATATGGAAATATAAAGGCAAATAATATTTTGATTGAAACCTCCAAGATCATCAAAATATTTTTACTCTTATATGCTTCTATGTCTACCTTTTTGACAATTATATTACTTTTCTCAAAATAATCACAGAACAGTTGATTCTTAAAAGTCTCCCCACCAGGATTATACTTATCATCAATAGAGCCTATAAATAGTAGCTTTTTCTTCATTGGGTTTATTTAAGCTGGATTTAACACCAAATATGTTTTTAGAAAGTTTTAATCGATCACAAAACCCATATAGAAAATTTCTTATCAATCATCCTCAACTTCTATAAAGCTTTTTTATTTTTATTTATGCCAATTATAAAGTAGCTTTTAGCAATCACTCCTACGAGAGCATAAAAGAAAAAAGATATTCGAATTTGTTCAGTAAAGTTGTTTCCTATAGACATTAATGGGATTATTGAAAACCAAATTATCAAGGATAAAAATAAAGGAAAAAGTCCACTATTATTATTTAACTTAATTAATATTCTATTCAGATATATTATTGAAAGTAATAGTGGATAAAGGAAAAATAATATAACTCCGAAAATACCATATCTATAAAACTGATATGTATAAATTGATTCCACAAATTCCATTTCAGCTTTAGCCGGACCATTTCCAAAAAGAAAAATTATTGGATTTTGAGCCTTATCCAAAGAAAAAAGGAGCTGTTCAAGTCTAATCCCCGCAGAACCTCCGATATCACCACTACTTATAAATACAACAAACTGCGTAGTTAAATAACCAAATCTATCTAACAAAAACGGAATCGCAGCTATAATTAATAAAAGAAGTGTTACGGATATAGTTGAGTATCTAAATAACGGTCTAGAAATCACCAATTTTTTTGAAACATTATACTTGATAAATATAATTGGCATCAAAATCAATAATCCAATTATTAATCCAGCAACTACTGAGCGTGATTGTGGCAAGATAAACATGATTAAAGAAATCAATGTAACACTAATGTACCACTTACTACTATATGCACTCATTATCAAATAGTAAACTACATAAAAACTCATTATAAAAGCATAGTCATATGGATTTACAAATGGTGTAGAAATTCTTCTTGTTACAATATTTAGATTTTTTGTGTATAAACCGGATAAAACATCGACTATTCCTAAAAAATGATTTAAACCCAAAACAATCAAAACAACAAATGTAATATTTATTAACCTATGAAGACCATTTAAGTCGTTTATACTTTGAAAGGAAAAATATGCTAATGTAAAAACTAATAGGTATAAAATAGGTCTATGAAACTCAAAAAAATCTCGAAATAATAAGTCTACCCCCCCAAATAAAACCCCTACCATCATAGATATTGCTATGTAAACCAACATCAACGAAAATACTACCGAAATACTTAAATATATATTTTTAGAATCTTCTTGAAATTTAAATCTACCTTTGTGTGCAAAGCTTAGATAAAAAAAGGTAAACACTATAATTGCACCATTTAATAAAATTGCCCCTCTTGAACCAAGAACATTGTGAAATGTTGGCATAAAGAATGAAAAGAAAAGTAAGAACGAAAAAAAATTAAAACTACTGACCTTCATTTTAAATAACACCAACTAATTATTGAGATAAAAAACTTTCACTCTGTTTAATTCAATTTAGTGTTTCAAAAAGTTTTTCATACATACTAACAGAATTATCTACTGTAAATACTTCGGATCGTTTCTGACTTTCATCAGTACTTTTGTCTTTTTGAAAAAATCGTTTGATCTCATCAGATAACTTTTCGGAATCACCTACAGGAACTAAACCTCCCCATTTACCATTTTCCAAAATTTCTCTTGATCCTCCGGGACAATCAGTACTAATTACGGGTGTTCCACAAGCCATAGCTTGAATTAATACCCCGGGTAAACCTTCCCAAAGCGACGATAAAACAAATAAATCACTATGTCTCATATAAGAAAATGGGTTGTCTACAAAACCGGGCATACTGACCTTATTATCAATTTTCAGCTCTTTAATTAAACTCTCTAAATTCAATCTTTCTTCCCCTTCTCCAAGAATAATTAATTTACATTCATCAGTTTTCTGAACTTTATAAAAAGCTCTAATTAAAGTTGGAAAATCTTTTTGTTTCGTTAATCTACCCGCAGATAATATAATTTTTGAAGTTTTTCCGATCAGCCATGGATGCTCTGGCGTTAATTTTGCGAATTTCTTGAGTTCATCAGTAACAACAGGATTATATATTGTGTGTATTTTGGATCGTGAAATACATAAAATTTTACAAATTTGATCAGACACATCATTTGAAACAGTTGTTATACAGTCTGCAGATTGGTATGCCCATTTTGTCATCTTCTTATATATAAAACCCTTCAACTTTCCACTGTAAATAAAACTATTTCGTTCGCTAAGTATTAGTTTGGTATTTACATCTATTGTTTTCATAACAAATGCAGAAATGATACTTGTATATCTGAGTGCAGTCACTAAGATGCTGGGCACTTCACTTTTCAAATAATTTCGCAAAGGAAATATTGCCTTAAGCGCTCGTTCTTTATTAAAATCAATCACTCTTAATTTAGGTGATATTTTATCGATGTAAGGCCCCTCTTTTTTTACAAGCAGTAAATCGACTGCATACCCTTTATCTGCTAAAGCATTTGCCAATGTAAGTATAGAGCGTTCTGCACCACCGCCTGCAAGTGAAGGTAAAAAAAATGCTATTTTCACTAAACTATTTATTATAAATATTATGTGGTTGATAAATCACTGATAGTAATGAGAAACATAAAATAAAGAAAAAGGATTATAGGTCAATTAATCTTAAAAACTCTTTTTCATACATCTTAATGTTCTTTCTGGAGTCATATTTGTTGTGAGCAAATTCTACTTCATTTTGAGATATCTTATCTAAATTTTTTCTTTCTCCTATAATCAATTTTAACTTTTTTTCCCATTCCACAACTTCATTTTTAACTAAAAATCCATTAAACCCATCTTTTATGTATGTATTTAAAGGAGAGATATCAGAGGTTAATACAGGTAGACCCATAGCCATACTTTCAATTATTATTTTTCCTAACCCTTCATTTTCGGTTGGGTGACAAAGTAAATCAGCTTTTAAAAGATTGTTCCAAAGATCGTATTGCGACATAAAAGAAATAATCTCAATAACATCTTGTAAGCCATATTTATCAATTAAACTCTGAATATATCTCTTGTTCCCCCCTTCACCAATCATTATAACTTTGAAATTAATTTCTTTCTTCAAAGAATTTAGAGCCTTTACCAAAATATCTTGCCGTTTTTGCAACTTGCTAAATCTGGTAGCAACTATGATGTTGAAAGTTTCTCCTTCTTTTTGTTCTTTTTCCCATCGTGGTAAATTTTCGTTTATTTTAACTCCTATGTCACCTGTAAAAGTATACTTGGGATTATATATTAAGTTTACTTCTTTGACTAGCTTTTCAGTCATATCTTTTAAGCCCTCTGATATATAGTTTATTACATCAACTTCATTAAAGACCCACTCATAACTTTTCTTGCTAGAATTATTAGTTGAAATATCATGCCACCAATACAATCCGGCCATTCTCATTACTATTTTATATTTATATCCATATTTCTCTTTGATATCTATCATGTCTTCCAAAAAATGCAACTCATAAAATGTATGGACAATATCATAACTGGCAATACCAACCTTTTTTAACACTAAAGGCAAAAACAAGGAATTCATAAACTTTAAAATAAAACCCGGTACTAATCCTTGATTAAATATTTTTACCTGTTTCATATATAAGTAATCAACTACTTCAACTCCTTTTATTGGTTCATTACGCTTATGTAAGAACCTTTTATTCGAAGGGGATAGATACGTTACTTGATGACCATTTTGGGCAAATTCTTCTGCTATTAATCGTAGTGAGGTTTCTGCTCCTCCAATACTATTTCTTGTATAGGGTGATTTAGTGGTATGTATTAATATTTTCATTCAAAGGGTGAAATTTATTAAACTAATTATGTGAAAAATTCTTATTCAGAAAGTCACACAAATTTCGAGTTTATTTTTTATATCCAATCTCTCAATGTATATACAAACTTAGACATTGCGGTTTAATGAAGTGTTTTAAATGCTATTTTCAAATGATTTGTCCGAAAGTACGGAATTTAGATTATTAACTGCTAATCTATCCAGTAGTTGATTTTAAGGACCACCTGGATTTGTTTTAATAAGACTAAATTTATTCATCAATAATCGAGAAATATATATTTTATAATCTTTTAGATAATTTTCCAGCTATTAGTGATAAAGCTTCTTTCACATAAGTACCAATAAGTAATAAAGATACCATTTGGGCTTTAAATACATTTATCATAGTTGTATTGTCTAAATATTTAAAGAGAGAAAATATTTTTTTAACCTGACCAATTGAACATTTATACAATAACACAACAATTACATTATTTTTATTCTTATTATTTTTATCCATTAAAATCTTAACCTTACCACCGAAAATTCTTTTCCTTTTTTTTGAGATTTCTTCAAAATAATATCGTGCCGGGTGCCAGATTATAACATTTGGAGAATAGACAATCCTGTAATTATTATTTTTTATTCTGTTAGCAAATTCCGTATCACCACCGGAGAATCGATCATCTTTAAACAAACCTATTTGGTCAAAAATATTTCTATGGATAAAGCAATTAGCGGTTACCATACTAATTTCTTCCAAATTATGTTGATAAGAAAAAGAGAAGTATTTTTCATAGGCCTCTGTAAATGAAAGATTATATTCGTCTTTATAAAACAGTTCTGTTTTACCGCTTACTGTAAACACACTTTTGTTATCTATAATCATAACTCCCTCTTTCAGCCAGTCACTTTCAGGTATACAATCAGAATCTGTAAAAGCTAAAATTTCACCTTTTGCTTTTTTAATACCTGCATTACGCGCAGCGTAGGAACCGGGTTTACCTTCTGAAATAATTCGAAAATTATCAGGTAAACTAAGATCAGGTGGAGAGTCCTCAGGATCATTATTAACAATGATTACCTCAAATTTATCTTGAGGATATGTTTGTTTGGATAAAGCATTAGTACATATTTTGAGCCGTTCCCAATCTCTGTACACAGGAATAATAACAGTTACAAATTCTAACTTTACACTATCAACTTCATAATTCATAACCAGTTTTAAATTAATTTCCCAAATTTATTATTTCTTTTCTATATATAATTCCACCATACAAGTTTCAATCTCTTACGTTTGGAAATACTGTATTTCAATTACATCCATTACCAGTTTGAGATCCTCTGAATCGTTATATACAGGAATAATTATGCTAAATGTTTTAGCCAAAACTCAATCCAAATTTAATTCATAATTCTTCAGGCGAGTCGCTTCATAAATCCTTGCAGCCTGAGTAATAGAATCTTTGGTGTCTCCTTCAGTCATTAAATATGTTTCAAAATTAAAACACGTTTTAATTTGCCAACTCACCCAATCAGCTATCTCCTCTTCAGTTGCTTCATTAAATTCCTGTAATGCATATCCTATTTCAAATCCAGGAGGGTTATAAGGAAATCCATATTTGCTGTTCGGTAATTCACGTTTGAATGCATTTGATTTTGCATAATTCAGTGCTCTTTTTAGCGTATCAGAGCTTAGAAACGAATGATCAGGAAACTTGTTTTTAAGCAGAGCAAACCCATATAAATTGAAACCATGATAACCAATGGACTTCATTTTCATATATTTTTTATGCTTATTGGACTCCCTAAAGAATTTCACCCAATACTTTAACTTTTGGACGGGAGTTTGAACCAAAAAGCGTCCTTTGTGCTTAATACATCCATCCTTATATAATTCAATGTGAGACTCAATTGCATTCAAAAAATGTAGTACCTGTTTATTAATCTCTTCATTCTGATCTGCTAATAATCCGCCGGCTGCGGCAAACCACAATTGATGGTTAAAAGTGGAGTCAAAACCGTTATTACTGCCATCCACGTTTTTACGAATCCAGGCAGCTGCTTTTTTATTGAAGGGATGCATCAAAAAAACTCTTTCAGCAAGTTCCGTATACTTTTGTTCATCTGTTATATCCGAAAGAGCAACCAGTGCTTCAATAGCCCATGCTTGGCCTACCAATCCATTTGCAAAGTCTTTCTCAGGTTTTTTTCGGCAGAAAAACACACTGTCCATTGGGCGAGCTTCATTAGATAATAAATAATTTCCACATTTGAGAGCCGCATCTAAAAAATCTTGATTATTTGAAATTTGGTATACTTTCAGGAAAGTAACACTCCAGTGTGCAGTGTTTCTTACTGGAGTTTCGGGATCAAAATAAGGGCCATTATGCCCCGGAGGCATTGAGCCATTTGATCTTTGAGACTGTATTACTTTGTTTACTGAATTTTCAATTACTTTAGATAATTTCATTTTAAATAAAATGTTTGATAAACTTATAATTCATTTTCAAAAATGATTTTATGGGCCTTTGTCTTTCATACTTCAAAGATGAAAAATATTCTTTATATGATTTAATTAATCGTCCCTCTTCTGCATAAATATAAGATAACGTCCTTTTAATTCTACCAATTCTTTCATTTATAGCTTTTTGTTGTTCTTCATTAGTAAATACCTTTTGCATATGTAAATAAGTATTTAACTGCATTTTTTTTTGGTCTATTCCATCAATTGATGTCCAAATTGAATTATTATGAATACGATATGCAGTCGATACATAATCCATATAACCCACATCATTTTTTTCCGAAACAAAAGCACAAAAGAAATTATCCTCATTCAAACTCTGGAAAAACTCAATAGGTAATTTTTCTGGAACAGCGGAAGTTCTGGTTAATGTAGTCTGTGTTTTAGGCTTAAAATCTCTTAAAATAGTTAAATGATCAACAGATCCATTTTTAATTTTTTTCCCCCACCCATCCTTTTTAATAACTTCATTGTTTTCATTAACTGTAGAGTAGTTTGTACACACCATTGAATACTGAGGATTTTCTATAAGATACTCCACTTGTTTTTGGAGTTTAAATTTATCTATCCAAAAATCATCGCCTGATAAGATTGCTATATAATCTCCCCTACAAGAAAAAAGATTGAATGCAAACTGAAATAAAACTGAAGGACTGCCATTTACTTTAATATTATTCGCCCTTTTATGTAAGAATAACCTGATTTTATCAGGGTACTTATTAGCATAGTCTAAACAAATTTCACGTGTACCATCAGTTGAATCATCATCACCTAAAATAATTTCATAGCTATAGTTAGTTTCCTGACTAAGTATACTTGTAATAGCCTTTTCAATGTAATCTACATGTTGATAAGTAACCATCAGAATAGAGATTGTAGGATTTTCTACTTCATCCAGTACATTATTAGGCTTCTCTTCAACTTTTACTTTCTCAAATTTTTCCCTGAACTGGAAAAAATTCAAAAATTTTGAAGAGCCTTCAAGTAAATTATCCATATGCATTAATCAGTGAAACTGTTTTATTTATATCTGTTTTTACAAGCACTGGACTTATAGGCAAACTTAACTCCTCTTTATGTATTCGTTCAGAAATCAGAAACACATTTTCAGAATACTCTTTATATGCCTTCTGTTTATATGGTGGAATTGGATAGTGTATTAACGTCTGCACTCCATTCTCTTTTAAATAATGTTGAAATTTATCTCTATTTGGATGTAGTATGGGAAACAAGTGCCATACATGACTTTTATCTGTCAATAAACTATCAGATGTTGTATAAGGAAGAGTTATTTCGGGGTTTTCAATTTCTTTAACATATTTATGAGCCACATTTCTTCTCTGCTGGTTCTCGTCATCAAGATATTTCAGTTTAATACTAAGAAAAGCTGCTTGTATTTCATCCATACGGCTATTTAGGCCTTTGTAATCGTGCCGGTATTTCTCTTTGGACCCATAATTACCCAATGCTCGGACTAGCTCTGCCAACTCTTTATCATCCGTAGTTACGGCACCGGAATCACCAAGTGCCCCCAAGTTTTTTCCGGGATAGAAACTAAATGCCGCAGCATCACCTAATGCTCCTGTTTTTACTCCCTCCCATTCCGCACCAATGGCCTGGGCATTATCCTCAATAATTTTTAGATCGTACCTGTCCGCCAAATTCTCCAATTTTTGGGACCAGCAAGCTCTTCCATATAGATGAACTACCATTATGGCCTTTGTCCGATCAGTAATGCACTCTTCAACTTTGTCAAAGTCCAGATTATAAGTTGAAATATCAGGCTCACAAAAAACAGGTTTTAACCCGTTATCCGAGATCGCAAGAACCGATGCAAGAAATGTATTTGCAGGTACAATCACTTCATCCCCCTCTTCCAAATACCCCATTTCCATCCATGCTCGTAATATCAGACGTAGTGCGTCCAGCCCATTCCCTACTCCTACAGCATGGTTTGTCCCTATGTATTTGGAGAGGTTTTCTTCAAAACGGTTCAATCGATCACCAAGAAGGTACCATCCGGAATCAATCACCTCTGAAGCGGCTTGTTTCAGCTCATCAGCGTACTGATGGTTTATTTCTTTTAAGTCCAAGAATGGAATCATAAAATATATTGTGCTTTAATATTCTTTTACTCGTTTAGATAATAGCATTACCACTTCATGATGTTTCCAAAACTTCAATATTACTTGTAGCAATAGCCAAATCTGTCTGATTATCCACTTCAAACCATCCTCTTTGGATTGGAGTGTAATATAGTTGGTCTTGAGATGCGAAATAATTCATTAGATCCGTCATATAAGCATTGCGTAAATCTCGTCCACTTTGCCATGCATCATCTTTACAAGCGGGATCTGAATGACATTTATGATAGGCTTCTTTCACCTGTTGTACACCTTTTGCAGATAACTTAAGAAGGCCTATAAACTGACCTTCTATCTCATCTAAGCTATCAGCATTCTTTCCCAGGGATTTAACCTTGCCATTGGCACCAATTTGAAACGTTTCTGCATCGTCCAATGGATCTTCACATCGGGATTCCCAATACGGATGCCACTCCTCATCAGATGCAATAACAATATCCTGTTCAGCATGTATCACTTTTTCTAAAACAGAACCCGAATAAATAATATCCCCATAACAAATGATGACATTTCCATCTAAATAATCTTCCGCACAGAATAAGCTGTAAATCATATTGGTAGAGGCGTATTCTTTATTATACACCTTGGTTATACGTGGATCATCTATTTTTTCTTCTTTATATCCTGTAACGACTATAATGTCTTTTACCCCGGCGTTTGATAAAACATCCAATTGTCGATTTAGTATAGGTTTTCCTGCAATTTCTACCATGCATTTGGGAATCTCATTTGTTAACGGACGCAATCGAGTTCCTTGACCGGCAGCCAGGATAATAGCTGTTAGATTAGACATATTTAGTATTCAATTTTAAAATTTTATTTAGAGTGAAAATATTTCACTGAACAGTTTTAAATCCTTTGAACGGATTTCATTATATCTTTCAGGATGCCACATGATGCCATGCAAAGGAAACTCTTTATGCAAAAATGCTTCAACCTCATCTGATTCATAGATACCACTGGCTAGTAATTCTCTTCCAAGGTTTGATTTTTTTATACCAAACCGGTGATAGGAATTTACTTCAGTTTTACTTCCATATATCTTTTGATATAATTCCGTTATGAATTTAACTCTGTGGATATTGGCAACATGAATTGAGGAATCCACTTTATCCTGAGTACCTTGAAAGTAAGCATTAATGAGTTGCATTCCCCTACAAATACCCACTACAGGTATTTCACTTTCTGAAGCCCAGCTTAATAATTCCACTTCTGTTTTATCCCGCTCATAGGCAACGTCATCATCCTCAAGCGTTTTGCCTTCAATTCGTTTTTTGCCAATGGTACCTATATTATTACCACCTGAAAATATCAGCCCCTGAATATCTAATTCAGTGACATAATCAGTGGGACTGCCCAAATTATTAGGTACCGG
>LFIK01002797.1_pt1 | contig 14153 bp, 10 predicted proteins | sample 643401 | NCBI WGS metagenome assembly LFIK01 (sample SAMN03777447, study PRJNA286221) | soda lake metagenome | biome: soda lake; feature: Kulunda steppe; material: water; isolation source: sample T5-Br brine of Lake Tanatar-5 | place: Russia: Kulunda steppe | collected 2010-07 | reverse complement strand
CTGCACGTCGCCGTGCAGCCCCTGCGCCCCACCCCGTTGCCGTGGCCGCCGCTGCACCCGCCGAATCGGGCGGCGGAGCCCACCACGAGCCACCCGCCGATCGGGCGGTTGCAGGTCGGCCCCGCTAGCGTTGGCACGAAGCTCGAACGACCAGGAGAACCCTGCCCGATGAGCGCTACCTCACCCACCCCATCCACGTCCGAATCGTCCAAGGACACCCTCACGGTCACGGACAACCGGACCGGCCGGACCTACGAGCTGCCGATCGAGAACAACTCGGTCCGCTCCATGGATCTGCGCCAGATCAAGGTCGACGACGACGATTTCGGTCTGCTCGCCTACGACCCGGCCTTCAAGAACACGGCCAACGTCCGCAGCGACGTCACCTACATCGACGGCGACGTCGGGATCCTGCGCTACCGCGGCTACCCCATCGAGCAGCTCGCCGACCAGTCGAACTTCCTCGAGGTCGCCTACCTGCTCATCAACGGTGAACTGCCCACCCAGTCTCAGTACGAGACCTGGGAGTACGAGATCACCCACCACACGTTCATCCACGAGAACCTCAAGCAGTTCATGGACGGGTTCCACCACGACGCCCACCCGATGGGCATGCTGGTCTCGACCGTGGGTGCGCTGTCGACGTTCTACCCGGAGGCCAAGGGGCTCGACGACCCCGACGCGCGCCACATGCAGATCGTCCGGCTGATCGCGAAATTCCCGACACTGGCGGCGTTCGCCTACCGCCACTCGATCGGGATGCGCTACGCCTACCCGGACAACGACCTGTCGTTCTCGGGCAACTTCCTGAACATGATGTGGAAGACCACGGAGCTGAAGTACGAGCCGAATCCGGTGCTCGAGAAGGCCATGGACACCCTGCTCATCCTGCATGCGGACCACGAGCAGAACTGTTCGACCACCACCATGCGCACGATCGGCTCGTCCGACGCCGATCCGTACTCCGCGGCGGCCGGTGCGACCGCGGCGCTCTACGGTCCGAAGCACGGCGGGGCCAACGAGGCCGTCCTGCGCATGCTCAACGAGATCGGCTCGGTGGACAACGTCGCCGACGCCGTCACGGCCGCCAAGAACGGCGAGTTCCGGCTGATGGGCTTCGGCCACCGCGTCTACAAGAACTACGACCCGCGCGCGAAGGTCATCCAGGGCCTCGCCCACGAGGTCTTCGAGGTGACCGGCAAGAACCCACTGCTCGACATCGCGGTGGAGCTCGAGAAGATCGCCCTCGAGGACGAGTACTTCGTCGAGCGCAAGCTGTATCCCAACGTCGACTTCTACTCGGGGATCATCTACCAGGCGATGGGCTTCCCGACGTCGATGTTCCCGGTGCTGTTCGCCATGGGCCGCATCCCGGGCTGGCTCGCCCACTGGCAGGAGAACCTGCTGGACAACGAGCAGGCCATCGTGCGTCCACGCCAGCTCTACGTCGGTGCCGGGGAGCGGGACTACGCGGCCATCGACACCCGCTGACCGCCACGCCCGACGCGACGCACGACCCGGCGTCCGACCCGACGTGCACGTCCGGCGCGAGGTCGGACCCGACGAGGGCCGCGGGGTGCCCGCCGTCAGGCCGGCACGGCGTCGGGCAGCAGCGTGTCGGACAGATGTGCGCGCAGGATCCGGTCGAAGCGCGCGGGGTCGTCGTCGCGGAGGCAGTCGAGCAGGCGGCGGTGCTCCTCGATGATGTGGTCACTGCGGCCGCGCATGGCCTCCTGGTGGGCGAAGAGCATCTGGCGTTGCCGGTTCGACAGCCGTTCGCCGAGATCGATGAGGTACGGGTTGCCGCCGACCGCGAGGAAGGCACCGTGGAAGGCGACCGACAGCTCGACGAACCGACGCATGTCCCCCTCGGCGAGGACGCGCCGCTGCTCGTCGAGCGAGGGCCGCAGGTCGGCCGCGAGCCGGGCACGCCCCGTCGCATCGGCGCGCAGCACCCCGCTGGTCTCGAGCACGACCCTGGCGTCGACGATGTCCGCCACGTCCTCGACCGTCAGGCCCCGCACCAGCGCACCGGTCTTGGGGTAGATGCGGATCCAGCCCTCGTCCTGCAGCCGGGCGAGCGCGGTCCGCACCGGGGTCCGGCTCATCCCGAGCTGCGTGGCGAGCTGATTCTCACTGAGCATCGACTCGCCCGGGTAGGTCCCGTCGATGATCGCCTCCCGGATGGCGGCGATCGCCCGCTCCGCACTGCTGGCGGGCGGCGCCTCGGGTGCATGCACGACTGGCCTCTCAACTCGGGTTCGGGGCTCGCGCTCCCCGCGCGCACGTCCACGTCCCGGGACGCGCCAGCTGTAGGATACAGCTTGCATCCTAGATGCGTCCGCGTCCATCATCGCCTGCCCGGCCCGCGACCATCCATCGGTGTCGCCCCGCCGTCCTCGAGGTGTCATGTCCCGTCGTCTGATCGCTCCGAGCGTGGCCCTGCTGGCCGCACTCGTGCTCGTCGCGGTCGCCTTCACCGGCGACGACTCCCCCGTGCTGGTCGACGGCTCCGAGCAGGAGCGCGCGACCGCCGACGAGCCGTCGCCCGAGGACCCGTCACCCGACGCCGCGACCCCCGCCGACGACGCACCGGGCACGGCCCGGATGGCGGCGTTGCGGGTGGAGCCCGATGCCGGGTTGTCGATCGGTGCCGCGGACGCACCGTTGGTCATGGTGACCTTCGAGTCGTTCGGATGTCTGTGGTGCGGGGTGTTCCACCGTGAGACCCTGCCGGTCGTGCTCGAGGAGTGGGTGGACACCGGCCTGCTGCGCATCGAGACCCGCCTGCTGCCCTACGAACCGCGCGCCGTCCCCGGCGCGAGGATCGCGGCGGCAGCCGCGCAGCAGGACCGTTACTGGGAGCTCGCCGAGCACCTCTACCCCTTCATCGCCGGCACCGACGAGCCGCCCATGGGCCGCGAGCTGACGCCCGACGAGCTCGCCGCCTACCAGGTGCGTCAGAGTGAGGAGGCGCTGCTGCGTCAGGCCGAACTCGCCGCCGACGAGATCGGTCTCGACATGGACCGACTGCGCGCGGACCTCGACGATCCGGCCACCGCCGCAACGGTCGAACGCGACCAGCAGCTGGCCTGGTCACTCGGCTTCACCGGCACACCCGCGGTCGTCGTCAACGGCGTGCCGCAGGGCGGCTACACCGGTCCCGAGCGGTTCACCGCGTTCCTCCAGGCCGTCCTCGACGCCTCGGCGCAGGACTGATGGCGGGACTCGGACCCGAGGTCGGCTTCGTCGCCGCCTTCGCCGGGGGGCTGCTGGCGCTGCTCAGCCCCTGCGGAGCGCTGCTCCTGCCGTCGTTCTTCGCCTACGCGTTCGACCGACGGGGTCGCCTGCTCGCCCGCACCGGGATCTTCTACCTCGGTCTCATCACCACGCTGGTGCCGCTGGGCGTCTCCGCCTCGTTCGCCACCCGGTTCGTGCGCACCCAGCAGGACACGGTGCTGACGGTGGCCGGCACCGCGGTCATCGTGCTCGGCGTGCTCATGCTGAGCGGCGTCGGGTTCAACCTGCTCCCCGAACGCCTGCGCAACGGCGGCGACGCCGGCAACGGCCAGACGACCTCCGGCACCGTCTATCTGCTCGGCCTGGTGTACGGCATCACGGGGTTCTGCACCGGGCCGATCCTGGGGAGCATCCTGGTCCTGGCCGCGGTCGGTGGACGACCGGCCCAGGGCGGTGCGCTGCTGGCGGTGTACGCGCTGGGCATGGTGGTGCCGCTCGCGCTGCTGTCACTGGTCTGGGAGCGCATCGGCTCGACGCCGATGCGGTGGCTGCGTGGCCGCGAGGTCGCACTCGGCCGGTGGCGGATCCACTCGACCGCGCTGATCACGGGCCTGCTGCTGATCGGCGTGGGGATCCTGCTGGTCACCGGCAGCGGCACCGTCGAGGCCGGCGACCTGGCCCTCATCGGGGCCCGCGCCGAGGAACTGGTCCAGACGGTCGGGCGCACGATCCCCGACCGGGTGCTGGCGCTGCTCGGCGTGGCGGTGGCCGGGGCATGGTTCGTCAGCCGCTGGCGGACCGACGCGCCGACGACCGTCGCCTCGGAGCCCGACGAGTCCTGAGTGTCGGCGGTGCCCCGGAGACCGAGCGCGGCCGAGCGCGACCGAGCGCGGCCGAGCGGTGTGCCCGGGCGATCAGTTTCGACCCCCGCCGCACACCACACCCGCCGCCCCGGGCCGAGCGGTGTGCCCAGGCGATCAGTTTCGACCCCCGCCGCACACCACACCCCGCCGCCGCCCCGGCCCCGATCCCCGCCCCAAGCCGACGAGGTCAGACGTCGTCGCCGGTACCGCGTTCGTCGGTGACCTCCGCGAGGACGGCATCGGCCACGGCCCGCACCACCCGATCGTTGAACACGCTCGGCACGATGTAGTTGGGGCGCAGTTCGACGTCGGTCACCACCGCCGCCAGGGCCCGGGCCGCCGCCGACTTCATGCCCTCGGTGATGTGGCGGGCCTTGGCGTCCAGCGCCCCGCGGAACACGCCGGGGAACGCGAGCACGTTGTTGATCTGGTTGGGCAGATCGCTACGACCGGTGGCGACCACCGCACAGACCTCGCGGGCGGCGTAGGGGTCGACCTCCGGGTCCGGATTGGCCAGCGCGAACACGATGCGGTCCTCGGCCATCGTCAGCAGATCCTCGACGTCGAGCAGGTTCGGCGCGCTCACCCCGATGAACACGTCCGCACCCCGCACCGCGTCACGCAGGCCACCGGTCAGGCGCTGGTGGTTCGTGCGCCCGGCCAGTTCGTCGAGCACCGGCACCCCGCGCGGCTCGTCGGCGTTGAGCACCCCGTGGATGTCGGCCAGGACCAGGTCACCGACTCCCTCACGCAACAGCAGATTGGCGATCGCCACGCCAGCGGCACCCGCACCGGACATCGCGACCCGGACCTGCGTGATGTCCTTGTCGACCACGCGCAGCGCATTCAGCAGCGCGGCGAGCACCACGATGGCGGTGCCGTGCTGGTCGTCGTGGAACACGGGGATGTCCAGCGCCTCGCGCAGACGCGCCTCGACCTCGAAGCAGCGTGGTGCGGCGATGTCCTCCAGGTTGATGCCGCCGTAGACCGGAGCCATGGCGATCACGGTGCGCACGATCTCGTCGACGTCGGTGGTGTCGAGGCAGACCGGCCAGGCGTCGATGCCGGCGAACCGCTTGAACAGCGCCGCCTTGCCCTCCATCACCGGGATCGACGCGGTCGCCCCGATGTCCCCGAGACCCAGCACCGCCGACCCGTCGGTCACGATCGCGACCGTGTTGCCCTTGATGGTCAGTGTGCGCGCGTCCTCGGGCCGCTCCGCCAGCGTGGTGCACACCCGCGCCACCCCCGGCGTGTAGGCCATGGACAGGTCGTCACGGGTCTTGAGCGGCACGGTGGCACGCACCTCGAGCTTGCCCTTCAGGTGCGTCAGGAACGTGCGGTCGCTGACCCGATGGACCTCGATGCCGTCGAGCGCGTCGACCGCGTCCGAGATCCGCCCCGCGTGGTCGACGTCACCGGCGTTGACGGTGACGTCCAGGGTGAGCCGCTCCCCCACCGTCTCGACGAAGTCCATGCCGCTGACCGCGCCGCCGGCGTCGCCGATGGCCGTGGTCAACCGCCCCACGGCCCGGGGGTCGTCGGCATCGAGGTAGAGGCGCAGGGTGATCGCGTAGGACGCGGTCGGCTGGGTCGACTGGATGGTCACGGCAGCAGGACTCCTGGACGGGGGCGGTACGCGGGGCGGAACGGGGGCGGTACCGGGGGGGGCAGTACGGGGGCGGTACGCGGGGCGGCACATGGCGGGCGCCGCGCGCGGACGAGGCATCGGGTCGCGCAGCGTGGCAGGACGACATCGAACGGTGATCGCGCACCGCGCGATCCTCGCCGAGCTCGGCGCCCGCCAGCGCATCGGGACGACGCTAGCGCCCGGTCCGGGCGACGCCCGTACCGGACCCCGCACCGCCACCGGGTCAGACGCTGGCCTCGGCGGCCTCCAATGCGGTCTGGGTCTGCTCCCACCGCTCGAGCAGCGCCGCCGCGGTGTCCTTGGCCTCGCCGTGCTCGGTGACCAGTTGCTTGACCTTCGCGCCGTCGTCGTAGACGCCGGGCTCGGCGAGCTGGCGGGTCAGCTCCGCGACCCGCGCCTCGGCCTTGGCCAGGTCCTTCTCGATCGTGGCGACCTCGCGCTTGAGGTCCTTGGTGGCGGCGTGCCGGGCGTTGCGCTGTTCGGCCTCGCGCCGCTTGCCGGCGGCGTCACGGCGCTGGTCGGCGGCGTTGCTGCGCTTGCCGGACCGCTGATCGGCCGGTGCCCCGGTCCCCGCGGAGCTCGTCGGTGCCGACCCGCGCGGGCCGCCGCCACCTCGGCGTTCCAGCAGTTCCTCGTAGGTGCCGTCGAACACGGTCAGGCCGCCGTCGCCGACCTCGACGATCTGGTCGGCGGTCGAACGGATCACGTGCCGGTCGTGGGTGATGAGGATGACCGTGCCGGGATACGCCTGGATGGCGTCCTCGAGCACGTCGCGGGAGGCGAGGTCGAGGTGGTTGGTCGGCTCGTCGAGCAGCAGCAGGTTGACCGGTGAGGCCATGACCTTGGCCAGGCCGAGCCGGGTGCGCTCGCCGCCGGAGAGCTCCACGACCTTGCGCTCGGCGAGGTCGCCGGGGAACCCGAACGCGCCGAGCATGGTGCGGTGGTTCTGGGCACGGTGCTTGTCGCTCAACGCGGTTCGGAACTCGTCGAGCACCGTCTTGTCGAGGTCCATCGCCTCGGCCTGGTGCTGGTCGACGACCGCCACCTCGACGTTGGCCCCGAGCGTGATCTGCCCGCCCGTGATCGGCACCTGCCCGATCAGCGACCGCAGCAGGGTGGTCTTGCCCGCCCCGTTGGGACCGATCAGCGCCACGGTCTTGCCACGCTCGACGACCAGGTCGACCGCATCGAGCACGACCAGGTCGCCGTAGGCGACGGTCAGGTCCTCGACCTCGGCGACGACCCGCCCGGCACGCGCCGGTTCCGGGAAGGCGAACTTGGCGACCAGCGCCTTGTGGTCGGGGATGTCGATGCGGTCCATCTTGTCGAGCTTCTTGATGCGCGACTGGACCTGGCGCGCCTTGCTGGCCTTGTAGCGGAACCGTTCGACGAACCGTTCCTGCTCGGCGATCATCTTGTCCTGCTGGACCTTGGCGGCGCGCAGGCTGGCCAGCCGTTCCTCGCGCTGGGTGATGAACGCCTGGAACCCGCCCTCCTCGGCGGCGACGGTGCCGGAGCGGACCTCGTACTCCATGGTCGTGCCGGCGGCGAGTTCCACGATCGTGTCGGCGGTCGCGTCGATGAAGTCGCGGTCGTGGCTGACGAGCAGCAGCCCGCCCGGCAGGTCCCGCAGGGTCCCCTCCAACCACGCGATGGTGTCGAGATCCAGGTGGTTGGTCGGCTCGTCGAGCACCAGCAGGTCGGGCTTGGCGAGCAGCAGCCGGGCCAGGGCCACCCGCACCCGCCAACCACCCGACAGCTCCGAGGTGTCACGGGCACCGTCCTCGGGGGCGAAGCCCAACCCCGCGAGCACCCGGTGGGCCTCGGACTCGATCTCGTAGCCGCCGAGCTGGGTGAACCGGTCCTGCAGGTTGGCGTAGCGGGCCAGCAGCTGCTCCTGTTCGGTGCCCTCGACCTCGCCCATGCGGTGCTCGAGCTCCCGCAGCTTGGCCTCCATGTCGGTGAGGTACGACGCGCCGTCGAGCACGTGCTCGACCACCGTCTTCGACGCCCCGACGTCGTCGACCACGTCCTGGGGCAACCAGCCGATCCGCAGGTCCTTGGGGCGGGTGACGGTGCCCTCGTCGGGCTCGCGCAGACCCACCAGGGTGTGCAGCAGCGTGGTCTTGCCGGCCCCGTTGCCGCCCACGAGCGCGACACAGCGTTTGGGCGGGAACCGCAGGTTCACGTCGCTGAACAGCGTGCGCGACCCGAGGGTCACACTCACATCGGAGCAACTGAGCACGGCTGGACCTCCAGGCCGACGAACGAAAGGCGGGAGCGGTGGGCCTCCCGGGCAAGGCCTTGCAAGCCTGGCGCGCAGGTGACGAGGCTACCGACGTCTGCCCGTACCCTCCGCGACCATGCATCTGATGTCGGTCGACCAGGTCACCGCGTCCGTGGAGGGTCGGACCCTGTTCGCGGACGCGTCCTTCGGCCTGTCCTCGACCGACCGGGTCGGGGTGGTCGGGCCCAACGGGTCCGGCAAGACCACGATGCTGCGCATCATCGCCGGGGACCGCGAACCGGACGGTGGACGCGTGATCCCGCGCAACAACCTGCGCATCGGCTGGTTGCCGCAGGAACCGGTGATGCCGGACGCCAGCGCCCGGGAGATCGTGCTCGGCGGCGATCCGCTGGCCGAACCCCACGAGGCGGACGCACTGCTCGCGCAGGTCGGCATCCACCCGGACCACCGGGTGCACGCCGCCTCCGGCGGGCAGCGCCGCCGGGTCGCGCTCGCGCGCACACTGCTCGCCCCGAGCGACCTGCTGGTGCTCGACGAGCCCACCAACCACCTCGACGTCGACACGATCGACTGGTTGGAGGCCGAACTCGCCCGACGGAACACCGGCCTCGTGCTCGTCACCCACGACCGCTACGTGCTGGAGCGGGTGACCAACCGGATGATCGACCTGGCCCCGACCGCGCCGGATCGCCCCGCGGAGGTCGTGTGGCACGAGGGGTCGTACTCGTCGCTGCTCGAGGCCCGGGCCGAGCGCGCCGCGCAGCGTGCGAGTTCCGCATCCCGGGCCGCCAGCCTGCTGACCAAGGAGGTCGCCTGGCTGCGCCGCCAACCCAAGGCCCGCACCTCCAAGCCCAAGTTCCGCATCGAGCAGGTCGAGGCGCTGCGTCAGGCGGCCCAGGGCGACAAAGAGGCCATGCCGCTCGAGCTCGGCACCGGGCGCACGCGACTCGGCGACGACGTCATCGACCTCGAGGAGGTCTCGATCCGGCGCGGCGAGCACCAGGTGCTCGACCGCGTCGACCTCGGGATCGGCAGAGGCGAGCGGGTCGGCATCGTCGGCCCGAACGGCGCCGGCAAGTCGACCCTGCTGCACGTGATCGCCGGGCTGCTCGAGCCCGACGCGGGCGAGGTCAAGCTCGGCAAGACCGTCGCGCTCGGGGTGTTCGAACAGACCGACACGGTCGCCGCCGACGAACAGCAGACCGCGCTCGACACGGTGCTGGCGATCGCGCCGCACGTCCCCCTGGCCAACGGCGAGGTCCTGCCCGCCGGGCGGCTCGCGGAGCGGTTCGGGTTCGACGCCCGCACGCAGCGCACGCCGGTCAAGCTGCTGTCCGGCGGTGAGCGGCGACGGCTGAAGCTGCTGCACCTGCTGGTCGCCGCACCCAACGTGCTGCTGCTCGACGAGCCGACCAACGACCTCGACCTCGACACCCTGGCCGTGCTCGAGGACCACCTCGACGGGTTCACCGGCACGATCGTGATCGCCAGCCACGACCGCTACATGCTCGACCGGGTGACCGACCGCACCATCGCGGTGGAGCACGGCCGGTTGAGCGAACACCTCGACGTCGGGGCCTACCGCGAGGCCCTGGACCGGGCCCGGGGCAGCGGCGGCAGCAGTCGGAGCGGCGGCCATGGCGGTGGCCGGTCGACGGTCGGCACGAGCGCCCGGCCGTCGAGCCCCACCGCCACGGCGACCACCGACGCCGGCACGGCCGGCGGGGCGAAGGACAACGCGCGCCGCCAGGCCGACCGCAAACGTGCCAACGCCCTGGAGAATCGGCTCGGCAAGCTCAGCCGCCAGCAGGCCACGATCCACGAACGCATGGCCGCCAGTGCGCAGGACCCCGACGCGCTGCTCGAGCTGCAGCAGGAACTCGGGGCGGTGGAACAGGAGTTGGCCGAGGTCGAGGACGCGTGGCTCGAGCTCACGGTGGACAGCTCGTGAGTCGCGACCGCGGCGCGCGCAGCCGCCCGGATCCGGGTCGGGTCCCCGACCCGATGCACGTCCTGCACCTCGACCGGCGCTACCACTTCCCGGCCGCGCCCGACGAGGTCTGGTCGCACATGTCGCGCACCGAGCAGTTCCCCGAATGGTGGCGGTGGCTGCGCGACTTCGAGACGGCCGGCGGCGGCCTGGCGACTGGGGGCATGCTGCGGGGCCTGGTGGTCCCCCCGATCCCCTATCGGTTCCGGGTCAGCATCCACCTCGAACACGTCGTCCCGGCGGTCGAGATCCGGGCGAGCCTGGCGGACGACCTGTCCGGTCCGGCCGCGCTGACGCTCGAACCGAAGGGCACCGGGACCGACCTCACGATCCGCTGGGACGTGGAGATGCGCAAGCCGGCGATGCGTTCGGCCGCCCGGTTCGCCCGACCGTTGCTGGTCTGGGGCCACGACCAGGTCATCGACGTGACCCTGCGCCGGTTCGAGCGCGTGGTGGCCGGCGAGCTGTAGACACGTCACACACGGCGGTTGGGCGCTACGTTGCGGGCGGCGGAGACAACCGGTGCACGGCGGGGGAGACCAACCGTCGCGGTGGCCGGTCGGGAGGATGCTTGGTGACGAGCGACACGACCGTCGTACGGGCAGGGCTGCGGGAGCTGCTCACCCGGGCGTCGGAACGCGGGTACGTCCTGCTCACGGAGATCCACGACCTGTACGACCCGGTCGAGGACGCGTCGAGTTGGCCCGAGGAGATCGCGACGGCGGCGCGCGATCGCGGCGTCGAGGTGGTCGACGACCTCGCCGACGAACTGGGCCCACCGGAGTTGACGGTGACCCCGTCGACCACCGACGGCGTTCGGCAGTACCTCAATGCCATCGGTCGCGTCGACCTGCTCACCGCCGAGGAGGAGGTCGACCTCGCCAAGCGCTACCAAGTCGGTCTGGCCGCCACGGCCCGGCTCGCGACCACCAGCGGTCTGACGCCGTCCGAGCGGGCGCGGCTCAAGCGCATGGTCGTCGACGGTCGCCGCGCCCAGGAACGGCTGGTCACCGCGAACCTGCGCCTGGTGGTGTCCATCGCGCGCCGGTTCCTCGGCCGCGGGCTGTCGCTGCTCGAACTGGTCCAGGAGGGCAACCTCGGGCTGATGCGCGGGGTGGAGAAGTTCGACCACACCAAGGGCTACAAGTTCTCGACCTACGCGACCTGGTGGATCCGCCAGGCCCTGACCCGCGGGACGGCCAACAAGGCCCGCGCGGTGCGTCTGCCGGTGCACGTCCACGAACTGGTCGCCAAGGTCCGCCGCACCGAGTTCGAGTTGTTGCAGGTACTCGGCCGCGACGCCACCGACGCCGAGGTCGCCGACACCCTCGGCCTGAGCGTCGAGCGTCTGCGGGAGCTGCGGCTCGCCGGGCGCGAGGTCACCTCGCTGGACCGCACCGTCGGCGAGGACGGTGACCTCACCCTCGGGGAACTCGTCCGCGACGACGACGCCCCCGACCCGGAACGGTGTGCGGCGACCCAGCTGGCCCGCCAGGAGCTGCGTGACACCCTCGCCCAGCTGCACGAACGCGAGCGCGGCGTGATGGAGCTGCGCTACGGCCTCGGCGGTCAGGAGCCGTGCACGCTGGAGGAGATCGGCGAGCTGTACGGGGTCACCCGCGAGCGCATCCGTCAGATCGAACGCACGGTGCTGGCCAAACTGCGCCACCCGGAGCACGCCCAGCGGCTGCGGGGGTTCGTCGAGGACGGCGGCTTCGACCTCGGACCCGAGGATCGCTTCACGTCGGTGCGCTGAGCCCGCCCACCCTGGCGCGATCCGGTCGCGAACGCTCCAGTCGGACGCCCCGGCGGCCGATGGTCAGGACGGACGGCGATCCGCCCGTCCCGATCGGTCGACCGATCGACGCCCGACGACGACGAGGTGGGTGTGGGCACCCCGAACCCGGCGCGCACCATGCGTCAACCGATGGCGCGTGCCGTCGCGCTCGCGCTCGTCGCCGCCCTGGGCGGCGCCGGGCTGGTGCACCCCGCTCCCACCGATGCCTCCGAGCGGGACACGCCCTCGGCCGCCACGACGCCCTCGGTCGCCACCCCCTCGCCCGCCACCGACGTCGACGCGCTCGACCTCGATGCCGCGCTCGACGCCCGCGACCGCGCCTCCCGGGAGCTCGATGGCATCGAGGTGGCGATCCGCCGGACCAACGACGAGGTCGCCGCGCTCGACGTCGCCCTGATCGCGGCCAGTACCGAGCTGGCCGCCATCACCACCCAGCTCGACGACGCCCGGGTCGTCGCCGCGGCCGCAGCCGAGGCCGAACGGGTCGCCGCCGCCGACCTGCAGATGGTCGACACCCAGCTCGACGTGGCGTTGACGAGTTGGCACGACGACCGCAGCCGGCTCGCGGACCGCGCCGTTCGGGCCTACAAGCACGGGGCCACCTCCACCCCCGACGTCCTGCTGCGCGGAGTCACCGGCGCGAACGACTGGCACGACGTCGCCGTGACCCTGGAGACCGTCAACCGGCTCACCGCCGACGACACCGCCCTGGTCGCGGCGACCGCGACCAGCACCCGCGACAACGCCGCACTGCGCGCCGAGGCAGCACGGCTCCGGGCCGTCGCGCTGGAGGCGGCCCGGGAGGCGACCCGCGAGGCCGCACGGGTCGAGGACCTCCTGCACGCCCAGCAGCGCACGGCCGACGAGGTGGCGGCGACCCGCGACGAACGCCGCACGGTGCTGGCCACGCTCGAGCGGGACGCGACCGCCCGGGCGGTACTGGTCGCCGCGCTCGACGACCGGGTCGCGAGCCTGGAACTCGCCGCCAGCCGCGTGCTCATCCCGATCGCGGTGGACCTCGATCCGTTCGGCCCACCACCCGCCTGGGCGACGTCGCTCCCGGGCGACGGACCCCGCTGGGGTGCCGCCATCGAGGCGACCGCCAGCCGGCACGGTCTCGATCCCAAGCTGCTGGCCGCACTGGTCTGGACCGAATCGAACTTCCGCACCGACGCCGTCTCGCACGCCGGGGCGCTGGGCCTGAGCCAGCTGATGCCCGGCACGGCCCGCGGCCTGGGCGTCGATCCGCGCGATCCGCTGGCCAACCTCGACGGGGGCGCGCGGTACCTGCGCAGCATGCTCGACCAGTTCGGCCGGGTCGACCTCGCGCTGGCCGCCTACAACGCCGGCCCGGGTCGGGTCCAACGGGTCGGGCGCATCCCCGACATCGTCGAGACCCAGCTGTACGTCGTGCGGGTCCTGGAACGCTACGAACGACTCGGCGGCTGACGACGACCCGGCGGCTGCCCCCGCCCCACGGGTCGGTGCCGCCGCCCGGTGGTCGCCCGGACAGCTCGGATGCGGCTCACAGCACCCGGCCGCCGGACCGCCAGTACTCCCCCGCCGCCCGGTCGAGGTAGCCCTCGTCGACCAGTGCACGGCGCAGGGACGTGTAGTCGTCGTGGAATCGGCGCAGCAGCTCGGTGACCTCGCGCTCGTCGTAACGCACGCCCGGTTCGAACTCGAGCGCGAGTCGCTCGAGGACCACCAGCCGGCTGCTGCGCTGGGCCGGCAGCTCGGTCAGCCGATCACCGGAGAAGAACCGTGCCAGCGTCTGCGCCTCGTCGGCGGTCATGCCGAACGCCACCCGCGGGTTGGCGTCGGGGTCGCTCGGCAGCTTGCGGGCAACGGTCGACCAGGCGTCGACATCGAGGTGGTAGGTCCCGTCGACGGCGGTCAGCAGGCCCGCCTGCACGAACGGCGCGAGCACCGGCAGCACGTCCTCCACCGACCGGTCGAACATCTCGGCCAGCTCCGCCGACGACCGCGGTCGGCGGGCGAGCGCGCCGATCACGGCCAGGCGGTGCGGGTCGACCAGCTGGCGCAGCAGCTCCAACGGATGCATCGCCGCTCCTCCAGGTCCGACCCGACGGCCGCCGATGACGGTGCGGCCGTTCGTCGACGAGGCTACCGACGACGCGCCGACGGCCCTGGCCGTGCCGGTGACGGCCGGTGCGATCGCTAGCCTCCCGACGCTGGCCGCCCATGCTGTCGGACGTCGCACGCGTTCGACCGGTTCGATCCCCCGGCCCACCAACCGGTTCGATCCCCCGGCCCACCAACCGGTTCGATCCCCCGGCCCACCAACCCGGGCCGATCGCCCCGCGCCACCACCTCGAGGTCGTCGTGAGTCCGTTGTCCCG
>LFIK01002796.1_pt1 | contig 14154 bp, 7 predicted proteins | sample 643401 | NCBI WGS metagenome assembly LFIK01 (sample SAMN03777447, study PRJNA286221) | soda lake metagenome | biome: soda lake; feature: Kulunda steppe; material: water; isolation source: sample T5-Br brine of Lake Tanatar-5 | place: Russia: Kulunda steppe | collected 2010-07 | reverse complement strand
TAGATTTTGAACCAATCTATTCGTTTGTCGAATCTATTGTAGTCGAACTACTCCAAAAAATCGCCCCACAATCAACAAATCTACGAACACCCACAACTTTGTAAATTTCGGTTGTGCAACACACACTGAAACCTGTGGCTATGATGTAGGTCATGGCTATGCCATTTCTCTTTTCAGTTAAATTTGATAGGAGAAGTGATTTTACTACCCCAAATTTTTATTGCTGTTGATTTTATCATCTTGAATTGGTGTGTAAAAACCCACCGAGTGTCGTTAGACACGGTTACACATCTTAGCCCCACAATTTATTGTGGGGTGTGGGTAAGCAGAATAAATTTTTGAGTGCCGTAGGTACGGATTACAAAATCTATCATGCCAAAAAACATACGAATTAACGATTTAACAACGTTTGACTTAAAGAATTCAAAATTCTTTCCTACTATAGGAATCCGGAACGATAAAAAATATTTACAAAGGTCTGAATATCATTATGAAAATTACATTTACTTCGATTATTGCACTAACTCTTCTGTTAGCTTTCAATCCTGATAATGCCCTCTCTCAAGTTCAAAATGAGGCAGAAATATCTCCTACTCAAATGAGAAATCTTCTGGACGCTAACCAGGTTCCACTTCACCGTGCAACTAACGTGGAAGGTTCTCCATTTCTGCTTGAAGAATTTTTCGAAGGTGTAGTGAAATTGAAAAATGGCCATACCACAAGACCCATGCAAATTCGTTACAACACTCATACGCAAAGCGTGGATTTTATGAGCGGAAATCTTGCATTTAATGTGACCGGGGACCAAATAGTATCTTTTACGTTTTCGGACGGAAGTCACAACTATAAATTTGAGAAAGGATATGATGCAAGAGGTATTTCTGAGGATGATTTTGTGGAAATTGCAGTGCAAGGTGAAGCCACATTTATAGTCAGGCACTCCACCAATTTCTTTGAGGATGCAGCATCTTACGGGCAAGCTACTCAGGAAGATAGATACGTAACCAGTGAGGTATTTTATCTGAAAGTAGGTGATGATGACTTAAATAGAATCAGACGCCCAAATGAAAGAAGAGTGCTTCGGAATTTTGACCGCTTCGACAATGAACTTGAACAGTTTGTTGATCAAAACAATCTTGACCTTTCTGTAAGAGAAGATGTAGTTAGACTGGTTCGATACTACAACTCTCTGGTGGAATAGTTTTTATATAATTGTGGTGCCGGTAAGATTGAATAACTTTCCGGTGGCCACACCTTTTACTTGATATACTCCATGGCCTTTCTTATTCATATATAGCATCAAGCCTACGGGCACCCGTACTCTACTTGTAACTATTTTTCATAAAAAAATGCATGAAACACGAAATTCCTGAATCACTGCAGCCCTCCTACATCGAATTAAGCAGATCAGCATTGGTAAAGAATTTTGAGTTCTTAAAGAGCCGCGCCAAAAGTGGTGTTCGAATCTCTTCTGTTATTAAAGGAAATGCCTATGGTCATGGAATTTCCTCCTTCATACCTTTAGCGGAATCTTGCGGTATCAATCACTTCTCTGTTTTCAGTGCAGATGAAGCCGAAGGAGTTTTAAAGTTCAGGTCAGACCCGGATACGGATGTTATGATTATGGGAATGATTAGAGACGATGAACTCTCCTGGGCGATTGATAACGGTATAGAGTTCTACCTGTTTGAAATGGGGCGCTTAGACCGGGCCATTGAGGCTGCAGGAAAACTGAATAAGAGAGCGAAAGTCCATCTGCAAATTGAGAGCGGGATGCATCGCACGGGATTTGAGAAAAAGGAGTGGGAGAAATTATTTGAGAAAATAAAGAGCCACGAAGATGAAATAGAAATAAAAGGTATCTGTACTCATTATGCCGGTGCGGAAAGTGTGGCGAACTTTTTTCGCATTCAGAACCAGAATCGAATCTTTAAGGAGGCTTTGGAAACAGCAGAGAAGATATTTGATAATATGCCTCCCATTCACGCATCAAGCTCTGCGGCTTTTTTGACCATGCCCGATAAACAGTACGATATGGTGCGAATTGGGATTGCCCAATATGGATTCTGGCCCAGCCGGGAAACCTACATGCACCACGCCAAAGCTAATGAATTTGAGGAGGACCACGATCCGCTTCGTAGGGTAATGACCTGGAAAAGTGAAGTGATGAGTACGAAATGGGTAAATGCCGGTGAATTTATTGGATATGGGAATGTTTTCATGGCGGGACGTGATATGCGTATCGCTACCGTACCTATAGGGTATACTCACGGATTTGGCAGAAATTTAACCAACTCCGGACATGTTCTAATTCGCGGAGAAAGAGCTAACGTATCAGGTTTGGTAAATATGAACATGATTACGGTTGATATAACCGATATCCCAAATGTACAGAAGGGGGATGAGGTGGTGCTAATAGGCAAACAGGGGGAGGATGAAATTACCGTAGCTTCATTCGGTGAGATGACCAATAATCTAAACTATGAGATTCTGACCCGGTTGCCCGCCTCCATACCAAGGGTAGTTGTTGATTAGGGAAAAAAAGTTAGTTGCTCACATTATTCAAATAGAGAAGAGAGAGCAGTAATACCATAGATATTTTCTAACTGTTTGCACGAAATTACATTTAGAGATTGTTGTAATCTGCGCATTAGAGTTTTCCAGGCTATGATGAATCAGGGCAGGAGCTTTTTTTCTTAACTGCCAATAACAAGTGCAAATGTATCTTTTTACAACATATATAGAGGTTTAATTCTCAATTAACTGTAATAAAATCACAACTTATGTCAGAGGTGTTTATCTGAATATAGATAAGTAATTGTAAGGTAGTGATTTACCCGATATTATTTGTATTGAATTTTAGACAATAACTATTTGAATAAAGCTTAAACTTTATTAAAATCGTTAAGGTTGTTGAGAACGTACTTTAAAATTGACGGAATTACTTGTTATTCGGTTCTTTAAATCTTGGTCTGATAGTCGATTTAATGAAACAAAACAGGATGTGTGAATTCCTTCCTCGGACAGTGTTTATACTGTAATTTTACAGTGCTTATCAATAATCTGTCAATCAAAACAAAAACAAAAAATGAGGTATAGTATGCTTAAAAAGCTACTTCTAAGCTCTTTGATGTATTTAGCGGCTGTCTCTTTCGCCTTTGCGCAATCGAGTACAGTTACAGGTACCATCACAGATGCAAGTACCGGTGAGCCGATTCCACAAGTGAACGTGTTTATCGTACAATTGCAGACTGGTGATGCAACTGACTTTGACGGTCAGTATTCAATTCCAAATGTTGCACACGGTACATATACATTCCGTATCAGTTCAGTGGGTTATACAACCATTGAGCGTCAGGTAACCGTTGATGCTAACAATACAACTTTCAATTTCGGCCTTCGCCCAGATGTTCGTCTGCTTGACGACGTTGTGGTTACAGCGTTTGGTGTAAGCCGTGAGCAGCGTTCTATCGGTTACTCCGTACAGGATGTAAGTGCCGAAAAACTGGCCCGCGTTCAGCAGGATAATATTGTTGGTGCGCTTGCAGGTAAAATTGCCGGTGTTCAGGTAACCGGAAGTACAAACTTTGGCGGTTCTGAAAGAATCCGTATTCGTGGTGCGAACGGACTTTCTGACGGACAACCACTCTTTGTAGTTGACGGTACACCAATTTCCAACCAGTCATTCATCGTTTCAGGCGGTGGTTCAACCCGTGGTCGTGACCTGGGTAACCTGGCTTCAGATATTAATCTCCAAAATGTGGAAAGTGTTTCCGTTCTGAAAGGTGCTGCTGCTGCGGCTCTTTACGGTAACCGTGCCGCTGACGGTGTAATTCTGATTACAACCAAAAATGCTGCTATGGGACAAGAGCAACCGCTTCAGGTTGAGTTCAACCATAACACAACATTTGAAAGTGTTTATATCCTTCCGGAATATCAGAATGAATATGCAGGTGGATATACTCAAAACTTTATTCAGTACACCGACCCGCGTGACGGACAGACCTACAACGGTTTGAACTATGCTGCGGATGAGAGCTGGGGTCCAAGAATGGACGGCCAGATGTACCGCCCATGGTGGTCTTGGTTTGATCACGACTTTACGGGCGACGGACAGAATGACTACGGAACAATGATTCCATTGACACCACAGTCTAACAACGTTCGTGATTTCTTCGATACAGGTGTTAGAATGTCGAACAGCCTTGCAATTACCGGTGGTTCGTCGACCGCTTCTTTCCGCGCGGGCCTTACCAATACATCTAACAATGGTGTGGTTCCAAACTCTGAGCTGGAAAGAACATCGATCAGTTTCAATGGTGCATTAAGCCATTCCGATCGTTTCCGTTCAACCATTGCATTTAATTATGTAAATACTTCTGCAGAAGGACGGCCTGCTACAGGTTACGCAGCTGCACAGGGTAACGCGTTCCAGCAGATGAATCAGTGGTTCCAGCGCCAGTTGGATATGGACAAACTTCGTCAGTACAGATCTGCCGACGGTACATTGATGTCTTGGAACATCCGTTCTGCGAATGACTTGCGTCCGCTCTACTGGGATAGTCCATTCTTCAGTATTCTGGAAAACGTTCAGACAGATGACCGTGACCGTATTTACGGTAACTATCAGCTCTCTTATAATATAAGAGACAATATCCAGGTTCAGGGTAAACTCCACCTGGATTCGTACAGCTTTAACGTACAGGATAGAATTGCCACAGGCGGTCTTGAACAGGATTGGTTCTACACGGCACAAAGATCTCGCCGTGAAGTGAACTATGAGGCCGGTTTAAGATATGAGGAAGATTTCCAAGATTTCTCATTTAACGGTTACTTTGGCGGTAATATTCTTACTCAGAAGTTCAGTTCACTACAGCAACAGACACAGGGTGGTTTGTCTGTGCCTAACTTCTTTAACATTGACGCGTCTATCGACCGTCCTTCTGTTTCTAACTTCAACGAGCAGAAAGAAGTAAGAAGTTTATTCGGTACGGCAACAATCGGTTATCAGGATATTGTCTACGTAGATATTACAGGACGTAATGACTGGTCTTCTGCATTGCCTTCAGACAACAACTCCTATTTCTACTATGGTCTGTCAGGTAGTTTGGTGTTTACTGAGTTTGACTTCTTTGCAAACCAGAACATTCTAACTTTCGGTAAGCTTCGGGCATCCGTTGCACAGGTAGGAAACGACCTGGATCCATTCCGTGTATTCCAGACGTTCAACAGTGGAACTCCGTTCGGAAGTATGCCATCACAGTCTATACCGGCAACGTTGGCGAATCCGGATCTTGAGCCGGCAATCTCCTCTGACTATGAGTTTGGTGTAGACCTGAGATTCCTCGACGGACGACTGAGAACAGACATCAACTACTACAACTCTGTTCGTGAGAATGAAATTCTCCAGTTAGACGTACCGGGATCCAGTGGTTACAGCTCATCACTAGTAAATGCAGGTGAGTTTGAAACTACCGGTTGGGAAGTTGCAGTTGGTGTAACTCCTGTACAAACTTCCGACTGGAATGTTGAAGTTGACGTTAACTGGTCGACCAGTAAGTCTGTTGTAAACGAACTTGCAGACGGTATTACTACCCGACTTCTTGAAAGTGCGTTCTTTGGTATCCAGTTATTTGCCGTTGAAGGCGAAGAGTGGGGCCAGGCAATCACCTCAGGTGGTTACGGTGGTTATCTGCTGGATGAGCAGGGCCGACGCGTAGTAAACTCTAACGGTACTTATGCTCTTGAAACCAACAAGCCTTTAGGTAATATTCTACCTGACTGGAACGGTGGTTTTAACCTGGGTGTGAGCTTCAGAAATATCTCTATGGGAGCTTTTGTTGAGTTCCAGAAAGGAGGTAAGTTCTACTCTCTGTCCAGAATGTTCGGTACCTACTCCGGTTTGACGAAGAATACAGTTGGAAACAACGCACTGGGCAACCCGCTGCGTGATCCTGTAGCAAACAACAGTGGTGACTCCGGGTTATCCTCAGTTCCACTTAGCCAGGCTGCTCCAAACTCAGGTGGTGTTCTTATCGAAGGTGTTGACACCAACGGTAACGAAGTTGCCTACCTGCGTGATGCAAGCCTTTGGGGTGTAGACCAGTTCTTTAACAAAGAAGCATGGCTGGAAGATGCAAGCTACATTAAGCTGCGTGAAGTGCGGTTTACCTACGACATTCCTGTAGACCTGCTTCAAAGAACACCGCTTAGCAGAGCAAGTGTATCTCTTGATTTGAGAAACCCACTGCTGATCTACTCAAGCACAAGCGGAGTTGATCCATCTGCAATCCAGAACAACGCCGCAGGCTTTGGATTCTGGGAAGGTGGTGGACTGCCGGGCACCCGCTCTGTCGGATTTAATGTGAATCTTAACTTTTAATCCGAAGAGGAAAAAATTATGAATACTCTAAAACGAAACATTATGAGACCGATTAAAAGTCTGACGCTCGTAACGCTGTTAGCAGTGTTGCTGGTAAGTTGCGACGACTTCGGAGATCTTAATAACGATCCGAATAATCCGTCACAGGTTCGTACTGAACTTCTACTGACCAATGCTCAGCGTAGCATGAGTGATGTGGTTGGTGCGGTAAACGGTACGCTCTACGTACAGTATATTGCTGAAACACAGTATACGGATGCCCAGGAGTACCGAACGGTAAATGCCAACTTTAACGGCTGGTACACCGGACCTCTGCAAAATCTGCAGACTATCATTCGTCTGAACACAGATGAAGATACACGCGATGATGTACTTTCTGGCGGCAGTAACGCTAATCAAATTGCCGTTGCCAGAATTCTGAAAGCGTACTTCTATCAGATGATGACCGATCGCTGGGGAATGATTCCTTATAGCGAAGCGCTACAGGGACGGGATAACTTCTCTCCTGCGTACGATCTGCAGGAAGATATCTATGCCGATATCATTAATGAGCTGAAAGCCGCTGTTGCGCAGATGGACGGCGGAGCCGGTGTAAACGGCGATATCCTCTTTGGCGGAGATATGGCTCAGTGGGCTGCATTTGCTAACAGCCTCCGTGCGAGAGCTGCCCTGCGAATCGCGGATGCTAATCCTACATTGGGTTCAGCTGAGTTCGCTGACGCTGTTTCTGACGGATTGATCACATCTGATGTGATGTATCCATACCTGGAAGAGGCAAACAACCAAAATCCATGGTTTGCAAGATTCCAGACACGAACAGACTACGCCATTCACGAAACCATCGCGGACTACATGAAAGGGCTGGAAGATTATCGTATTCTGAAATACGCAAATCCTGCTCCAAATGAGATTCCAACAGGATGGGACGGTGAAGTTACCTTCGACCTGATTGTGGGAATGCCTTTCCTGGAAGATGCGGGTAACGTAACCAACGATGAGATCTCCTTCCCCGGAGCTGCCATCGGTGCCGGCGGACCTGCTGTGGGAGAACAAGGCGCTCCGCTTCCAATTATTACGGTTGCTGAGATGAACTTTGCCATGGCCGAGGCTGTGGAACTTGGCTGGATAACCGGAGTTGCTGCCGATTACTACTACAGTGGTATCGAAGCTTCATGGAACCAGTGGGATGTTTATGATGCAGGTAACTTTGCAAACTATGTGGGGCAGGCTGAAGTTGCTTACGATCCTGCAATTTGGGACGAGAAAATCGGAACCCAAAAATGGCTTGCTCTCTTCCCGCACGGTTACGAGGCATGGTCAGAGTGGAGACGACTGGGATATCCGGAACTTACTCCAAACCCATTTGGAGTAGGTGTGGATCCGCAAATTCCGCGAAGATTTACATATCCTACTTCTGAAGCAACCATTAATGAAGCAAACTATAATGCTGCTGTACAGGCTCAGGGGCCTGATGCTCCTGATACCAGAGTCTGGTGGGATGTGAACTAACGTTCGCTTCTAATTAACAGACCAATACATTTAAAAGCCGCTCCGATTCAGTTCGGGGCGGCTTTTTTTATTGATATGAATCTGTTAGCGCACTCAAAACCGGGAATAGTGTGCCTTGTTATCAAGTAGAAGTAGGGTTGACTGGGAAAGGGTGGTAGTGGTGGCCGATATTTTGCCTCTAAGAGAACTTTGCAGAACCGCACTTTTGCCCAATGGCTGCGTTATCGATCGATTGAAATCTTCCCATAAAGATAATATGCTTCGGTTTCTATCTTCCTCTTGCCCTTGAACAAAATCCCTGGTTCTACTAAATCCTTTTTGTGTAGGTGTGAAGCTCATATGAAATACCTAGTGTTTATAATCATATTAGCTAGTCATTCGTTGAATTGAGTAGTAAAGATATAATGGTGCTGCTAATTTCATCATTTTCATAGACTCAGGTTTAACATTTGATGATAATTGAGTGTAGTCAATTCAGAACGCCTAGCGTAATGGTTACGAAAATGTTGTGTATCTATTCAATTTTTATCGCTCTAAATTTTAAATCGTGTTTATGGTATGTCCGGCTATGCTGGCCTAACCCCCTAAATACTGGACAGTGTTTCTGTTAAGATCCTCCAAACGAGAACAGCTTATTATACCATTGGTTGGTTTTAAGTCACATATTTTGGCGGCATAGTTAAAAAATGTAAATAGACACCTGTTCTGGCTCCAAATCTTACAGGTAAATGTTTGGATTAAAGCGAGTTAATCTTAATAAAGAAATGAAGATTTTTACACAGTATAATATAAGGGCAGTAAAATTAACTGTGAGTAAACTATTGCGAGACTTGCCTATACGAATACCTATGGTTTTTTATTGTATTGGTTAAGGTTAAAAAAATGTTAACAAAATTTTGATATTGGAATATCTTCAATTAGATTGAGTCCTATCTAAACAAAGCTGTTCACTTAGATTAGGTTGTAATCCATTTTGTACGCAAAATTGAACACAATCTGGCCAGAGATTGAGTGAGTTAGCTTTACTTAACCAAAACAAACACTTATAGAGGTCATCTATGATGAAAAGGATACTATTTTCCTTGTCAGCATTTCTTTTTGTGATGAGTGTCAGTGCTTTTTCAAGTGCTGCATTTGCGCAAACAGGAACCTTGACAGGGACAATCATAGATCAGTCAAGCGGTGAGCCGTTAACCGGCGCAACTGTACTGATCACGCAATTAGAAAGAGGAGATGCGGCAGATTTAAATGGAAGATATTCCATTAGCAACGTTCCTGTCGGTGAATACAATGTACGATTCTCGTTCGTAGGATTTCGGACGATTAACCGCACTGTTAATATCTCCCAGGGCGAAAACGTTCTGAATATAGAAATGTCACTTGATGCTGCAGGTCTCGATGAGATTGTAGTAAGTGGTTATTCAGCAATTCCACAACGTGAACTTACCGGATCCATGACTACAGTTCGTGGCCGTGATGTTCAGGGACTGGATATTGCTTCACCGGATCAGGCTCTGCAGGGGCGTGTATCAGGTGCGCGAGTAACAAACTTAAGTGGACAGCCGGGTGGTTCTACATATATTAGAGTTCGTGGTATTGGCTCGATTAATGCAGGTAACGCACCACTCTACATTGTTGATGGTGTGCCGATTTCTTCGGTTGATCAATCAACAACTCTTGGTGGTTCAAATGCATCAAACCCATTAAACGCGATTAATCCACGGGATATTCAAAGTATTGAAGTTCTTAAGGATGCGGCCGCTTCCGCCATTTATGGTGCTCAGGCAGCTAACGGTGTAATTCTGATTACAACTCGCCGGGGTTCAGCCGGAAATACTCAGTTTAACCTCAATGCCAGCTATGGTGTTGCAGAAGAGCTAAACAGATTGGAAGTTATTGAAGGTCCTGAATGGGTTGAACTTCAGTATGAGGCATTTGATAATTACAATGAATTCTTTGGAGCTAATTTAAATGCTGCCGGTTTTATTGGTGGGTGGACACTTGATGATGTAGCAAATGGTGAAGTGCCTCATTACGACTGGCAAGATGCCATGATGAGAACCGGTACTACTCAGCGATATGATCTGTCAGCCAGTGGTGGTAACGAACAGACTCGTTTCTTCATCTCCGGTGGTTATAACAACACTCAGGGTGTTGCCATAACTACAGACATGCAGAGAATGAATGTTCGCGCGAATATTGATCACCGTGCCAATGATAAGCTGTCATTTGATTTCAATACAGCGGTAACGGTTACGGAGCAGAATGGTGCACTTCAGGAAGGTTTCTTCTTAGGCAGTCCATTCTTTATGGCTCAGTTTATCAGACCGACCAACCCGATCCGTAATGAAGATGGAACCTACGCTACCGAACAGCTTTTCAATTACAACCCTCTTGCTGCTAATGAGCTGGATGACCGTAATAGTACACAGAAGCAATTGGTAGGTAATGTTGGCGCAATTTATAACATTACAAGTAACCTGAACTTCAGAACAAACTGGGGTCTGGATTACAGAACGGTTGAAGATATTGACTACCGTGCGCCTGAATCACCGGCTGGTGAATCGTTGGGCGGATATCGTTTCGATGCAAATCGTACGGTAACCAACTTTACAACAAACCAGGTATTTAACTATTACGATACCTTTGTTGATGTACACAGTGTAAGAGCGTTGGGTGGTTTTGAGTACCGACAGGAAACAAGAGAAACATTTTCTGCTTCCGGGCAGGGTTTCCCAAGCGGACTGTTTAGAACACTTCAAAATGCTGCTGAGCCGCTGAGTGTTACAGGCTTCGGTTCTGAATACCGACAAGCCAGTTTCTTCTCTCGTGTACAGTACGACTATGATGATACATACCTCACAAACGTAAGTATTCGTTACGACGGTAACTCTCGTTTTGGTGAAGATAAACGATGGGGACTTTTCTATGCAGGTTCACTTGCTTGGAGAGCGTCTAACATGTCATTCATGGACTTCTCCAATGATTGGCTGGAAGACTTAAAGTTCCGTGTCAGTTACGGTATTACAGGTAACAGTGCGATTAGCAACTTTGCTTCTCGTCAGCTCTTTACATCAGGCGGTGCATACAATAATGCTCCTGCTCTAACTCCATCCGGGCTGGGTAACAACCTTCTCACCTGGGAAGAGTCAGCTACCATTAACCTTGGTTTAGACTGGGCGATTCTGGAGAGCCGCGTGTATGGTTCTGTAGATGCATATAGCCGTGAGAACTCAAAGCTGCTTCTCAACCGTGATCTGCCAAGTGATAGTGGATTTGGAAGTCTTACAGAGAATGCCGGTAGAGTACAAAACCAAGGTATCGAAATTGAGCTTGGTGCAATACTCCTAGATCGCGGCGGTTTCGTCTGGACTAGTGAAGTGAATATGTCTTGGCAGCGTAATGAGCTCCTCGAGCTTAATGAAGGTGCTGACAGACTTGGCAACCTTTTTGTTGGACGACCTCTAACTGAGTATTACATGTACAGATATGCCGGTGTGAACCCTGCAGATGGCCGACCGATGTTCTTTGACCGGAATGGTAATATTACCTATACACCAACTACTGCGAGTGATCGTGAAGACGATGACCGACAGTTTGTGGGTGATACACAGCCAAGTTCATTCGGTGGCTGGTATAACAGGTTCACCTATCGTTCATTCCAGTTGGACTTTCTCTTCCAGGGTAACTTTGGACAGTCCAGCTACAACAGTTTCACGGGCAGCTTTACAGACGGCGCATTCTTTAGAAGAGCCGGCTTGATTGCGAACTCCAGAGAACGCTGGACTGAGCCGGGACAAATCACAAGTGTTGAGAAAGCCTATGTGTTCAATTCGTATCCGGGAAGAACCAATGGTTTTACAACTTCTACAAGATTCCTGGAAAATGCTGGCTACATCCGTTTGAAGAATGTAAACTTCGCATATACTCTCCCGGTTACTGTTACAGAACAACTTGGGTTAAGAAGCGCGAGATTTACTATGCAGGCTACTAACCTGTTGACTTGGACAGCTTATTCAGGCATCGATCCTGAAATTGTGGGAACAAACAATGCGATTTATCCCCAGGCCAGAACATTAACTGCAGGAATTGAAATAGGATTTTAAACATTATGAAAAAGTCTAACATACTTAAATTTTTATTGATCGCAGCTGCGACGGTAGCCTTTATGGCATGCGACGATCTTATCCAGGTCGAGCCGCAACAGTCAGTAAGTGCCGAAATAGCGACGCAATCCAGTACAGGTATACTTGCTGTATACAATCGTGGATACAGAGCACAGATGTTCTCCGGTTATTGGGGACTAAGAATGGTTATGGCGGGTGACGTACTTGCCGATAACGGAGTTTCAAATCCAAATAACTCAGGACGCTGGACCGGAGAACCTATCAATGCATTAGGTTCTGGAGTTGGTGGCTGGGGAAGATACTCCGGTATCAATGATCTGAATACGGTTATTAAGCATACACCAACCGTAGATGGTTTCAGCGACAACGAAAGATCCCGAATTCTGGGTGAAACACTTGCCCTTAGGGCTCTTGCTTACCACGATTTGGTTAAGGTTTATGGTTATGAGCCTACTAAAATCGTTGACGGCTGGGACCGCGGAGTAATTCTGCGTACCGAACCGACCGAGACAATTGATCAAGCTGATTTCAGAAGCAGATCTTCTGTAACAGCCGTATACGAGCAGATTGAAACCGATCTGTTACAATCAATCAACCTTCTGACACAAACAGATGGTAATGCACCTTTCTATATGAACCGTGCTGCCGCGCACGCACTCCTTGCCCGTGTATATCTATACTGGGAACGATGGGATGACGCGATTGAACAGGCAACATTTGCAATTCAACAATCACCTGTAAGTGTGGTTGGTCCAGGTGCTGTTGGCCCTGAAATGTATGCTGCTGAGCCAAATCCTGAATCGCTTTTTGAGCTTAAGTTTACCAGTTCAGAGTCTTTGGGAGTTAACATCGCTCTTTCATCTGCGCTAACGCCAAATGTTTGGTTGGATGTGCTTCCTTCCGAAGAGTTACTAGCTACATACGCACCTGAAGATGTCAGAAATAGTCTCTACCCATTAGCGGAAGAGAATTATGAAGACGTCATTGGTACATCAAATGAAGGTCGACGATATGTTGCCAAGTATGAAGCAACGGTTGCAACTCATACAGATAACGTACCGGTTATCCGTATTTCTGAGGTATTCTTAACACGTGCCGAAGCTTATGCTGAGCGTGGAAATCCCGGAGATGACGTACTGGCAATGAATGACCTGAATGAAATCCGCACAAACAGAGGGTTAGATGCATTTGCAGTTCCGCCGCTCGATCTTGTGGAAGAGATTCTTCTGGAAAGACGTCGAGAGCTGGCTTTTGAAGGGCACAGATGGCAAGACCTGAAGCGTAAGGGATGGGATGTTGTGAAGCCTGCTGCTACAGGACCGGCACCAACTTTGGTTTTCGGCGATAACATTCAATTCCTCTCACCACTGCCAAACGGTGAAGTGTCATTGAACCCCAATTTAGAACAAAATCCAGGATACTAAGATGAAATACTTAACACTTAAACTACTATCCGGTGTTCTAATAGCAGGTTTTCTGCTCACCGGGTGTTTTGACGAGGTAACGAAAGTCTATGATGGCCCGGCTGTTGTAGAGTTTGCCCAGTACCAGCAACCGTTTGCACCGGCTACGGGTAATGCAAACTACACGTCTACGGTTACATTCGGTGCGGGTACAGCTACAGGTTCTGTAGATGTGCCGCTGAGACTTCAGCTGATTGCACCTCAGTTCAATTCTGATGCACCTATCGGTTTTGAAGTTGTAGCTGAGCGTGTAGACGAAGACGGCGATGTTGTTGCAACAACAACAGCTGTGGAAGGAACACATTACAATGTGACTAATGCAAACAACCAAGCGGTTTTTGCACCTAACACAAGTGAAACAACAATTGATGTTGTAGCGATAGCCGACAATCTTGATCCGGGTGATAGCGTTCAGATGATTCTGATGCTCACCGAGACGGATGTGTTGGAGCCCGCTGAGAACTACAAGTACTATACTGTAGTTATTCGCAAGGCGAATCCATAGAACATAAAATAGTTCAACAAAAAGCTACCCAAGCAATTGGGTAGCTTTTTTTTTGTTTGCTGTTTATGGCAGTTATCCAATATTTAAGAGCTAACCCGCTTTAGAGAGAATCACTAACTACTAGTTAAGAGATCTGTAAATAATAGTACCGGCTACTGTAGTATCATG
>LFIK01002794.1_pt1 | contig 14159 bp, 16 predicted proteins | sample 643401 | NCBI WGS metagenome assembly LFIK01 (sample SAMN03777447, study PRJNA286221) | soda lake metagenome | biome: soda lake; feature: Kulunda steppe; material: water; isolation source: sample T5-Br brine of Lake Tanatar-5 | place: Russia: Kulunda steppe | collected 2010-07 | reverse complement strand
TACCCAGGCGCTCCCGCAGCTGCTGTTGCTTCTGGGTAATGAGCAGCTCGTTATCCTCGAACTCGCTTTCGAGCTGCGAGCTGATGTTTTCCTGGCGGGTCCGCTCGTCTTCAGCTGATTTTAGCTCTGCGGCCTGGTTATCTTTCTCACGCTCGAAGCGTCGCTCCCGCTCGCGGTTTTCCTGCATCTCACGGGTCTGGCCCTGCTTTACAAACTCCAGCAACTGCTCGAGCGACTGGGCCTGATCAGCTTCATTGTCATTTTCCTGTGCGCCAACAACAGCCGAGCCCAGCGTGAGGACTCCGCAGAGAGCGATAGCGGCAGCGGATACGAATTGCTTGGTCATTTACTTGGCCTCCGGCGCAGGAATGGGCATTGGCATAAGATCGATGGACGCTTCCTGACGCGCGATGCGCAGGCCTGTCATGATGGCTTGGCGGTACTCGCCGCGGTCCACGGATACCCAGGAGCGATTCTCCTGGTCCCAGGCACCGGACAGCTCCGTGTCCGTTGTCTGGTAAAGAAGTGCAATGCGCCCGATTCGGAGGAAGTTCACGTCCCGCTCCCGGCCGTCAATTTCCACGCTGCCCTTATAGGAGTCGATCTTGCGACCATACTCGTTTTCAATCTTGTAGGCCTCGAGCACCTGGCGGAACTTCTCTGCTACCGACACGTCGGAGCGATCGATATTGCGGCGCAGGAACTCTACACGTCGCTCACGCTCTTCCATGTGGAAGGGCACGTCGAGTTCCACGAAGCGCTCCAGCCCGTCGAGCATGCGAATCACCAGCGGCGTCATCTGGCGCTGGATAATCGTGACCTGCTCAATGGAGTCGTCGATATCGGCAATGCGTCGGTTCTGGTTGTCGATCTGGCGCTGCAGGCGGTTGTTGTAGACTACAAGGCCATCAACCTGTTTCATGACCGACTTGTAGTCGTTCAACAGATCACGCGTCTCGTCGGCGAGACGGTCGATCTTGGCCTGCGACTGTCGCGCTGCCTCGTTCTTCTCGTCACTCACGTTGAGGATATTGTCCAGCGTGCCCGACTGCGCAGTAGCCACCAGCCCCAGCAGGGCAGAGGATGACACTAACATTGTCAGCAGCACATTCTTCAGTCGATAGGTAGTCATGGGAATAGTGCTTCCTATATCCGTAAATGTTTTTTGGGCTGGTTGGGAACGACCCTACTCACGCTCTTTTGACGTCTATCACGCAGAGTCATGCAAACGAGCTATGATGAAAACAGATAACACTGATCATTTCAAACACGAAAAAAAAAGCGCGGTGTGCGGTGCAGCACATGGGAAAAAACGTAACACCACGGCAAAATCAGCGAGCCCAAGGTAACAAAATGGCGCTCGGTGAGCGCGCGCAGAAGGGTATCTGCACCCGGAAGCCGCGACACTAGCGCCTCTCGAGCACCACAAAGCTGTAGGGAAACTCGTTTCTACTGTCTGCTGGATGCTCTTCCCGGGAGATCTCCTGCCAGTCCGAGGGATCGAGATCTGGCAGGCGGGCATCACCCGGAATATCCGCGTGCACCTCCGTCAGGTAGATTCGGAAAATGTGCGGCAGCCCCGCTGTGTAGAGCTGCGCCCCGCCGAGCAGCATCAGCTCTCCCGCCCCAGACGCGCATGCGGACGCCTCGGCAAGTGCAAACCCCTCGTGGATATCGCTGACGACGCGAGCGCCGGGAGCGACGAATTCCCGATTGCGCGAGACCACGAGATTGTCACGCCCCGGCAGCGGCCGACCGATGGACTCATAGGTGCGCCTGCCCATGATCACGGGTTTGCCCATGGTGACACGCTTGAAATAGCGCAGATCATCCGGAAGGTGCCAGGGCAGGGCATTATCGCGGCCGATGGTGCCGTTTCTGGCGGCGGCGACAATCAGACTGCGGGTAACACCCTGACTGCTCATACGGCCACCGGCGCGGCTATGTGGGGATGTGGCGCGTAGCTGTGCAGCGCGAAATCCTCGAACGCGTACTCGTAGATACTGTCCGGGCAGCGACGTATCTCCAGCGTGGGCAGTGGCCGCGGATCCCGCTGCAGCTGTGTCTTCACCTGCTCGAGATGATTCAGATAGATGTGGGAATCCCCGGTTGTGATGATGATCTCACCGGGGACAAGCCCACTCTGCTGGGCCAGCATATGTGTCAGCAGGGCAAGGCTTGCAGTGTTGTATGGCAGGCCGAGGAAGGAGTCGCTGGAGCGGATGTAAAGCTGCGCCGACAGGCGGCGCTCGGCGACATAGAACTGATAGAGCAGGTGGCACGGCGGCAGCGCCATGCGTCCCGCCCGGGCGTTATCCTGGGGGCTCTGGCTCTCGTCTGGCAGATATTCCACGTTCCAGCCGTGAAACAGGATGCGGCGGCTGTCCGGGCGCTCGCGCAGGCAGTCGAGAACATAGTCGATCTGGTTGATACTTCCGCCATCGCGGGTCGGCCACGCTGTCCATTGTGCACCGTACAAGGGCCCCAGCTCACCCTCATCGGTAGCCCACTCATCCCAGATACTGACGCCTCGCTCCCTGAGCCACGCGGTGTTGGTATCGCCACGCAGAAACCAGAGGAGCTCATTGGCAATGCTGCGAAAGTGCAGTTTCTTGGTCGTGAGCAGGGGAAAACCCGCGGCGAGGTCATGGCGAAACTGGCGCCCGAAGACAGACAGGGTGCCAGTACCCGTGCGGTCCTCCTTGCGCACGCCGTTGTCGAGAATGTCATTCAGCAGATCGAGATATTGATACATGGGTTCACCGGTTTTGCGGACTCACCATGCCGTTACCGCGGTAGGCCCGGAACAACAGGTAGACCCCGAGAAGTATCATGGGAATACACAGCAGCTGGCCGCGTGTCAGCCAGCCGAATGCCTGAAAGCCGAGGTGCGCGTCAGGCTCGCGAAAAAACTCCGCCGTGAAGCGCAGAACACCGTAGCCAAGGGCGAACAGCCCGGAAGCCGCCAGAACCGGCCGCGGCCTGCTCGTAAACCAGAGCATGATCACCAGCAGGAGCATGCCCTCGAGGGCAAACTGATAGAGCTGTGATGGATGTCGGGGCACCTGAAGCGGGTCGTTCGGGAACACCATGGCCCACGGCACGTCAGCTGCACGCCCCCAAAGTTCCTGGCCAATGAAATTGCCAAGACGGCCAAGAGCAAGGCCCAGCGGCGCCAGTGGCGCGACGAAATCGAGCAGTCGCGGAAACGATATCCCCTTGCGGCGGGCAAACAGGAAACTGGCGAGAATCACCCCGAGCAGGCCACCGTGGAAGGACATGCCGCCCTGCCAGACTCTCAGGATCCAGATCGGATCTGCTGCGAGCCGATCACCGCCGTAAAAGAGGGCATAGCCAATGCGGCCACCCAGGACAATACCCAGAGCCGCCCAGAATATCAGGTCGTCTACCTGCTCGCGTGCCAGCGGAGCATCTGCACGGCGGCTGCGTCGCACGGCAAGCCACCACGCAAAGGCCAGACCACCCAGATAGGTCAGGCCGTACCAGTGAATGCTGAGAGGCCCAAGGGCAATCGCCACCGGGTCGATGTCGGGGTAGGTGAGCAAGCGGTCAGCCTTCCATTGGTGGCGGTATGAACTGGTGTAACCCGCGGCCTGTCAGCAGCGCCTCAAGGCGGCGCTGCACATCGCGACTGTTGTCAATACCGCGCACCTCTGCCAGCAGGTCGATCGCCTCGGCTTGGCTGATGCTGCGCAGCACCTTTTTCACACGCGGCAGGCTGGTGGCGTTCATTGACAGCACATCAAAGCCCATCGCCAGCAGTAGCACAGAGGCCAGCGGGTCACCGGCCAGCTCGCCGCAGATGTTGACGGGCTTGCCCGCCCGCCGGCCACCGGCGACAACCGCCACCAGCGCCTCCAGCACTGCGGGATGGAAGGCATGGTACAGGTCCGACACCCGGGCATTGTTACGGTCGACCGCCAGAAGGTATTGCGTCAGGTCATTACTGCCAACCGACAGAAAATCGACCCGCTGCGCAAAGTCGTAGGCCTGATATACCGCCGCGGGCACCTCGACCATCACACCGACCGGAGGCCTTGGAATCTCGAGGCCTTCCTGTGTGAGCTCAAGGTGACTCCGGTGTATAAGCGCCAGCGCCTCGTCCAGTTCGAGGACATTGCTCACCATGGGCAACATGATGCGCAAGTTGCCCAGACCGGCGTTGGCCTTGAGCATGGCCCGCACCTGTGCGAGGAGAATTTCCGGGTGATCCAGCGTGACGCGGATGCCCCGCCAGCCGAGAAAGGGGTTTTCTTCCTCAATGGGGAAATAACTGAGGGCCTTGTCTCCGCCGACGTCCAGCGTGCGCATCGTTACCGGACGCGGTGCAAAGGCCTCGAGCTGCTCGCGGTAGATCTGGCGCTGCTCTTCCTCACTGGGAAATCGCTCCCGAAGCAGGAAGGGCACTTCCGTTCGATAGAGACCCACGCCCTCGGCGCCGCGCTCGAGCGAGCGCGCTGCATCAGCCATCAGGCCGGTATTGACCCACAGGCTCAGGCGGTGACCGTCGAGCGTTTCACAGGGCTCATCGCGCAGGCTTTCCAGGTCCCGGTTGAGCGCGGAATCCTGATCAACCAGCACCCGGTAGCGCTCGAGCGCCTCTTCCGGCGGGTTCAGATGCACCGCACCGTTGTAGCCGTCGACTACCACGGTCATGTCACGCAGGCGTTTGTAGGGCAGATCCACGGCGCCCATTACCGTTGGGATACCCATGGCGCGGGCGAGAATCGCCACGTGCGAGTTACCCGAGCCGCGCACGGAAATCATGCCAGCCAGCCGGTTACGCGGAATTTCGCCCAGCATCGAGGCCGTCAGCTCCTCGCTGACCAGGATCGTCTGCGCCGGAAAGTCGCTCTCGTCGCGCCCCTCGATCTGCAGGTGGGCCAGTATGCGGGTGCCCAGATCCTTTACGTCCACCGCACGTTCGCGCAGGTAGCTGTGCTCCATGCGCTCGAAGTGCCGTATATGCTCGATCATCACCTGGCTGAGCGCGCCCTGGGCCCACTCACCGGCCTTGATTCTGGCTGCAACCTCGCCGCCGATGGTGGAATCGTCGAGGATGCTCAGGTAGACGTCGAACAGAGCGTGATCTTCAGTGCTCAACTCGTCGCGCAGATTGTCTGCGACCGACTGTACATCCAGCCTTACCTGCTCCAGGGCACGCTTGAAGCTGCGCAGCTCTGAGCGCCGATCCATCGCCTGCCGTCGCGGCACAGCGTACAGATCGGCCATCGGCGACTTGACGACGGCCACACCAATCCCGATGCCGGGTGCGCCCGGAAGCCCTCCGATGCGGGCCGAAATCTGCACGGCGCCGGCAGACAGCGCATCCGGCACCTCACCGGTTACCTGGGCATGCGCGATAACGCCGGCAAGCTGCGCCGACATGGTAATCAGGAAGGCTTCTTCACTCTCGTCGAAACGTCGACGCTCCGACTGCTGAACCACGAGGACGCCGAGCACCTGCCGCTGGTGGATAATCGGCACGCCCAGAAACGCATGAAAAGGCTCCTCGCCGATATCCGGCAGGAACTGGAAGTTGGGGTGGCGTTCAGCATCCTCCAGGTTTACGGGCTCCTCGCGCGCCGCCACCAGGCCGACGAGACCCTCTCCGGGCGCCAGACTGATGCGCCCGACCTGCGCTGCGTTGAGACCCTCGGTGGCGCGGAAGACAAAGCGCTCACCGCCGCGGTCACGCATGTAGACACTGCAGACCTGTGTACCCATCGCATTCTTGACGCGACTCACAATGATACCGAGCGCCCGATCAAGGCTCTCGGCGGCGTTGACCTCCTGGACGATGGCGCGCAGGACCTCGAGCACGACCTCAGCCCTTCTCGCCGTCGGCGATCAGGCCACCCAGCGGCTGGGAAAGCTCCCTGAGCGCACGTCGGTACACCTCACGCTTGAAATAAACCACCTGATTCAGGGGGTACCAGTAGCTGACCCACTGCCAGTGATCAAACTCGGGCTTGCCATTGGAATTCAGGCGAATGGCAGAGTCATCTGCAAGCAGCCGGAGCAGGTACCATTTCTGCTTCTGGCCAATACACAGGGGCTCCTGGCCCCTGCGCAGATAGCGCCTGGGCAGCCGATAGCGCAGCCATCCGCGCGTGCAGGCCACCAGCTCGACCGCCGACGGCGTCAGGCCGACCTCTTCTTCAAGCTCGCGATACAGCGCCTGCTCGGGCTTCTCGTCCGGGTTGATGCCACCCTGGGGGAACTGCCAGGCATCCCGACCACCGATACGACGCGCCCAGAGCAGCTGGCCACTGTCGTTGGCGATCACGATGCCGACATTCGGCCGAAAGCCCTGCGCGTCAATCATTGCTGCCCTGTCCTGATACCAGCCGGGCATTGTTCCACACTTTACGCAGCTTGTGCAGGCACAGAAATTGTCTGACAGCGCGACCCGTTATATTCTCGCGCGCCGCACCCCAGGAGAATGTCATGCCACTTGCCATTTTTGATCTTGACGACACGCTGCTCGCCGGCGACAGCGATCACCTGTGGGGGGCCTGGCTGTGCGAGCAGGGGCTGGTAGACGCCAGGTTGCACGCCATCGCCAACGAGGGCTTCTATCGCGACTATCGGGAAGGCACGCTGGATATCGACGCCTACCTGCGTTTCGCGCTCAAGCCCCTCGCAGGCAGGACGCTTGCCGAGGTCGCCGGCTGGCAGGCAAGCTTCCTGCGCGACAGGATCGCGCCCATCATGCTGCCCGCGGCCCGCCGTCTGCTGGACCAGCATCGCACACAGGGAGACACGCTCCTGGTAATCACCGCGACCAACGAAGTGGTGGCACGCCCGATCGTCGAGCAACTGGGCGTGGAAAACCTGATCGCCTGCGGCGTGCAGACAGAGGAAGGACGTTACACAGGGGCGCCCTGTGGTACGCCGAGCTATCGCGAGGGGAAAGTCGTCAGGCTGGACAGCTGGCTGGCAGCGAGGAACATCTCCCTCGATGGAGCCACGTTCTACAGCGACTCCCACAACGACCTGCCACTGCTGCAGCGGGTGGACAGGCCAGTGGCGGTGGACCCCGACCCGACGCTCGAGAAGCACGCCCGTCGCGCCGGGTGGCGCATCATCAGCCTGCGCTGACGCGCCGCATCGGTATCAGCCTGCCTTGCTCACGTGCGCGGCGTAGGCATCGCCGTCAAGCAGTTGATCGACCTCCGCGGCATCCGAGGGTTTCAGGCGAAAAAACCAGCCCTCACCGTATGGGCTGGCATTCACCGTCTCGGGGGTGTCGACGAGCTGCTCGTTGACCGCCAGCACGGTGCCGCTGATTGGCGCATAGATATCCGAGGCCGCTTTCACTGACTCGACAACGGCAACCTCGTCCCCCGCAGAGAGCTCACTGCCGGCTTCCGGCAACTCCACAAAAACCACGTCACCCAGTGCTTCCTGAGCATGCTCGCTGATGCCGACCGTAACGCTGCCGTCATCCTCAACGCGAACCCATTCGTGGCTCCTGGTGAATTTCAGACCTTCCGGGGACTGGCTCATAGGGGCTCCTCCATTGATTGAAGCGCGATTGTAGGGCCTGACCAGCTATTCGGCCAGACCCATGGCGTGCTGCATCAGGCGTTTTTTCAGGGGAGGAAGGCCATCCACCTGCCTGAGACCGACGTTGCGCAGCCATCTCAGCGGCAGGCGACGCGAGCCAAACAGGTGCCGGAAGCCGTCCATGGCCGCCATCATGGCCAGGTTGCTGCCCTTGCGCTGACGCTGGTAGCGCTGCAGGACCGACAGCGCGCCGGGCTGCAGGCCCCGCGACCGGGCCTCCAGCACAACCCGGGCGAGCTCATCGACGTCAGCCAGACCCAGATTGATGCCCTGCCCCGCAAGCGGATGAATGGTGTGCGCCGCGTCAGCCACCAGCGCCACGCCGGGCTCGACGTAATTGATCGCGTGGCGCTGTCGCAGGGGAAAGGCGGCGCGCGCCGAGCTCGCAAGAATCTCGCCGGTGCAGTACTCGGCGGCCTCGCCAAGCGCCGCGCAGAACTCGGCCTCGCCAAGCGCAAGAACAGAATCTGCTGCATCGTCATCCAGCGACCAGACAATGGAACAGAAGTGTCGCGCGTCGGAGCCAGGTAGCGGCAGCAGCGCCAGTGGACCGGTAGGCAGGAAGCGCTGCCATGCGGTGTCGGCATGATGGGCCGCCGTCTCCACCGTGGCCACAATGGCACGCTGACCATAGCTCCACTCACGGCTGGAGAAGGCCAGAAGCCCGCGCAGCGGAGACGCAGCGCCATCCGCGCCCACGGTAAGTGATGCGGCGCAGCGGGTACCATCGTCCAGCGTCACCACAACGCCATCGGCAGCGCGCTGCGCCTGCTCCAGCGTGCGCGGCGTAAACACATCGACGTCAGGGGAACGCCTGAGCCGAGCGGCGAGGGCTGCGGTAACGGCGCCATTTTCCACCAGCGTGCCAAGGGCCGGCAGCCCCATCTCGGCACTGTCAAAATCAATTCGACCCGTGCCCTCGGCGTCCCACACTGTCATGTGCCGATAGGGGCAGACGCGATGCGACTCGATTGCGGGCCACGCCGCGAGACGCTCGAGAAAATCGATGGAGCGAGGCGTCAGGGCGCTGACGCGAACATCATAGCCTGCAAGGCCCGGCGCCGGGGGCGCTGGATCTGCCGGCAGCGCTCTCGCCTCCACCAGCGCAATGCGCAGTCCCTGCCCGCTGAGCGCGACCGCCAGTGCCGAGCCGGCTATGCCGGCACCTACCACGAGCACGTCATAGGCCAGGGGTGGGGATGGCGAATCAGACATCCGCTGCCTCCAGAGCGGCCAGGCCGGCGGCGTGGCGGACGAATACAGACTTGGCGCTGCGCGCCATATCAAGCCCGGACAAGGCAAGGTCACGCGCAATCCCAAACACGGGATCGGCACGCATGAATACGGCGGGCAAGATGTCGCTGGCGGCAATGGTGCGCTGCTGATCGGCCCGCTGCTGATCGGCATAGCGCGCCAGAACCACAGGATCACCGAGGGAGTCACCCGACGCCGCAGCGGCGGCAAGCACGGAGGAGAGCGCCGCAACGTCGCGCAGCGCCAGATTGAAGCCCTGACCAGCGACCGGGTGCAGCGCATGCGCCGCGTTACCGAGTACGACAACATGACGGCGTACGGATTCCCTCGCCTCCACCAGGGCCAGGGGATATGTACTGCGCTCGCCAACTTCCAGAGCCCGACCCAGGCGGTAACCAAACGCCAACTGCAGGGCCTGCAGGAATTCCTCTCCCGTGGCTGCTGCCAATGCGGCAGCGCGCTCCTCCGGCAGCGTCCAGACGAGCGCGGCCCGGTGGCGCGCGTCTGCAGTGGCCGGCAGCGGTAACAGCGCCAGAGGCCCGCTCGGGGTGAAACGCTCATAGGCAACCCCGTGATGCTCATTGGCGAAGGCCAGGTTGGCAATCAGGGCATGCTGACTGTAGCGGCGTCGATTAACCCCGATACCGAGAGCATCCCGCAGACGCGACTCTGCACCATCGGCGATCACGAGGAGATCCGCATTCTGCGGGCCCTGATCCTCATCGTCGAGCCTGATCATCATGCGCCCTCCGCCGGGTCGCGCGGACACTGCACTGGCAGGGCTGATCACCCTGATGCGCGGCTCTGCCAGCAAGGCCTCCAGCAGCACGCGTCCCAGCCAGGCATTCTCCACCACGTAGCCAAGGCTGGGCCAGGACTGCTCCTCGGCACTCATCACGGTGCTGCCGAAGCGGCCCTGACTGGATACGTGGATGCGGCGGATTGGCTCCGCCCAGCGCGACAGCGCATCCCAGATGCCCAACGCCTCGTAGATCAGGCGCGAACTGTAGCTGAGCGCTGTCGAGCGCGCATCGAAAGAGGGGTGGTAGTCCTTGCTACCCGCGCGCAGCGGGTAGCTCTCTATCAGACTGATGACATGCGACGGCGGCAGGCACCTGGCAAGGTGCAAGGCAAGACTGATGCCCACCATCCCGCCACCGGCAATCACCACATTCGCTTCTCGCATCTCGGCTCAACCCGCCATCAGTGCTTCAATGTCGTCGGCAGACGTCGGAACGTCGACAGACAGAATTTCATGACCCTCAGGGGTGATGGCGACATCGTCCTCGATGCGCACACCAATGCCGCGCCATTTCTTCGCCACGCTGCGCCTGTCTGGCGCAATGTAGATGCCCGGCTCGACCGTCATGACCATACCTGGCTCCAGCAGTCGCGGTTCGCCGCCAACCCGGTAGTCGCCCACGTCATGGACGTCCATGCCGAGCCAGTGCCCCGCGCGATGCATGTAGAAGTCCCGGTAGGCGCCGGTATCGATCAATCGATCAACGCGCCCCTTCAACAGGCCCAGCTCCACAAGTCCCTCGGTGATCACGCGCACCGTGGCATCGTGCGGCTGGTTCCAGTGATTGCCGGGCCGCGCAGCCTCGAAAGCCGCGTGCTGGGCGCGCAGCACGATGTCGTAGATCGCGCGCTGGGCGCGTGAGAAGCGCCCGGCAACCGGAAAAGTCCGGGTGACATCGGCAGCGTAGCCGCCGTACTCGCAGCCCGCATCGATCAGGACCAGATCACCATCCCTAAGGCGATCACTGTTGTCGACGTAGTGCAGGATACACGCGTTTTCGCCGCCACCCACGATGGATGCATAGGCCGGGTGGCGCGCGCCACGCATGGCAAATTCGTGATGAAGCTCTGCCTCCAGCTGGTATTCATACACGCCCGGTCGGCAGAAGCGCATGACCCGGCGGTGCGCCGCGGCCGTGATCCTTGCCGCCTTGCGCATCAGACGCAGCTCTGCGGCGCTCTTGTACAGGCGCAGCTCGTGCAGCATGTGATCAAGATCGGTGAACTCTCCGGGCGGGACGGCGCCTGAAGCTGCCTTGCTGCGGATGCGGTTCACCCATCCCATGATGCGGGCGTCAAAGTCTGCGCTGCGACCCATGGAGTAATACACCCGCTCCCGACCTTCTATGAGACCGGGCAGAATTTCATCTATATCGCCGATGGGAAATGCGTCGTCCGCAGCGAAGTTTTCCACGGCACCTTCAGGGCCCGCGCGACGCCCCTGCCAGAGCTCGCGCTCGGGGTCGCGGTCGCGGCAGAAAAGCACGAACTGTCCATGCCGTCTTCCAGGTATCAGGGCCAGCACCGCATCCGGCTCATCAAAGCCAGACAGGTAGCGGAAGTCACTGTCCTGCCGGAACGGATATTCCGTGTCGCGACTGCGCGTCTGCTCGCTGGCAGAGGGAATGATCGCGATGCTGTTCGGCTCCATCAAAGCCATGAAATTGCGCCGACGGCGCGCGTACTCTGTCTTACTGATACCCATGGGTGAGTTGTTGCCCCTGATTCGTTCAGTGTAGCGTGCGATCGCGCGATGCACTCGCGTCCGTCAGCAGCTGCTGGCTGTCCGCAATGACGTTCATCGCCGCCACGCGCAGATACTCTACCAGCTCGGCATATGCCCGCTCCGCCTCGTCGGGATCATCCTCCTCTGCGTCGGCCTGGGCGATGGCGGCGAAATCACGCAGGGCCTCGGCGCTGTCCGCAGCGACACCAGCGTCGGTAAGACCCTCACTCACGCGTGCCTGGGCAAAGCCTGAGAGGAAGCCCCGACACCAGTCAGCCAGCGCCTGGGCCCGCTGGGCCAGCTCTGTTTCATCACCCGGCAGAAGAGGTACAAAGTTGAGGTCCTCACTCTCGACGGCGGCCACTGTGCGCGCATACATCTGCTGCAGGCCATCAGCCAGCTCACCGTGCACATCGATCTGCAGCGCGTTGCCAAGACCGGCAAGACCGGCCGAGGGCTCGTGGCCCGCACCCCCACCGAGCAGCCCCGCCAGGCAGCCGTGCAGCTCCGAAGGGGAGCTCAGGATTCCCTGATCGAGAAGATGGTTTGCCAACTCGTCAAAATCCGGCAGGTCGCTGTTGTCGCCAGGCTTCAAGTCAAACACGGCTCACCCCGCATCGCGCGACGGCGGTGCGTGACACCGTTCCTTGAAAGTGTCGGCAGACCCTTGAAATGGCTAACATTTATGTCATTGACCTCGGTGCAGAGCGCCTCTATAGTGCAGTACGCTCCATGAAAACCCAAGTATAACGCCAATGGCAGATGACGCCCTTAAACTGCTGGAATCCCGTATCGATCAACTGATTGCACTGTGCGGCGAGTTGAACAGGGAGAATCAGCGTCTCAAGGCAGAGAATCTCGGTTGGCGGAGAGAGCGGCAGGACCTGATCGACAAGAATGATCTGGCGAGACAGCGAGTGGAAGCGATGCTGAATCGCCTGCGTTCTACGGAATAGGAAGGTATGGCAATGGCACCGACCAACACAGTCAACGTTACCATCCTGGACAAGAACTATCAGGTGGCATGCCCCCCGGAGCAACAGGCGGACCTGATATCCTCTGCCAATTACCTGGACTCACAGATGCGCTCGATCCGCGACACGGGGAAGGTCATCGGCCTGGAGCGCATTGCCGTGATGGCGGCACTCAACATCAGCCACGAACTGCTCCGTGCCTCGCGCAGCCCGGGCGATGCATCCTCCACCGAACACCACGATGCCAGCAGCGAGGCAGCATTCCGCAACCTGAACAACAAGCTTGAGGAAGCCCTGCAGAAGCTGAGGCAGATCGAGATCAGCTGAAGCGTCACCTGCGGGGCTCGGTCTGCAGAGCCGCTTGCGCTATACTCCGCGCTGGTTCCTGGTGTATTCGCCAGACACTCAGTCCTCGAGCCGATACTGCTGTAACCGGCGGTGACCGTTTGACGTTGTTGTGCAGGTCCGGCTCGTACCGGAAAGCCTGATACGTCGCGGGAGCCACCACCTTGAACCATCGGGTTCAAGGGCCGACCTGTCAGCGGTACCCCGGGAACCACCCCATCTGTCGACGTGTCTGCCATGCCGGAATCGACTCCCAGTCCCGACAAGCAAGAGTTGCGCAAGCTGCTGCGCGCGCGGCGCGGCGCCATCACACCTGAACAACGCGCGCGTGCGGCGGGACAGGCAGCACGGCTCGCCAGCCAGCTGCCGCACTGGCCCGCCGCGCACACAGTTGCGTTTTACATGGCGAGCGCAGAGGAATTTGAATGCGGCCCACTACTGGAGATGGCGTGGCAGGCAGACAAGGATATCTATCTGCCAGTCATGAACCGCGGGGACGCGCTCGATTTTCATCGCCACGCGCCCGGCGAACCGCTGCACGAACAGCGTTACGGCATTCTTGAGCCACCGGCATCGGCAAAGAGGATAAGCATCTCGGCCCTGGACATCATGTTCATGCCCCTGGTTGGCTGGAATCACAGGGGCACGAGACTGGGCATGGGAGCGGGGTTTTACGATCGGGCTCTCACGCAGGAACGTCCCGGTGCGCTGATCGGACTGGGCTTTGACTGTCAGGAGTGCGACGCACTACCCAGTGACGGCTGGGACGTACCACTGGACTGGATTGTGACTGAAAGCAGGATTGTGCGCGCCCACTGAGGCTGCGCACAGGTCTCCCGGGACGTTTCTACTCTCCGACGATGATACCCGCGTGCAGGGGCGAGGCCGGAGCAGCGTTGGTCTGGCTGGATGTCATGGGAACCAGCAGCGTTGCCGCCATGCCCAGAGCAAATACGGCGACAAGCACAAACATGGTATCAGGTCGTTTATTCATGCAACTCTCATCCCTGTGAAAAAAAACTGCATAGCCTTGCTGGCCTGTCCGCACACTGCCCTGTACTTCTCGCAGCGAACCCTATTGCTTTTGTCTCATTTGCAAGGCTTGACAAGATGACTTGTCCAGAGCCGGAAACCTGTTTTTTCCGTTAATTTTTCGCAGAGCTTACACGGAATAACTCCACGTGCAAGCCGTCGATAGATGGAATTGTGATAAAGTGCCCCTTTCGGGTCAGGATATGCCCGTATCGGGACGGGACGGGACGCGCCGTCCCACCAGAGTGCTCGTCAGGCCGCACGCATCTCGCTAACGCCATCGTCACCGGCAAGCATCAGCAGATCCGCCGGACGGTGAGCAAAGAGACCATTGCACACAACCCCGGTAATATTGTTGATGGCCTCTTCCAGCGCGAGCGGCTGGGCAATGCTGAGACGGTGGACATCAAGAATGATATTGCCGTTATCGGTGG
>LFIK01002793.1_pt1 | contig 14159 bp, 12 predicted proteins | sample 643401 | NCBI WGS metagenome assembly LFIK01 (sample SAMN03777447, study PRJNA286221) | soda lake metagenome | biome: soda lake; feature: Kulunda steppe; material: water; isolation source: sample T5-Br brine of Lake Tanatar-5 | place: Russia: Kulunda steppe | collected 2010-07 | reverse complement strand
TGGTCGGCCTTACCCTGCCCATGGCGCGCGATCTCTCCACCTCCGGCATCCGCGTGATGACGATCCTGCCCGGCCTGTTCCACACGCCGATGTTCGAGAGCATCACCGAGGAATACCGCAAGGCGCTCGAGGCCAACGTGCCCTTCCCCTCGCGGCTGGGCAAGCCGGCGGAATACGCCAAGCTCGTCGCCGCGATCATCGACAACGACATGCTCAACGGCGAGCTCGTGCGTCTCGACGGCGCCCTGCGCATGCAGCCGAAATAACAAAGGGAGCGGGGCGGCGGGCGCGCGCTCGCCGCCTCGACCCGGCATGACCGTTTTCCTCGCCCGTCTCGGGAAACACGCCAGGGCGATCGCCGCCGGCATCACCCGCGCGCGCCTGTTCACCCTCGCAGCGGCGGCTGCGGGGACGGCTGCTTTCGCCGCTGCGGGATTACCTCTGCCGTTTCTCTTCGGCCCGATGGCCGCCTGTCTCGTCGCAGCACTGGCAGGCGCGCGCCTGCAGGGGATGGGGCAGGTCGGGATCGGCGCGCGTACCATTCTCGGCGTCGCCGTCGGCGCCTCGGTGACCCCCGCCGTGATGGCGCAATTGCCGGCCATGGCGGCCTCGCTGGCGCTGATCCCGCTCTACATCGTCGCGATCGGCCTGATCGGCGTGCCTTTCTTCCGCAGGGTCGCGGGCTATGATCGCGTCACCGCCTATTACGCCGCCATGCCGGGCGGCTTGCAGGACATGGTGATCTTCGGCCAGGAAGCGGGCGGCAATGTCCGCGCCCTGTCGCTGATCCACGCCACGCGCGTGCTCGTGGTCGTGGCGCTGGCTCCCGTCATCCTCACGGGTCTCTATGGCGTGGGGCTGACGGAGGCGATCGGGGAGCCGGCGGCGGATATTCCGCTGGCGGAACTCGCCATCATGGCGGCTGCGGCGCTGATCGGCTGGAAGGGGGGAGAGCGGATCGGGCTGTTCGGCGCCTCGATCCTCGGCCCGATGATTCTCACGGCCTTTCTCGCGCTGATCGACGTGATCCATTACCGCCCGCCTGCGGAGGCGATCCTCGCCGCGCAGTTCTTCATCGGCATGGGGATCGGCGTGCATTATGTCGGGGTGACGGTGGCGGAGCTGCGGCGGGACGTGTTCTTCGGCGCGGCTTTCGTGATCATCCTGGCCGGGCTCGCCATCGCCGTCACGGCCATCGCCACCTTCGCCGAACTCGCGCCACCGGTCGAGGCCTTCCTCGCCTTCGCCCCGGGCGGCCAGGCGGAGATGACGGTGCTGGCCATCGTCGTCGGCGCGGATCTGGGTTTCGTGATCGTGCACCATCTCACCCGCATCATTCTGGTGATAACCGGTGCACCCTTGCTCGCGGGCAAGGCGGGAGCACAGAGCAAGGCGGGAGCACAGGGCAAGGCGGGAACACAGGGCAAGGCGGGAACGAACAGCGAGACGGACGACCCGGGACAGGGAGGAAAGAAAGATGAAGATCGCGATTCTTGATGATTATGCCGGTGTGGCGACGCAATTGGCCGACTGGTCGGGGCTGGGCGAGATCAGCGTGTTTCGCGACACGGTGAAGGATGAAGACGCCCTCGTCGCGCGGCTGGCGCCGTTCGAGATCCTGTGCGTGATGCGCGAGCGCACACCGCTTCCCGCGCACGTCATCGCGCGCCTGCCCAATCTGCGACTGATCGTGACCACGGGGCCGCGCAACGCCTCCATCGATCTCGATGCGGCGAAGGCGCGCGGCATCACCATCTGCGGGACGCGCTCGCGCAAGACCACCACGTCCGAACTCGCCATCGCCATGATCCTTACCCTGTCGCGCCGGCTGATGCCGGAAGCGGCCAACCTTCTGGCGGGCAATTTCCAGCGTGGACTCGGGCGCGATCTCGCGGGATCGACCTTGGGGATCATCGGGCTGGGCAATATCGGCGCGCAGATGGCGGGGCTCGGCCGCGCCTTCGGCATGGAAATCTGCGCCTGGTCGCAGAATCTGACGCAGGAACGCTGCGACGAGATCGGCGTGACGCGCTGCGCATCCCTCGAGGAGCTGATGGGGCGCTCGGATGCGGTCTCCGTGCATCTGGTGCTCTCGGAGCGCTCGCGCGGGCTGATCGGGGCGCAGGCCTTCGCTGCCGCGAAGCCCGATGCGATCTTCGTCAACACCTCGCGCGCGGCGATCGTCGAGACCACGGCCCTGCTCGATGCGCTGCATGCGGGCCAGCTCGGCAAGGCGGGGATCGACGTGTTCGACGAAGAGCCGCTGCCCGCCGATCACCCGATCGTCGATCGCACCCTGATCGCGCAGGGCCGCCTGCTGCTGACGCCGCATCTGGGCTATGTCACGCAGGAAACCTTCAAGCTCTTCTATCGCGATACGGTCGAGGCGATCGGCGCCTGGCAGGCCGGCGAGCCCGTGCGGGTCCTCGCTGCGCCCTGAGGCGAAGCGTCAACCCGGCCAGACGGCACCGGGAACCATCACCTCACCGCGCGCCAGCAGGCGTGCCGTGCGCAGGAGCCCGGCGGCACGCACGTCGAGCCGGTCGCCCTCCAGCCCGTAATCGAGGGTCACGGCAAGTTCGCCGGAGGGGTGTTCGATGCGCACGAAGGCCGGATTGTCCGCCGGCGGCGCGGCGATCCCCTCGGCCACGGAGCCGGGCTGATACAGGCAGGCGGCGATGCATTGCCCGCCCGTCACCGCCATCGATGGATGGCATTGCCAGGGCATGAAATACCGAGCCGTCACGGCTGCGCCGGCGGCACGCGGCGGCGCGAGCAGGGCCAGCTTGGGCGTGACCGAGCGCGACACGTCGCCGAGCCCCATGCGCCGGCCCGCCTCAAGCCGGATAAGCTCCATCCGCGCCAGCAGATCCGCATCCGCATCAAGCACCTCGCGGTTCTCATAGCCGGTCACCCCGAAATCGTCTGCGCGCGCGATCATCAGCGGCATGGCGACATCGATACAGGTGACATCGATCCCCTCGATGGTCTCGCGCGCCTGCCCCGTCGGCAGCATGCCGTCACAGACGGAACCTGCCGTATCGAGGAAATCGAGCCGGACCGGCGCGGCGGTGCCCGGCACGCCGTCAATGGCCGTGTCGCCGTCATAGTTCACGGTGCCGCCGGGCGTCTCTACCAAAGCCTCGACGCGTGCGCCGGTATTCACGGCGCGGATGCGCACCCGCGTCACCGGCCCATCCGGTGTAACCAGCCCCATCTCGATCGCGGCGGGGCCGACGCCGGCGAGGATGTTGCCGCAGGTCGGACGGAAATCGACCTCGCGTTCGAGTGGATTCACCTGAGCGAAGAAGTAATCCACATCCGCCCAGCCATCCGAACCGGGAGAGAGCATCGCCACCTTGGTGGTCACCGCCGCACCGCCGCCGATCCCGTCGATATTCAGCGGGTGCCCGGCCCCGAGCGCGGCGATCAGCACCTGTGCGAGCACCTCCCGGTCCTCCGGCAGGTCGGCGCGGTGAAAATAGGGCCCGCGCGAGGTGCCCCCGCGCAGGAAGTGGAAGGGTATGGCACGTTGACGCATGACGGGCTCCGCTCAGCGCAGCGGCCAGGGCAGGCGAACCATGTCCTGCAGCAGGCCGTAGGGGAAGTTGAGATTGAGGGCATTCGCCAGCAGCAGCACGAAGGCGGCAGCGCCCGCCGTCAGCACCAGCGTCTTGATCGGCCCGGTCCGCGCACGCACGGGCAGGTAGATCAGGAAGAAGGCGAGCATGGCGAGGAAGAAACCCACCAGCGCCGTGAGCGCGACCAGAAGCGCGATCCAGAACGCCCCGCTCCACAGGGAACGCACACCCTGGTCGCCGGCGTTTTCAGGGGCCTCCTCCTGGTCATAGACGATCTTGGCGCTGTCTTTGGAAAACAGCAGCTGGAGCATCACGATCGTGCCGAAGAAGGTCGCGAGCGACGCGGCCACGAGCGGGAAGACCTGTCCGAGGAAGCTCTGGCGCATGGCGTCGTTGATGGCGAAGAGGAACAATCCCAGGGCACAGGCGGCGAAGGCGAGTTGTGGCCAGCGCTCGCGCAGGGCGACGACCGGGCCGGGGGCCGGCGCATTCGGATCGGTCTGCTTCATCGCCACCCCCGAACCGTCATCCACCCGCGCCTTCATGCCGATCCACAGCGAGACCACGGTGATGGCCAGGATGATCAGGACCCCGGTGCGCCCCAGGAACGCCCAGCCATGGAACTGAACGGCCTGATAGAGATAAGCCTCGGCCTGCGGCGCCATCACGAAACCGATCAGCAGGGCCGGACGCGGCCAGCCGAAGCGGCGCATGTAGATGCCGATCAGGCCGATCACGAGCAGCGCGACGAGATCGTCAAGAATCCGCGTCGCCTGGAAGGCGGCAAAGCAGATCACCGTGATCATGAACGGCGCCAGCAACTGGAACGGGATCAGCGTCAGCCGCGAAATCGGGATCGCCAGCGCGATACACAGCGCGGCGCCAAGGATATTGGCGAGAGCCAGCGACCAGATGATGGTGTAGGTCACGTCGAGATTGGCGCCGACCATCGAGGGGCCGGGCTGGATGCCCAGCAGCACCATGCCGCCGAGGAAGATCGCCATGGCGCCGGAGCCGGGGATGCCGAACATCAGCGTCGGCAACAGGCCGCCGCCCTCCTTGGCGTTGTTGGCGCTCTCGGGCGCGATCACGCCGCGTATGTCGCCCTGGCCGAAGCGCGGCTCCTTCTTGGTGCTCTGCACCGCATGCCCGTAGGCGATCCAGTCGACCACCGTGCCGCCGAGGCCGGGAATCGCGCCGATCACGGCGCCGAGACCGGAGCAGCGTACCGAGAGGAACCAGTTGCGCCACCAGTCCCTGACCCCGGCAAACCAGCCGGAGCCCAGCCGCATATTGGCGGCGATGGGGCGATCGCGACGCAGGAGATCGACGATTTCCGGCACGGCGAAGAGGCCGAGCCCGACGATCACGAGGGGGATGCCGTCATAAAGGTAGTCGATCCCCATCACCATGCGGAATTCGCCGGTCGCGGGAGCCCCGCCGATGGAGCCGATCACCAGCCCGATGCCGCAGGCGGAGAGCCCCTTGACCAGCGATCGCCCGGCGAGCACGCCGACCATCGACAGGCCGAACAGCGACAGCATGAACAATTCCGCCGATCCGAAGGAGAGGATCAGGGGTCTGGCGACCAGCACGAAACCGGTGAGGATGATCGCCCCGATGATCCCGCCGATCAGCGAGGAGAAAAACGCGGCCGACAGGGCGCGCGCGGCCTCGCCCTGTTTGGCCAGGGGAAACCCGTCGAGGACCGTGGCCTGGCTCGCCGAGGAGCCGGGTATGCCCATCAGGACCGAGGCGAAGGTATCCGATGTCGGGATCACCGCCACCAGACCGATCAGCAGCGCCAGGGCGGAGGTGGTGTCGAGCCCGTACAGAAACGGCATCAGAAGGGACAGGCCGGCAATGCCGCCCAGACCCGGAAACACGCCGACCATCAACCCGAGCAACACGCCCACCATCAGGAAGGACATGTGCTGAAGCGTCGCGATCTCGCTGAGCGCGGAGAGAAAGGCATCGACCATGACGACGGTCTCCAGCCGGCGCGCAACGAGGGCGACCGGCACTGGTCACGAATTGTCGCAAAAGCAAAACCGCCCCGGTCACGGCGACCGGGGCGGAGAGTGAAGGCGGATCAGTCGCCCAGACGCACGTTGTACTCGGTCTCGAGCATGTTCACGACACGATCACGCACTTCCGGACCGATCTGCGTGCCGCGCTGGAACAGCGCTTCCGCCGCCGCATCGGTGACCTGACCATAGGCCCCGAGCACGTCCTCGACGGTCGCCTGGTATTCCGGATCCGCGAAGATGTCGCGGAAGGCCTGACGCCAGGCCTCGACGATCTCGGGCGAGGTGCCTTCGGGCAGGAAGACCATCTTCTGTGCGGCGAAGCCGGCCGTGTTGAAGGCCTGATAGGCTTCGTAATCCGGCCCGGAAGGGGGCTCGCCATGCAGCATCTCGTAGACCTCTTCCATGATCGGCAGATCGGGGAAGGTGGGGTCACGCGCCGGATTGCCGTCCTCGTCGAGGACACCCCAGGTGAACAGCGGCACCGCGTCCCCGGCCTCGACCAGCGGCGTCACATTGCTGATGAAGGCCGAGGAGGTCTGGTAGTCGATATTGGTCTCGCCGCGCTCGAAGGCGAGACGGCCATCGCCGCGACCGCGGAAGCCGAAGACGTATTGCACGTCGAGGCCGAGCAGGTCGAAGGCGAGCATCGGCACGAGATCGAGAGAGGTCGCGCCCTGGCTGGCATAGACGAGGCGCTCACCCTGCAGGTTGCCGATGTCTTCATAGGATTCGACGCCCAGTTCCGGCGTGGTGTAGACGACGCCACCCGTCGGCGAGACCATGACCACTTCCCAGTCCTGGTATTCGTAGCGCACCCGCGGATCGCCCAGGAGATAGGGGAACTGGGTCGAGCCGGACGTGCCCAGAATGGTCAGGCCGTCGGGCTGCGCGCGCTGGGCGAAGAGATTGGTGCCACGGGTGGAGCCGCCGCCGGGCTCGTTCACGACGACGACGTCCGGATTGCCCGGCAGGTGCTTTTGCAGGAAGGGCGCATTGAAGCGCGCCCAGGTATCGGAACCGCCACCGGTGCTGAACGGAATGATCCACTCCACCGTCTGGCCGGCGAAGGAAACCTCCGCCTTGGCAGGGGTGGTGAGGGCAATGCCCGCCACCGCTGCGGTCAGGGCGAACATGCCCCGTCGTGTCACTTTTGCGAATTGACTCATCTGTCCCTCCCTCGGGATTATCGTTGCCGCCGGCTTCCGACCGGTTCTTTCGGTCACGATACCGGATTGAATCAGACTTGACCAAGGGGCACCGCGCATTCAGACAAACAGGGCAAAGCCCGCATGGTTTTGCTGCAATGCAAAACTGCATGACCGAACTTCGATACGGCTGGATACGAGTGCTTCTCCCTGTTTGCCTGCTACGGTTTTTTGGTCAAAACCCTGAGGCCCGCGAACATTAGCGGCGAAAACTGTCCGCAACCTGTCAGGATCAGGAAAAATGCGCATCGTGCTCATCGAGGACAACGCCATGCTGGCGCGGGGGGTAATACAGGCGCTGGGCGATGAGGGTCATGCGGTGGACTGGCTCGCCTGCGGGGAGGAGGGCGCCGAATTCATCGCGCGGCAGGGCTGTGATCTCGCCATCCTCGACGTCAACCTCCCCGGACGCTCCGGGGTCGCCGTCCTGCGGGAGATGCGCGCGCGGGGTGACGGCGCTCCGGTGATCATGCTCACAGCCCGCGCCGCGCTCGACGACCGGGTCACCGGCCTCGATGCCGGTGCGGACGACTATCTCACCAAACCCTTCGCCATGGCGGAGCTCTGCGCCCGCGTCCGGGCGCTCTCGCGCCGCCGCTCCGCCTCTGCGGGGGCACCGGAGCGGATCGGCTCCCTGCTCTATGACCGCACCGGGCGCCGCCTGATCGGGCCGCAGGGCGATCTGGAACTGCCACGGCGGGAGCTGGCCCTGTTCGCCGCCTTGCAGGAATGTCGCGGGCGCGTGCTCTCCAAGGACGAACTCTGTGACCGGCTCTATGGCACGGGGGCGGATATCGAGACCAATGCCGTCGAATTGCTGGTCTCGCGCCTGCGGCGCAAGCTCGTCGGCACGGGAATCGGCATCCGTACCCTGCGCGGGCTGGGCTATGTCATGCAGGAAACGGAGCCTTCATGAAGCAGGACACGCCGCCCGCGCGCCGGGGCGCCAGACACAGCATGTCGCTGCGGCTGCGGCTGTTCCTGCTGACGCTGGCGCCATTGATCATCCTCTCGGTGATCGCCTCGGGCGTGCGCTACCGCATGGCCCAGGACGTCTCCAACACGCTCTATGACGAAACCCTGCGCGTCGTCGCCCATGCGGTTGCCCGCGAGGTGATGCTGACCAAGGGGGATGTCCTCGCCGATGCCCTGGTCGATTCCCTCGTGGGTGCGCTGGGGGACCCGATCTTCTACCAGGTGGCCGGCGCGGACGGACGCTTCGTCGCCGGCTATTCGGATGCGCCGCTCGATCCGGAAGGCGCGCCTCTGCCCGGCGGGCAGCCGGTTTTCTTCGATGCCCATTATTACGAGGCGCCGGTGCGTGTCGTGCTGCTGCGCGAATTCATCGCGGATCCCGAATTCGACGGCTGGACCACGGTGCAGGTCTGGCAGACCGTCTCGCAACGCCAGGCCCTGAGCCTGCGGCTTTTGGTGGAAGCCGGCGCGGTCCTGCTCTTCGTGGTGCTCGGCGGTGTGGCGATGGTCTGGTTCGGGATCATCTGGGGCCTGCGTCCCCTGACGGATCTGCGCGAAGCGGTGCTGTTGCGCTCCCCCGACGAGTTGCGCCCGATCCGCCGTCCGGTGCCGCGTGAGGCCGGGCCGCTGGTGGCGGCGATGAACGCCCTGTTCGCCAGATTGCGCGATGCCCTGCAACGCCGTGACGCCTTCATCGCTGATGCCGCCCACCAGCTGCGTAACCCCGTCGCCTCGATCCAGGCCCAGGCGGAAGCGGCGGCCAGTGCCCCGGGCGAGGCGGAGCTGCGCATGCGCGTCGATCACCTCGCCCAGGCCGCGCGCCACGCCTCACGGCTGACGGAGCAATTGCTCAGCCTCGACCGCGTCAGCCAGAAGACCCGCGACGAAGCGCTCGAACCGGTCGATCTCGGCGCGGTCGCCACGGCCGCCGGGCGCCGCAGCGCGCCGCGCGCGCTCGAAGCGGGGATCGAGATCGAGTTCGAGGACCGGTGCGGCTCGACCGATGAACGCATGGTGCGCGGCGATGCCCTGATGCTGGGCGAGGCGCTCGACAATCTCGTCGACAACGCCCTGCGCTACGGGACTTCCGGCGCGGGCGGGCGCATCAGCATCAGCGTGGAGCCCGCAGCCGATTCCGGCGGCGCGATCCTGCTGCGGGTCTGGGATGACGGGCCCGGCATCCCGGATTCGGCGCGCGAGACGATCTTCGAGCGCTTCGCGCGTCTGCGGGAGGATGGCGGCGCCGGTTGCGGCCTCGGTCTCGCCATCGTTCGCACCGTGGCCGAACGACATGGCGGAACGGCACGCCTCGCACCGGCAGGGGCTCGCGGCGGCGCCTGTTTCGAAATCCGCCTGCCCCGCGCCCGCAGCCTCTTCCCGTCGCGCAAGCGTGAAGCATCGTGACGCGCGCCACGCCGCACGGTGCTTTCCAATCCTGCCGGAAACCTGTAGAGAAAGGCGCATGATCCGCACCGAAGACCCAGCCCATCCCGCACCATTGAACCCGTTGCTCAAGCTCGCGCTGGAGATGGGTCCGCTGGTGCTGTTCTTCTTCGTCAACCAGCGCGGCGACATCTTTGCGGCGACCGCAGTCTTCACCGTCGCCACGGTGATCGCGCTGGCCATCCATTACGCGCTGGTGCGCAAGCTGCCGGTGATGCCTTTGGTCTCGACCGTGGTGGTCGTCGTCTTCGGCGGGCTGACGCTGCTCTTGCAGGACGAGCTCTTCATCAAGCTCAAACCCACCATCGTGAACACCCTGTTCGGGATCGTGCTGCTGGTGGGGCTGTATTTCGGCAAGCCGCTTTTGACGGTGGTGCTCGATTCGGTCTTCAAGCTGACGGATGAGGGCTGGCACAAGCTGACCTTCCGCTGGGGGCTGTTCTTCTTCTTCCTCGCTGGCGTGAACGAACTGGTCTGGCGCACGCAGACGACGGATTTCTGGGTGAGCTTCAAGGTCTTCGGCATCATGCCGATCACCATCGCCTTCGCGCTGGCGCAGACGCCCCTGCTGATGCGGCATGAATTGCCGGACGAAGACGACCAGACGGCGGCGCAGCCCGTTTCCGAGGATGGCGGGGGCGCAGCCATCCCGGCAGCCGATCCCGTCGCACGCGGCGAAACGAAGCCCTGAGGGACAGTCGGCGCGCGCCCCTTCACACCGGGCGAGCCTGACCGTATCCTGACGCGATGTCCGCACCGACCACCTTCGCGCATCCGCTCATCGTCGCCGATATCGGCGGCACCAATGCGCGTTTCGCGCTGACCCGTGCACCGGGCGAGCCGCCGCGCCTCGTCACCAAGCTCGCCACCGCCGCGCATGCAACGCCGGAGGAAGCCTTGAACGAGGCGATCGCGGCCTGCGGGGAGGCGCGACCGCGGGCGGCGATACTGTGCGCCGCCGGCCCCGTCAGCGGGCGGACGGCGCGGCTGACCAATGCGCCCTGGCGTTTCGACGGGCCGGTGATCGCCCAGACCTGCGGACTCGAACAGGGCCTGCTGCTCAATGATTTCGAAGCGGCGGCGCTCGCCCTCGCCTTCATCGGGGAGGCGGATGTCTCCCCCATCGGCCCGACCATCGTGCCCGGTCGCGGCCCCAGACTCGTACTCGGCCCCGGAACCGGCCTCGGGGTCGCAGCGCTGGCGCGCTGTGGCGAGACCTTCCTGCCGCTTCCCGGCGAAGGCGGACATATCGGGATCGGCCCGCAGGATCCGGAAGATGACGGCTACTGGCCGCGCATCGCCCGCCAGCATGGGCGCGTCACCGCCGAAACGCTGCTCTGCGGCCCCGGCCTGCAACGGCTGCATGCCGCGCTCGCCCCGGATTTCGGCATCGATCCCGGCGAGGCCGGTGCGATCACGCCGCCGCAGATCGCCGAAGCCGCGCTCGCCGGCAATGATCCGCATGCGGCGGCGAGCGCGCGCATCTTCCTCAAATTGCTGGCGCGCACCGCCGGCGATCTCGCCCTCGCTTTCGGCGCCACCGGCGGCGTGTTTCTGCGCGGCGGCGTGGTGCAAGCGCTCGCGCGGCTGATCGATTGGGAAGAATTCCGCAGCCATTTCACCGCGAAGGAACCCGTCGCCGCGTTTGCGCGCGCCATGCCGCTCGCGCTGATGCTCGACGACGCTGTGATCCTGCGCGCCATGGCCGGAATCGGCGCTGATCCGCAAAGATTCGCGCTGGCCTATGGCGAGCGGCTGTGGCGCGCCTGAATTCGGATCAGTTTCCTGCCTCGACCAGCCGCGCGGCATAGCGCGCCATCAGGTCGATCTCGATATTGAGCGTATCCCCGGCCTTGCGTTCGCCCCAGGTGGTGACGGCGAGTGTATGGGGGATCAGCAACACGCTGAAAAGGTTGCCATCGACGCTGTTCACCGTGAGCGAGGTGCCGTCGAGGCAGATCGAGCCTTTCTCGGCGATGAAGCGCGCGAGCGATGCGGGCGCCTCGATGGTGAAACGCGCCGTCGGACCCCATTCGCCGGCAGCGGTGACCTCCTCGCGCGCGGTAATGGTGGCGACGCCGTCGACATGGCCGGTGACGATATGCCCACCGAGTTCGTCGCCGATCTTCAGGGAGCGCTCCAGGTTGAGCGCATCACCCACCTGCCAGGCCCCCGCATTGGTGCGCGCGAGCGTCTCTGCGGCGATATCGACGTCGAACCAGGAGCCGCCCTCGCGATGGCCCTTGTCGACCACGGTGAGGCAGGGGCCGTTGCAGGCGATGGAGGCGCCGAGCGCGATACCGTCGGGATCATAGGAAGAGTGGATGCGGATACGGCGCAGATCCGGCTGGTCGCTGATCGCGGCGATGGTGCCCTTGTCGGTGACGAGGCCCGTGAACATTCACGCGCTCCTTTCGAAAAATGAAAACCTGTCCGCCCCCGCCTCGTCCTCGGCGAAGGGCTGCATGCTGGCCTCGATATAATGCGCGAGCGCCGGTCCGACAGCACGCAGGCCCGGCTGATCGAGCCGGTCCTTGCCCGTGACGAGCACCGCTTCATCGATCAGGCCGGCCTGGGCGAGGCCCTCGGCCAAAGTCGGCCCGCCCTCGCAGAAGACACGGGTGATGCCGCGCGCGCCAAGCAGGCGCATCGCCTCGTCGAGACGCACCCGCCCCGCAGCATCGGCGCCCACCCGCATGACTTCGAGCCCCGCCGCGACGAGCCGTCGCTCGGCTGCGACCGGAGCGTCCACCGTGGTGATCACCCAGCTCGGGGGATCGCCGGCGCTCTGCACGAGCCGCGATTCGAGATCGAGGGAGAGCCGGCTGTCGATGACGACACGCACCGGCGAGCGGGCGGCGAGACCGGGCAGGCGCACATCGAGGCGCGGATCATCGGCGGCGACGGTGCCCGCGCCGACCATGATCGCATCGGCATGCAGGCGCATCAGATGCACCCGGTCATTGGCGATGGCGCCGGTGATCATCAGCCTTTCGGCTCCCGCCGCCGCGGCATAACCATCGGCGGTGCGGGCGAGCTTGACGGTGACGGCGGGGCGCCCCTGCGTCACGCGCAGCACATGCCCGCGATGGCTGCGCGCCGCCGCCTGCGCCTCGATCCCGGTCGTGACCAGAAGCCCCGCCTGACGCAAAAGGCCATGGCCGCGGCCGGCGACGCGGGGATCGGGATCGGAGAGCGCGGTCACCACCCGCGCGATGCCCGACGCGATGATCGCCTCGGCGCAGGGCGGCGTCTTGCCGTGATGCGAGCAGGGTTCCAGCGTCACATAGATGGTGCAGCCGCGCGCCGCCGGGCCGGCCCGATCGATGGCGACGCGCTCCGCATGGGGGCGCCCGCCGGTATCCGTGATGCCGCGCGAGACGATGACGGGTGCGCCGGAGGCGTAATCGACGATGATCGCGCCGACGGACGGGTTCGGCCAGGTCGCACCGAGATTGCGTTCGCCGAGGGCGAGCGCCGCGCGCATGAAATGGGCATCATGCGCTTGCGCCAGATCGCGCAGGCGCGGGCTCATGAGGCTTCGCCGGATTTGTCGCTGCGCGGGAGATCGGCATCGGGATCGGCATCACGGCGTCCGAGTCCGCCGAGCAGTTCCTCGAAATCACGCGCCTCGCGGAAGTTCTTGTAGACCGAGGCGAAGCGCACATAGGCGACGTCGTCGATCCCCTTGAGCCCCTCCATCACCAGCTCGCCGAGACGTTCGCTGGGAATGTCACCCTCGCTGGTGGCTTCGAGCTGGCGCACGATGCCGTTGAGCATCCGCTCGACGCGCTCGGGATCGACGCTGCGCTTGCGCAGGGCGACGTCGATGGAGCGCTTGAGCTTGTCACGGTCGAAGGGCGCGCGCTTGCCCGAGCGCTTGATCACGAAGAGCTCGCGCAATTGCACCCGCTCGAAGGTGGTGAAGCGCCCCCCGCAATCGGAGCAGACACGCCGACGGCGGATCGCGGCCGAATCATCCGTCGGCCGCGAATCCTTCACCTGCGTGTCGAGGCTTCCGCAATACGGGCAGCGCATGGCCGGGGACTGCTCAGCCGTAGATCGGGAAGCGGCGGGTCAGCGCATGCGCCCGCTCCTTGACCGATTCCTCGAGCGCCGCATTGCCCTCCTCGCCATTGGCGGCGAGCCCGTCGAGCACCTCGACGATCAGACGACCGACTTCCTGGAACTCGGCCACGCCGAAGCCGCGCGTCGTCGCAGCCGGGGTGCCCAGGCGAATGCCGGAGGTCACCATCGGCTTCTCCGGATCGAAGGGCACACCGTTCTTGTTGCAGGTGATGTGTGCGCGGGTCAGGCAGGCTTCCGCCGCCTTGCCGGTGAGCTTCTTCGGGCGCAGATCGACCAGCATCAGGTGGTTGTCCGTGCCGCCTGTGGTAATGGCGAAGCCGCCCTCGGCGATGGTCGCGGCCAGTGCGCGGGCATTATCGACCACGGCCTGCGCATAGAGCTTGAATTCCGGCTGCAAAGCCTCGCCGAAGGCCACCGCCTTGGCCGCGATCACATGCATCAGCGGACCACCCTGGATGCCGGGGAAGATCGCCGAGTTGAACTTCTTGGCGAGCGCTTCGTCATTGGTCAGGATCATGCCGCCGCGCGGGCCGCGCAGGGTCTTGTGGGTCGTGGTCGTCGCCACATGCGCATGCGGGAAGGGCGAGGGATGCACGCCGCCGGCCACGAGCCCGGCGAAATGCGCCATATCGACCATGAAATACGCGCCGATCTCATCGGCGATCTCGCGGAAGCGGGCGAAATCCCAGTGGCGCGGATAGGCCGAACCGCCGGCGATGATGATCTTCGGCTTGTGCTCATGGGCGAGCCGGGCCACCTCGTCCATGTCGATGCGCTGGTCTTCGGGGCGGACATTGTAGCCCACCACGTTGAACCATTTGCCCGAGACGTTGACC
>LFIK01002792.1_pt1 | contig 14159 bp, 8 predicted proteins | sample 643401 | NCBI WGS metagenome assembly LFIK01 (sample SAMN03777447, study PRJNA286221) | soda lake metagenome | biome: soda lake; feature: Kulunda steppe; material: water; isolation source: sample T5-Br brine of Lake Tanatar-5 | place: Russia: Kulunda steppe | collected 2010-07 | reverse complement strand
TCCATTTAGAAAACTCCCAATCTTCTTCCGCAATGGCAGTTAGTTCCCTGTTATTTTCCGAAACTATTTCTTCGGTAACAGATCCTTTTCCAATAATTTCAATTACTAATGTATCAAATGCGAATACAGCGGTTACGTTTTTTTCTTCATCGATATTTATATTCGTTGGGTTTTCTGCATGTTCCAGATCACCCTCCCAATGTGAAAACCTCCATTCTCCGGCAGGGGTAGCTGTTAGCTCTACAATTGTGCCTTCAGGATAGTCAGTGGTCTTCTCCCGGACGATTTTTTCACTTACAGCTCCCTCACCTTCAATATTAACTGTCAACGGATATGTACGCTCTGTGAATAAAGCCGCAATATCTTTGTCACTATCCATTGTCACACTAACAGGATTGGTAATCCCGGTGTGATCCCCGGTCCATTCAGAAAAAACCCAACCATCATTCGGCGTAGCGGTTATCTCAACAGATGTCCCCTCTTCATACTCTTCAGAGTCCGGGCTGACAGTTCCCGCCTCGCCGGGATCGACACCAACAACAAGCCGGTGCATCGTTCTTGTATCATCCGTACCGGATGGAGAACCGTCTGAGCACGACACAATAATGGATAGACATAGAGTAGCAATTAATAAATAGTATATATTACTCATAGCTTAGTGCCTCTTATCTCTTGTTATCCCTTGATTTTTTCAGAACAAGTATTTATGCATTAATACATTTAATAATATACATAAAGATGCACATATTCCGGTGCTAAATTTATACACGGAAAATTATATAACGGAAATAATAGCTCGCCTGTATAAATACCTTCGGCAAAATTCCTTACCGTTTTTTCGCTACAGATGATGGGTAAGCAAACAGATAATCGAAGTCGAGATTTAGATAGGTACACTGCCCAAATTCGTGTCCAATTTTAGAAATGTTGGACAAATGTGGACCAACTCAAACAAAAAAAGCCACCCTTATTTCTCAAGGTGGCTTTTAAGTACGCACGCAGGAAAGTTTATGCTTTCACTGTACTTACCTTAATTTCAGCTTAATGACATTTAGAATGCATTTTCAAGTTTCAATAGAAAACGCATTAAGCAAGCAAATGCAAACTTTGTTGGACAAACATTCCGATTCAACTTTTCTATTATAGACCATTATAGTTTTTGGTGGAAGTCGACACTCATCAGTCTGATTATTTGGCAGTTTCACAATCTACTAATCAATAAACTATAAAGGGGGCGATTTACAATGGGTTAGACATAGCACCTCAAACTATTTTGTAGGTAAAAAAATACACCTCTGCAGGGCACACATAAAACTGCTCAGACCATTGTACGCTCCCCCTTAACAGACGAATGGAATAACGTCATCATATATATTCACTGATTTAAGGTTTTAACAGTCTTTTTATCATTCAATAAATTTATTGATTGTTGCTCAAGTTAGTCGTAAGTTTACATTCAATAAATTTATTGAATGTAAATCCACCTTACAGCATGAGTACACGCGAATTTAAATCAACTCTTTACAAGCAGCTTGCAACGGTGACAAAAGCACTTAGTAACCCTCACCGGCTCGAGATTTTAGATCTGCTTGCTCAGGGGTCATTCCCGGTTGAGTACATTGCTGAGCATGCAAATGTATCTGTGGCTAATGCCTCACAGCATTTACAGGTACTGAAAAAGTCCGGCCTGGTAGATACAGTTAGAGATGGGAAATACATTTACTATGAGCTTTTCGATGAAAGGGTTCTGGAAACCTGGAGAGTTCTGCGCCAATTAGGATTATCCCGTAATCATGAGATTAGTGAATTGCTTGAGGATTACCGGAAGCGAAAAGATCAGTTGAATCTCATCAGTAGTGATGATTTGTTGCTAAAACTGAAGAACAATGAGGTGTATCTGATTGATGTTCGTCCTGAAGAGGAGTACAACCTGGGGCATATTAAAGAAGCAAGTTCCCTGCCTCATAAAGAACTAAAGGAGAGAATGCAGGAGCTGCCGACCAATCGGGAAATTGTGGCCTACTGCCGTGGCCCTCTATGCTTAATGGCTGATGAAGCGGTATATCTGATGAAGAAAAAGGGCTTAAATGCCTATAGGCTCGAAAACGGATTTGCCGACTGGTTAGCCGAAAAAAAACCCATCGAAACAACAGAGAAATAACACATAAACTAAAAATGGAGAATAAGATGAAACCAACAATATTAGTTTTAGGCGGCGGAATTGGCGGCGTTCATGCAGCAAAGGAATTGAGCCGTGAAATCGGAAATGAAGACGGAATAAACCTTGCCAGGATTTTAGTCTTTGAACGAAACAAAAAGAGTTTATACGCCCCCTCCCTCACGTGGATGATGGTGGGAAAGCGTGAGCCCGAAGATATCTACAGGGAACTGAGTAAAATCGAATTCAACGGCATTGAAGTTATTCAAGGAAAAATTGAACAAGTAAATCCAAACGCTAAAACAGTTACTTCAAACGGAATGACCTACAGGGGGGATTACATCATAATTTCTCTTGGTGTTGCTCAGAATAATTCTGCAAACCTGATTCCGGCAGGCCACAATTTCTACACAGTTGAAGGTGCTCAATCTTTCCACAAGGAACTCAAATCATACAAGGGAAATAAAATCTCGATCTTGGTCTCCTCTCGTCCTTATAAATCACCGGTTGCACCTTATGAAGCGGCAATGCTTGTCGACAACTATCTGGGGGAAAATAACAGACGGGATGATGTTGAAATTCATCTCTATACCCCCGAAGACAAACCGATGCCATTCGCAAATCCGGAGATATCAACTCGGGTGTTGGAGTTAATGAATAACAAAAATATACACTATCACCCGAACCATCATTTCATTGAAGCGAATCAGGATCAGATTGTATTTAAAACAGAATCTAATGATACGCTTAGTGTTGAACCGGGACTTCTTGCCTACACCCCAAAGCATACGGCTCCTAATGTTTTAAAAGAGGCGGAAATGGTTGGAAAATCCGGTTGGGTAGAGCCCAACCCCAACACGCTGGAAACCGAACATGAAAATGTATATGTCATTGGGGATGTAATTGAACTCTCCGCTGAGAAGAATCAGCCGATGCCAAAAGCCGGAATTTTTGCACAGCATCAGGCAGAAGTGGTGGCTCATAACATTGCACGTAAAATATCCGGCAGGTCCTCAAACAGAACATTTAAATACAAAGGATCCTACATCCTTGACTCCGGAGATAAAGCTGATAAAATAAGCGGGGATTTTGAAACGGGCGGAAAACAATCCTCCAAAGTTGGTGCACTGCGCCACTGGGAAAAAGTACTGACCGAAAAGGCCTGGTTCCTGAGCAATTTTTAAAAATTAAATCAAACAAGTTGAGGATTACACAATGGATAGTAACAAAAGAACCATGAGATTATTCGCCGGAAGTATGATAACAGGAAGTTTACTTCTTGCCTATTTCGGATCACCCTATTGGCTGCTTCTTACACTATTTGTGGGCCTGAATATGATTCAATCGGCTTTTTCGGGCTGGTGCTTTGCCGAAGATATGATTCAAAAATACAATCTCGGCTTCAAAAAGTAATCTGTCTTAACCAGGTTAAATCACTTTATAAACAACTTAACAACAAAAATTAAAATGAATTTTAAAATTTCAAATGTACCCAAGGCATATCTGATATTGGTGCTATTTCTAATGCCGGTTTACCTATCGGCACAAGGAACATCAGATAAGAATTCCATACTGTCATTATCGCTCCAGGAGACTATCGAAATCGCACTGGAGCAAAATTTCTCAATAGAACAAGCCGAATTTGATATCGACAAAACCAGGGCTCAATACCGGCAGACAAACGCGGTATTTTTGCCACAGCTCTCGTTTGAATACAATGCGGTATCGACTAACGATCCGCTCAACGTGTTTGGGTTTAAATTGAAACAGGAGATTGTAAGCCAGCAGGATTTTAACCCTGCTCTCTTGAATAATCCGGATGCTTACGAAAACTACAGTGCAAAGTTTGAAGTTCGCCAGCCCGTGTTCAATCCTGACATGTTAATGCAGCGCGGTGCTGTAAAGAGTCAGTTAAACTCTGCCAATGAACAGCTACAGGGAACGAGAAACAACGTCCGGTACCAGGTAAGAAATCAGTATTACAGCCTGATTCTTCATACACGTCAGCTTGAAGTGATTGAATCTGCATTGGAAACTGCATCTGAGCATAGACGACAGGCGCAGAATTTTTTTGAAGAGGGACTACTCAGCAAGGAAGATTTTCTGGCAGCAAGAGTGTACGAACTGGAGATGGAGAGCCGGAAAATAAACACTGAAAATCAACTGAACAGCATACAGGAAGAGATGGCTCTTTTACTGGGGCTGGATGGATCAGTAAATATTATTCCAACTGAGAAATTGAATGGTATTGAAGGATCCTTCATTCCCTCTGACGTTTCCAATATCAACGTAAATAATGCACAAACACGAGCCATAGAACAGAGAGTTAAAGCGGCAGAAAGAATGTCTAAATCGGCAAAATTCAGTTTCCTGCCAAAAATTAATCTTTTCGGTAGCTATGAGTACAACGATCCGGATTTTGCAAGCTTCGGAGCCAATTCATACATGATCGGAGCAAACCTGAGATGGAATATCTTCTCCGGATTTAGTCAGACCGGCAAGGTGATGGAAGCCCGTGCTGATTACAGAAAGGCTCAAAGTATGCAACAGAGCCATCTGTTTGAGATGGAAAATAGTGTACGTGAAGCTTATCGAACACTGGAGCATGCAAAAAAGGAACTTGAGCTCACCGATGAGGCGATTGCCCAATCCACCAAGGATGTGAAAATCCGATCAAACCGCTATCGCGAAGGAATGGAGCGCACAACCGATTTGCTTGAAGCCGAAACCAAATTAGCCGAAGCCAAACTGAAAAATGTGATGGCACTCTACAAATACAATATGAGTATCGCCGCGCTGGAGATGCTTCTTGAACAGGATTTTAACAAATAAAATAATAGCAAAGAAAATGAATAAGATCATGAAACCAATTTCAGGAATTTTGACGCTGCTGTTTACCTTAACGCTTTTAAGCGGCTGCAGCTCTGATGAAACCACCTTCATTGAGCAGGACTCTGTTGATGTTGAGATTCGCACAGCAGAAGCATCTGCCACTCAATCAGAGTTGGTATTTCCCGCTAAAATTGAAAGCAATAGCCAAGCGAATCTCAGTACCATTGTAATGGGAACCGTGACTTCCGCACCGGTAACCGTTGGCGACCGGGTTCAAAAAGGTGATCTGCTGATACGTATCAAAGATGACCAGATTCGGGCGCAAAAATCACAGATTGAAGCCAACATGGTTCAGGCCAAAGCAAATCTTGAAAACACCGAGAAAAATTATAATCGAATCAAGAATCTCTACGCTGAGGAAAGTGCCACATCAAAAGAGATGGACGATATTTCAACGATGTATGAAATCGCCAAGGCAAATATGGAAGCACTTGAAGGAAGACTCAATGAAGTGAATGAAATGCTCTCCTACACGGTGATTCGTGCTCCTTTTAACGGCATTGTCAGCAACAAGTTTGTCTCTGAAGGTGACATGGCTTCCCCCGGGCACCCGTTGGTTTCCGTAGCGGATCCGAGTTCCATAAAGATCACCGCTGCCGTAGCGGAGAGTCAAATTTCACGTCTTGAAGAGGGGGCAACCGTTAATATTTCCGTCTCCTCTGCGGGTGTGAGTAACGTACCTGCACGTTTGACTGCAATCAGTCAGGCCGGTGACCCTATGAGCCGTCAATTTTCAATTGAAGCTGTGATTAATGATGCCGAAATCATCAACAAACTAAAAGTGGGAATGTTTGCCCGAATCGGAATAAATATCGATCAGACAGAACGTTTATACATACCTGCTGATGCTATTGTTGAACGCGGCCAACTCACCGGCATCTATACCATTTCCGATAATAACCGGGCTGTTTTGAGATGGGTCCGACTTGGTGAAACATCAGGAGAACATGTAGAAGTGCTTACCGGGCTAAAACCGGGTGAACAGTACGTCTATTCCCCTGACCAATCTTTACGGCAGGGACAACTTCTCAGTGTGCGATAATCATCAACAGATATAATCAATAATTTGAATTGAAATAAAGAAATAATGAAAACCGGACTAGCTGGTAAAATTGCACAGGCGTTTATTGATTCGAAGCTGACGCTACTTCTGATGATCGCCTTTTTAGCAATCGGTGGATATGCCGTTTGGCTCACACCGAGTGAAGAAGAACCCCAAATTGATGTGCCAATGGCCGATATTTATGTCGGCTACCCGGGTGCATCGCCGCAAGAAGTTGAAAATAGAATTGCCATTCCACTGGAGAAAATTCTCTCCAACATTTCAGGGGTTGAGTATGTCTACTCCACCTCTATGCCCGAGCAGGCGATGGTCTCAGCACGATTTTATGTGGGACAGGATGTTGAACGAAGTCTCGTTCGTCTCTACAATGAGATCATGAAGTTCATGGATACCAAACCGGAACCGGTTACCATGCCGCTTATTAAAACCCGGTCAATCAATGACGTACCGATTGTCACGCTCACCCTTTGGAGTGATACACAGGATGACTATCAAATCCGCAGGGTGGCACAGGAACTGGATCATGAAATAAAATCCATCGTGGATGTTGCGGAAACTAAAATTTACGGAGGTCGATCTCGTACCGTAGAAGTAATTCTGGACAAGGGGAAAATGGCCTCAATGATGATTGATCCGCTACGTGTGGCTCAAACCATTCAGGCTGCAAACAGTGAATTTAAGTCAGGATCTTTCACTCAGAATGATCAGGAATTCCTGGTTCAGACCGGAAATTTCCTCGAAACTGCAGATGATGTCGGTTCGTTGGTCTTAGATGTTCGTGAAGGTGACCCCATTCTTCTCAGAGATGTTGCGCAAGTTAAAGATGGCCCCGGTGAGGCAAGTAATTACGTGTCCCACATTTCAGGACCTGCTTCCGCGCAAGAAAAAAACCTTGTAGCGGGTACCTCCTATCCTGCAGTTTCTATTTCTGTGGCGAAACGTCAGGGAGCAGACGCTATGATTATCGCGACACAAATTGATGATATGGTCAAAGAATTGAGTGGCTCAGTTATCTCATCTGAAATTCAGGTAGAAACCACTCGGAATTACGGAGAGACAGCAACTGAAAAAGTAAGCACATTATTGATTCACCTGTTGGTGGCCGTCCTTGCTGTGACGTTTGTCGTCTTTCTGGCGATGGGCTGGCGGGGCGCTTTGGTAGTATTCATATCAGTACCGATAACCTTTGCTCTGACGCTGTTCTTCTATTATATGTATGATTACACCCTCAACCGAATCACATTGTTTGCACTGGTGTTCGTGACCGGTATTGTGGTGGATAACTCCATCATTGTGGCAGAAAACATGCACCGCCACTTTAAGATGAGAAATCTACCGTTTAGGCAGGCAGCAATTTATGCAATTAATGAAGTGGGGAATCCGACTATTCTTGCCACATTCACGGTAATTGCCGCTGTCATTCCGATGGCTTTCGTCTCCGGATTGATGGGACCATACATGAGCCCGATTGCTATCGGTGCTACCGTAGCGATGATCTTATCACTGATTATCTCACTTATTGCAACACCTTGGCTCGGATATCGACTATTGCGAGCGGCAAGAGTTCAATCCGGTGGAAAAGACGGCAAAGCTTATAAATTGGAAGAAACCATCATATACAAGATTTATGACAAGACGATGCGTCCTCTAATGGAAAGCACTTGGAAACGATGGGGGTTTCTGCTCGGAACAACTGCGGTACTATTTGCCACATTAATGCTCTTCTACGTCCAATGGGTAGAGGTAAAAATGCTGCCATTTGACAACAAAAATGAGGTTCAGCTGATCATTGATATGCCGGAGGGAACTACACTTGAGCGTACGGAGGCCGTAGCGCAGGAAGTTGGTTTGGCACTACTCGATGTACCTGAAGTGTATGACTACCAGATCTATTCCGGCACGAACGCTCCGATTAATTTTAACGGACTGGTACGAAGTTATGATCTGCGTCAATCATCAAATGTGGCTGATATTCAGGTAAATCTGGTGGACAAGAGCCTTCGATCAGATCAAAGTCACGCCATCGCCAAGCGAATGAGACCGCTGGTTCAAGCAGTTGGTGAGAAGTATAACGCAAACGTCAAAGTAGTAGAAGTTCCGCCCGGACCTCCGGTGATGTCTACGCTTGTAGCCGAAATTTATGGCCCTGACATGGAGATGCAGCGTGCTATTGGAGAAGATATTAAAGGAATATTTACTCAGACACCCGGTATTGTTGATACCGACTGGATGGTGGAAGATGACCAGGTTGAGTATCGATTTGCGGTGCAGCGAGAAAAAGCAGCAGTAAGTGGTGTAATGGCTAACCAGATATCAGAATCACTTGGTATGATTCTGGGTCAACACCCCATAAGCTCGCTCTACAGTGAGAATGAAGCGTCTCTTGTACCCATTACAATGAAGCTGGATGAATCAGATCGATCCGGCGTTAATCAACTTAGTGGATTACATGTTCAATCGAGAACCGGAGCGATGATTCCTATTGGCGATCTGGTTCATCAGGAAGAACGCACGCTGGAGAAAAGTATTCATCGTAAAAATCAACGCCGAGTGGTTTACGTAACGGCTGAAGTTGCCGGTGAAATTGAGAGTCCGGTTTATGCCATCCTGGATGCAAGAAATGAGATCGACAATATTGCACTGCCGGCCGGGTATACCCTGAACCAGGTATTTGCCGGTCAGCCGTTTACCAGCGAAAATCTAACGGTAAAATGGGACGGTGAATGGCAGATTACGCTCGAGGTATTTCGTGATTTGGGTATCGCGTTTGCTGTGGTATTGATCATCATCTACATACTTATAGTAGGCTGGTTCCAGGACTTTGGGGTACCAATTATCATGATGATCGCCATTCCATTGTCACTAATCGGAATCCTGATCGGTCACTGGTTAACGGGGGCTTTCTTCACGGCTACTTCGATGATTGGACTCATTGCACTTGCCGGAATTATGGTGAGAAACTCCGTACTGCTTATCGACTTCATTCAAATCAGCCTTCGGCAAGGTAACTCAATGTCTGACGCCGTTGTGGAAGCCGGTGCAGTACGTACCATGCCGATTTTGCTTACGGCCGGTACAGTAGTTATTGGAGCGATAGTAATTCTTTTTGATCCGATATTTCAGGGACTAGCAATCTCACTAATGGGTGGAGCAATTGCTTCCACTGCCCTGACACTCATTACCGTACCACTGATTTACTTTATGGTGAACAAGAATAGAAAGCCTGAAGATATCGTACGAAAATAAAAAATAATATTTTTCCCTTGAGGGGAGTACGGCGTAAGCCGGGAGAGGTGTTAAAATGTGAGGTTTAGAAAATAAAATTTTACACCCCTCTGTTTCTCCCTTTGTTAGGGGAGACTATTTAATTGTAAACCAAACCACCAATACCATGAAACTTCTAATCATTTTAAGCATTGCCGAATTCTCGGATGAAGTTCGAGCAATGATGACTCGAAATAACGTACCTGTGTATAGCGAAACTGAGATGTATGGCTTCCGAACCGAAAAACATAAACCCGATATAAGAACTTGGTTTTCACAAGGTGAACAGGGTATCTACTCCATCCTCTTTTTCTCCTTTCAGGACGAGGCAACGGTAAAAACAATTCTAAAAGAAGTGGAAAAATATAACAAAGAGTTTGAAGGAGACCGCGACAATCCCCTACACGCATATCAGGTTGCTGTAGAGGATTTTGCCTGAGTATTTAATAGACACCTGATCCCTGTGCTAATCATGCAGTAGTCTTCATCCCTCTCGAGAGGGATGAAAGCTTATTGTTCAATAATAGCTCACAAACAATTGAGGGTTTATCACATCCTGGTATATTCTTCACTTTACTTCTCAAATAGCATGCTAGACTTCCGTGACCAACTTCAAAGGTAGTTGAACATACTTCTCGGGAGGCAACAGAGGCAGATTGGGGGACTTGATACTCCCCATATTCTATGTGTTGGATTATAAAATATCTTATTCCAAGATATGCTGTTTTATTAGAATAAGGTAATCCATATACCAATGGACTGGAATAAGACTATGCTACCACATTAGCGTACGATTTGAACTAAAAAAGCGGGGACTTAGCGACTCGAGAACATTTCATGCTCAGAAAATCTCAAATTTAAGGTGTTAAAGAAATGTTGAATAGTGCATATAGAAAATAGAGACACGATATTCGGTTACCCAAATGTTACCCAAATCCGGGGAAAAGGCTCTAAATAATTGTGTATATCACAAAATAAAAAACCCATAACTCATTGCTAATCATGGGCTTAATAAGTGTACGCCCGTAGGTAAGTATATGTTTTCACTAAACTTACCTTTAATTCAGTTTAATCACATTTAGAGTGCATTTCCAAGTTTCAATAGAGAACACAGAAAACAAGCATATGCAAAATTTGTTGGACAAAAATTCTGCAAATTTCACTTCTATAATTACTCCTTCATTTTTTAATATTTCTTAGAGATTACCCACTTAGTAATCCGGACACAAAAACTAAACCTTTGGAAGATAATCTTCTAAAAAATCAAGATCTCTCAGATCTAACCCATCCAATTTTTTGAGAGCTGGCAGATCATTACATTAGCAATCAATTAGCTTATTTAACACTAAATTATTGAAGCTGCTAATTCAGCGGCAACTGAAAACTCATTCAAACATAACATCATGAAAAGTACCTATCTAAAAGGCCTCCTGATCTTCGGCATTATCTTAGGTTTTACGTACTGTACGCACAGCAATTTAATAGACGATGAGCCGAACCAACCAGAAGAAGGTGACTCTATAAACTTGAAGGATTTATTTGATGAAGGAGCTGATTTTAAATCATACATCGATGCACTTGATGATCCAACATTGTGGAAAGCTAATTACGAAGAGGGTCAACAAATAAGAGAAGATCTCTTATCAAATGCTCGAACAATCCCACAAAGCTGGAAATTATTGGCTATCACGGATGAGGATAATTTAGATGCTGAAAACACCATACCCTACATAGCTCAACTCGTTGATCAAGTTCACAGCCTGGATCTTCGTATCCTCAGTAAAGAAATTGGTGAGAACCTTGTTACCGCCCACCAAACGTATGATGGCAGAAACTCAACTCCTCTAGTTTTAGTTTTAAATGATGAGTACCAAAAAGTTGGGTGCTGGGTTGAAAGGCCTGCAGAGCTGCAGCGGTGGGTTGTGTATAATCGTGATACTTTAGACCAAGAAGAGATAGACTCACACATGCTTACTTGGTATCAGAGAAACCAGGGCACTCGAACGATCGATGAAATCACCCGAATTATTAAATCTGCAAATTCGGGCGATCAAATCTGTCCTGTACCGGAAGAAGGTCTTCGTGGGAGGTAAAATTACTCAACTCGAGTGATAATTAATGCGCCATCATGCTCTGCATTTAACGACTCTCCATCCCCATCCAGCAGCTCTAACTCCAACGTACTTCCTCCAGGAGATGTAAACTCGAAAAGCACTGGAGAGGTATAGTAGACAGGAGAAAGTGCAACTTCTCCTGTGCTATAGTCAGACGCTCCATATAAATAAGGCCAATCCCCCATTGTAAAGTTCGAGGCAATCTCTTCAAAATTGTAACTGCTAAATGATACAGAGGAACTGGTTTTTGCATCAGCATACCCCTCAATCTGTATAACAGTCGTAAATTCGTCTAATAATTCATCGAACTGTTTACCTGTAGCCGAGGTAAGGCTTTGTAAACCATCCCCACGAGTACCATCGTTCAATTCCCTAAAAAACCGGTTTTGATTATTTTCTGCATAATTATCTGCCAGGTACCTATGAAACAGCCATCCGGAGCCGTAATAATCAGAGTTGGCGGAATTCTCATCTGGATCACCAATAACTCCACTTTCAGGAGAGGCATATAGAAAATTTCTGGCTCTTGAATTCACACTTGCCATCGCATCAGTTAGTGCTGTTGTTGAACCTCCGGGATAAATATCACTATAAGTTACCTCTTGATGATCTGCAATCCCTGAGGCTCTCCGGCTTGCCATTTCATTGGCAATTTCAGCCGTTCCCTCTTCCATCCAGGATGGTTGAAGTTCACGATCTGTAAATACAGCGTATCCGTGGCTTGAGATATGTTTTGCCTCATGAACCAGTGCCCCAAGGAAAAAGTCACTATCGGGCCTTAACAAATAGGTGATCTCCGCTTCATTACTTTTTTCACAGTAAAAATCCCCTGCGTTGTAATTTTCCTCCAGTGGAAATCTATCACATGATGATACATATCCAGCCGCTCCACCAATCATATTATCGGCATGAAGCTGCAGGACTATAAATTTTCCATTTCCATCAATATCATTTGCCATCCGTTCGCCTCCACTAAAATAGTTGGTTGTTCCATCAGGGCCGAGACCTCCAAACATTTCATCAATCAAGGGCTTTCCATACTGATCGTAATAGTCCAAAAGATCCTCAATTTCTTGATCTGTAGCCTCTTCACCTGTACCCTCTACAGAATCATCTTGATAGTAGATTATATTCGTCCCATTTTTTCGAAGCGTGGCCTCTATTTCAATTCGAGCTCCACCATCAGGGTTCCCGGCAAAAAATGTCCTATTCTCTTCCGGCTCGGCCCCTGAGTTCACTTTCATTCTATCAGCTGCCCCTAACCTCGATGGCTCTCCTGTGGAGGTATAATTCATCCCTTTCACCGTTCGGTTTTGTTCAGCCTTTCGAAGCTCCTGATGCACTTCCTGAGTTCTCTGCATCAACTCCCAAGTTTCATCATCAATTTTATCATCTTTATAGGGCGCTTGATAAGAGTCTCGATGTGTAAATGTTGAACTCTTTGCCAGCCCACTCCCTACCTCACGCACATTAAGCATCATATCATTTGGCACATCTAACACGGTCGCTCCGTTTTTTTGATAGTCACGAGCCATTACCCCTACTCGAAATACCACACCCGCTTCATCCGGTAAAATGACGCTCCCTCCGGGAAACGCTTGTGTATGGGAGTCTCCAACCAGCAAGTTGATTTCATTGCTCTCTTCAGCCTGAAAAACCGCGACAATATTTTTATCGGTATCTAACGTAACCTCGACTTCGTGATCTCTACCGGTTAAGTCTCCCTCCCAATGTGAAAACTTCCATTCTGCATCCGGTTTAGCCACCAATTCAACAACCGAATTGAATTCATATAGTCCACTTTCATCTTCGTTTCCGGAAATTAAATTTTTATTTATGTCACCATTTCCATCAGCAAAAACATTTAAATCCAATCTCCGTTCTTCAAAAATCGCTTTAACATGTTTCTCCTGATTAATTTCAACCTTCGCCGGATTCTCTGAGCCAGTGAGGTCTCCTTCCCAACCGGTAAACTGCCAGCCTTTTTCCGGTTCCGCTATTAATTCAACTATTGTGTCTTCTTCATAGTTTGTCGTTTTTTGCGATAATACACTTTCCTGTACACTACCCTCTCCCTCTACATTGACTGTAAGTGGGTATTCACGAATTTCAAAAACCGCTGTAACCGTTTTCGCATCATCAACCGTAATTTGTTGAGTGTTTTCATCACCTTCTAAGTCCCCTTGCCATCCAACAAACTCCCAGCCATCGGTTGCATTCGCTGTCAACTTCACTTCCGTTTCAAATGGATAATCTGTCGTTTTCGCCTGTACGACTTCCTCTTCTACAGTACCCTTTCCTTCAATTTGTATTGTTAGCGGGTAGTCTCGACGTTCAAAATTCGCAGTTATGCTCTTATCTGAATCAACTGTAATGGACTGCGGGTTTTCGGTTCCCTCCAAATCACCATCCCAACCGGTAAACCTCCATCCATCAGCCGGTTCTGCCGTTAATTCCACTACGGTTCCTGCTTCATAGTCAGTAGTTTTCTCCTGAACAATATTTTCTTGTACAGTCCCTTCCCCTTCGATCTCAACAGTTAAAGGATATTCTCGCAAAACAAATGTAGCGGCAACATCCTTGTCAGAATCCATCGTTACTGTGGTTGGGTTATCATTTCCCGACGCATCGCCTTCCCAACTATCAAAAATCCAATCATCACTTGGTG